>Ga0164294_10001111_pt1 | contig 25357 bp, 28 predicted proteins | sample GEODES005metaG_FD_111479 | JGI IMG/M metagenome (GOLD analysis project Ga0164294, IMG submission 111479) | Oligotrophic lake water microbial communities from Sparkling Lake, Wisconsin, USA - GEODES005 metaG | ecosystem: Environmental > Aquatic > Freshwater > Lake | place: USA: Sparkling Lake...
GTATTAGGTTTACATTTGGCAACATTATTAAAATGTAGAACATTAATTGTTGTTCACAAAGAATTTTTGATGAATCAATGGGTAGAAAGAATAAAACAATATACTAATGCGACAATTGGAAAAATTCAACAAAAGAAAATCGATATTGATAAAGATATTGTTGTTGGAATGCTTCAATCAATCAGTATGATAGATTATGATGTTGAAATGTTTAAGAAATTTGATCTTGTAATATTTGATGAGTGTCATCATTTAGGTAGTCAAGTATTTTCTCAAGCTTTATTGAAATTAAATAGTTCTTTTTTACTTGGATTATCTGCCACACCTAATAGAAGTGATAAGACTGAAAAAGTATTCTATCATTTCCTAGGAGAAATGATATATCAGGAGGTAGTACCTTTACAACATAAAGTAAAAATAGAAATTCACAACTATACAATAAAACATCGTAAATTTAGGGATGTAATTGGAAAAAATGGAAAAGCAATAACTCCAATTATTATAAATAATTTGACTGAAATTGAATTAAGAGATGATTATATTTTTAGATTGATTCGTGATCTTAAAATGAAAGATACATCAAGAAAAATTCTTATTTTAAGTGGAAGAATTGTTCAATTACAAAGATTAGAGGAGAAGTTGCGAGAAATATTCGTTGATGATACAGGATTTTATATTGGAGGAATGAAAGAAGCAGAATTAAAAAAGTCTGAATCTAAAGATCTATTATTTGCATCATATGAAATGGTAACTGAAGGATTAGATATTCAAGCATTAGATACAATGGTACTTTTAACACCAAGAGCAAAAATGGTTCAAACAATTGGAAGAATTCTTCGTAAGAAGCCAGAAGATTATGAAAATCAACCATTAGTAATTGATGTAGTTGATCAAATTCCAACATGTATTTTTCTTGGAATGGCAAGAAAGAAAGTATATACATCTCGAGAATATGAAATATTATATCATGAAGTAAAAGAGAATGAAATTGTAAAATCATGGGAACATGATTATGCAAAAATTATACCAAAATTTGTAAAGAATGATTCTGGATTTATTGATTCTGATGAGGAAACCAAAAAGAAAGAAACCAAGAAGGAAGAAATCAAGAAAGAAACTAAGAAGGAAGTTGAAATAGATGAAGCATTTAAACTGTTAGAAGAACCAAAAGATATTCCCAAAAAAGTTCGTAAACCACGTGCTAAAAAGACAACCGAAATATAAATTAAAAATAACTAAACAGACCATACATTTGTACGTCAGTTTCACTTTTGTCATTTAATGTAACAAAAGTTTTACTCAATCGAGTCATTAATTTGATTCGAACATCTTCTTTTATGTCAACTATCTTGACATGACTAATTAAATTAAAAATAATATCAATATTTGAATATCCATTTTTCTTAATATTTTGATAATATTTAACACAATCATAATAATTACCATCTATCATTGCAATAAGAATATTGTCTAATAAATCTTTTTCAATTCTATTAGTCATTAAAGATCTAAAATTTTTCTTATCTTTATCTTTTAATCCTTTATTAATAACTTCTAAATTTATTAATGCTGATCTCATATCTCCTTCTGAATTAGTGATAATTTCTTTTATGATATCATCACTAATAGTTATTTTTTCAATTGAACAAATTTCTTTTAGACGAAACATCATGTTTTTTTCAGAAACTTTGTTGAATTTTACAATAATTGATTTACTTTGAATTGATTCTATAATTTGAGTTGAATCATTACATGTAAATGTAAAAATGGTTGTTTCATTGAATTGATCAATTAAGTCACTAATAACATATTGTGCTTTTGGTGTAATATTATCAGCTTCATCAAAGATAATAAACTTCTTTATAGGCTTACCATTTTTATCTGTTACTATTTTCTTACAAAAATGAATAATCATTTTGTCTACAATATCAAGACCACGATTATCAGATGCATTTAATTCTAAAACTGCTTCATTATAATACCTTCCAGTAACTTGTCTGACGAATGCAAGCAAAGTACTTGTTTTTCCAACTCCTGGATTTCCCATCAAAATTAGATTTGGATATAATTTTGTAGTTATGATGCGGTTGAATTTTTCTCGCAGGATATCATCAAATAAAATATCAGATATTTTAGAAGGTCGATATTTTTCAATCCATGGTAAATCATCTTTATTCATTATATCTATATTAATAAATATTCATTTAAATAAATAAGTTGGAAGTTCAATTTTTAATTTGATTTTATTTATAAAATCAAATTAAAAATTAGTGTGAGCAAAACGAGAGTTCAATTTTTAATTTGATTTTATTTATAAAATCAAATTAAAAATTAGTGTGAGTAAAGTGTGAGCAACGCTATAATTTTATTCTATAATCTATCAATATACTTTCTTAAAACAGGTAATTCTTCTATTATATCATCAATATTTTCTTCAAGGTATTTTTCATATTCATCTTTATCCATTTTATTTTTAACATTAATAATATATCCAATATATTTCTCAATGTCATTTAAACTAACAGATACGATTTTATCAAATAAATATTTTAATAAATCAATATATACCAACTTACCATTTAATTTTTTCTTTAATTGATCTAAATTTCCATCAATTAAAAATTTCTTATATTCTGTAATAGTATCAATAACCACAGGTTTTTTAATAACTACATTTTTATCTAAATCTTCAATCATAAATTTATATCTTGTGGATAATTTGTCTTTTTGTAATTGTTCTTTTAAAAATTGATTTACATCTTCATACCCATGAATAGAATTAATCATACATAAAAATTCTATTATATCCATATTCGTTTCTGAATATTTTGCCTTAAGTGTATCAACGACATAATCCATTGTTTCATTTGATAATATGTGGTTTAAATGTAAATTTAATATTGTATTAATTAATGTAACTAATTTCTTTTTTAATGTAAAATATTCTTCTTCATTTGTAAAATAAGTTACATGTAGATTATCAATTATATTTATGTTTTCATTGAATTCTTTCTCTAATTTTTCTATAAAAAATGTTCTAAAGTTTATAAATTCTTTAGTATCATGTTTAAAGTACCATAATCCAGAATCAATAATTTGTTTAATCATCAAACAGTACAATTTATTATTCTCATTATCATTTAGAATTTTATAAATGAAATCAGATGCTAATTTATTTAATTGTTGATCATTGGTTATATTACTATTTAATATTTTTTCTAATATATTTGAAAATGTTTCTTCAGTTATTTTATTCAACAAACTTAATAATTTAGTATTGATATTACTATTTATTTTTTTCCATTTATTACTATTTAAATGATTATAATTTATTTTTTTACGATTTTCTATATATTGTGTTGATTGTAAAAATGAATTATTAATAGAATCAAACATATTAGATAGTTCTTCAGTTAAAATATTAACATTTACATTTTTATAATTTAATATTTCCTCAACGGAATATATATTTATCTTACTCATAATTTATTTATAATAATATTTTTTTATATTCTTTTTATATATGCTCGCAACTTTATATTCATTTTTATTTAAAACAGAAGATTATGATAGCACAAGAGGAACATTAATTGGATTATTAATCTTATTAATAGGATTATTAGCTACATTTACAATATATTCAATTGCCTTAGTTGATGAAACAACCGATAAAAATCCTCGTAAAAAACAAGATCAATTAAGATCTATTATTATCGCCGGTTTTACATTAAGTATATTAATAAGTATATTTGTTGGTTTTTCAATAAACAGATATAATTTTTGTAAAGCAAATCCTGATATTTGTGTATTAGATTATTCTTTCTCACCATTCGCATAGATATTCTACCAGATTTCTATAATTTCATTTTTATTTTTTTCATTATCTTTAAGTTCTTTTATAAAACTTAATGGTATATTAACTCTTTGTTGAACTGGTGAATGAGGATCCTTTAATATTCTTATATCATATTCTTGTTTGGTAATTTTATTTCTCCATATCATTGCCCATCCTTTTATAAAATAATTAAGTATTTTTTCTGGAAGGTTGGGTATATTTGATTCTTTTAAAAATAGAATTAATCCACTTAATGATATTCTTAATCCCCCAATATCTGCAATATTTTCACCCATTGTTAATTTTGGATTTATTTTAAATTCTTTATATTTTTTACCAATTTCTTCAGCCATTTCCATATATTTTTTTCCAGAAACATCATCCCACCAATTATTTAAATCACCATTTTTATCAAATTGTCTTCCTTGATCATCAAACCCGTGAATTATTTCATGACCAATTACACTACCAATTGCTCCAAAATTATATGCAATCATATTAATATCCGAATTCCATTCAACACTATAAAAATAAGGAGGTCTTAACATACCATATGGAAATATACAAATATTTTTTGTTGGATCATAATATGCATTAATTTCATAAATATTACCATGTAAAAGTTGTTCATATTTATTAAGTAATCTCAAATTTGTGTTATATAAATAATTACCAATAATTTGAATATTTTTAAGATAATTTGTTGTTAATTCCTCCATAGTGTTGAAATCAACTAATTTACCTTCAGCAATATAAAATTTCATATTATCTAATTTTTCAATTGCTTTTAATTTTGTTTCATGATTCATCCATTTATTATTTTCTAATCTATTTCTAAATGCCTTTACAATATATTCTATCATTTTTTTTATCCTTGGTTTTGTATTTGGTTCAATTAATGAGAAATATTCTTTACTTATAATATGACCTAATAAGCTATTAAATATATAGATTTTTTTTTTATCAAAAATCATTTGTTTTTTAACACCTTTCGTTAATTTAACTAATTCAAATTTATAATCATATATTTTTCCAAATGAATATGATGATATATTAAATATAATACACCATACAATATAATACTTAAAATCTTTATCATTTAAAAGATCATCTACAACTTTATAATATGATAAATCAGCATCATCTATTAAAATATCATCTCTTTTATATGTTGCAACACCATTAATAAGTTTATTTAGTATATTTACAATATTATAATTTTTAAATTTGATATCATTAATTTTAACAACATTAATAGATTCATTTGGATTTCTCATTTCTGAACTTGATAATCTATGTTTTTCCAACAATGATTCAAATTCAAAAATTTTATCAATCTGAACATCTGTAATTGGTATATACATTGATATCATATTTTTAATAATTTCTTTATATTTTATAATAAACTCTTTATTTTGATATAATGATGAATTAGATATACATGCACTTGATTGAGATACAGTCATATACATTATATGATTAAATAACGATGCAGACATACTCATTAAACCCGCTATTTGGTTTCTACATAAAAAAACTATCATATCGTCATTTGAATATTTAAAAGTATCATTTACAATATTTTTTAAAAATAAATTATATTCATCATCATTATATTTATCGATTGAATCATTAAATATTTTTAATGTTCTATTCTCTTTATCATTTAAATATTTATGAGTTGGTGCTGTAATTATATTAAGTATATCTTTATGATCCTTTTTTAATAAAAATTCACGAATACCATATCTTGGTTCATCATCTTTTAATTGTATTGTATTCATGAATTCTCCGTTTATATCATTATAATAATCCTTCATATTATTATAATATATAAAATAAACTTAACAATTTAAATTAATTGTCTTGACTGATCCCATCTTATCTTTATAAATTACACGATAATGGATGTGTTTTGGAATAATTTTATTAAATTGTACATAGTATTTTTGAGGGCATTTTACATATAATTTTGCATTACCATCTTTACCAACAAGACTTATTCCACTATTCTCATATTCGCCGTATGCTTTTAAATAATGTTTTATTGTTTTATCATTTTTATTACCCTTATTGGATGCCCAATATATTACTTTGTCTCCACCTTTTGCATTTATGATTACTTCAAATTCGATATCCTTTTGTTTAGATTCTGAAAGATATTTATTGATAGGAGCAAAAGATGCATCTAAGAATGGTAAATAGGTCTTACGTTGGATCATGACATATACAGCAGATAATGCAATTATTGTATAAATAAATTTTTCTATAAATTCGTGATATTCTAATGGAAATAAATTAGAAAATAATTCTACTATATTAAATTTTTTATCAAGAGCAATTAAGCCCCAGTTTAGTGCTCCAAGTATAACTAGAATCTTTAATATAATATATATTGTTGCATTTAATTCAAAATTATCCATTTTTATAATATTCTCCATATTTTATATGGAGAAAAAATTACCTACGATTTAATTCTTTATTTATAATACCACTAATTGTATCTGTTAAATCATCCGCTGTCATTTGAATACCATTTGTATCATCTGTATTATTACTTCTTATAGAATTTCCTTTTTTACTTAATTGTTTAGCAAACTTTTGTAATTCCATAATACTATCATCACTTGAATCATCGATTGATTTATCATCTTTATAATTATATTTTGATTGTTTTTTATTATTATTTGTATTTTTTAGATTTTTTGGATTTTTTAAATTCTTTTTACCATTATGCTTGACCGCAATTTTCTGTAAATGTTGTAAAAACTTCTTTTTATTTTTTAATTTAATATCTTCAGAAGAGTTATCAAATGATATATCACTTTTTGTTTGATCTGTTTCATTTGTATTATCTGATTCTCTTGTATCATCTGTTTGTTTTGTTTCATCTGTATTAAAGGAAATATCAGAAGATTCAGTACTAGATGATTTACGTTTAGAAGATTTTGTATTTTTCATTAATTTTTTAATTTTAGATAATTGATTATCAAAATCTGAAAAATTAAATAAATCACTCTTCATTAAGAATATAAATATCACAATTAGTATTATTCCAAATATAATGTAGTTACGCATATTTATAATTTATAATATATTTATAAAAATTATACGCATTTTAATAAAATAAATATATTATATTAAATATCTTCAATATTCACTTCTTCTTCTTCTTCTTCTCCACCTTTACCATCTGTTCTATCAAAAATAAATCCACCATCGTCTTCATTCTTAGATATTTCTGATTTTGCAGTCATTAAATTACTTAATTTATCATATACTTCACGATTGATAATTTGTTCTTTAAGATATGCATTTAAATGATCAATTTCTAAAAATTCTTCTACATATCCGATGCAGTTATTTGTTAATGTTATACCTGATACAAGTGAAACAAGAGCAATCTTTGATTGTGTTTTTTTAAAAGCTTGGAGAGCTTTCTTACCTCTTTGATGCATGACCTTTAAATCTTTACCTCCCAATGATTTAAGATCGGGATTTATCCCGCTCTCCCACAACAGTTGAGCTGTAAAAGCATTACCATGATTCTTATCAATTATCACAATAATAGAGTATAATAGATCAATTTCAGTATTAATTTTTTTATCTGCTAATTCTTCATTTTTTCTCGCTAATTTTTTATGAGATGAACCTCCTTTTGTATTCTTAACCATTTTTATATTACTATAATAGAATATTATAATAATAATTTGGGATTTCAATTTTTTATATTTTATCCCTTCAATTTCAATACCCACACTTTATTATCGAGTGGACATACTCTTCTCATCTTAAGCCATTCAGTTAGGCAGTGATTATGATATGCATGACCACATTCACCAATTACAATATCACAATGAGTTGTACCAGATGAAGAACAATTTATACAATAGTTATTATTATCTTCTTTACAGATACCACATGTATCATTAAAGCAGTTTGTTTTAGACGTAGTTACAATGTTTAAGGTCAGAAGCTTGAACATTTTAAAATTGAATTATAAACATATAGAACATAATAGTAATATAAATATATTTCAATATTTTTATATATGAATCGCCAAGTACCTCTTATTGAAAAGTATAGACCGAGTAGGCTTGAAGACCTAAAAAACCAAGATGATATTAAGAATATCTTAAAAGATATGGTTAAAAATCGTAATATACCACATATGATATTCTATGGTGGTGCAGGTACAGGTAAAACATCTACTGCAATTGCAGTTTGTAAACAATTATATAAAAGTACCTATAATGATAATGTATTAGAATTAAATGCTTCAGATGAACGCGGTATAAGGGTAGTTAGAGAAAAAATAAAAACATTTGCTCAAAAATCAGCAGATGATGATTTTAAGATTATTATATTGGATGAGGCAGATGCGATGACAACAGACTCTCAGTTTGCATTAAGACGTATAATAGAGAAATATTCTATAAATACGCGTTTTGTATTGATTTGTAATTACATAAATAAGATTATTTCACCACTTTTGTCGAGATGTTCTGTATTTAGGTTTAAAACAATGGAATATTCTAATATAACAAATATATTAAATGATATAATGGAAAAAGAAAATATTACAATTAATGAAAAACTACTTAATAGATTGATAAAAGATGATTTAAGAAAATCAATAAATAATTTACAAAAATTAATATTTTTAAATAGAAAAAATATTAAAGATAATAAGATAGATATTAAATATTTTGATGATGATATCAGTATAGATATTAATGAAATCATATATAATGAAAATTTAAATACTATTGAATATACGAATCATTTAATAAATGAAGGATATTCATTTGAAGAACTGTATATATTATTAAAAAAGGAAATATTGTATAATACAGATATTTCTGATGAAGATAAATCAAAAATATTCATGGAATTATGTAGAAGTTATGATAAAATTATTAATGGTTCATCAGAATTAATTAATATTAATCATATCATCAATATTATAAATAAAATTTAATGTACTTTATGAAAAGTTGGTTTAAAACTTTTTTCAGTGTACATTCTAGTAATATGTAGATCATCATTTAAGAGTTCACTTAGTTTCTTTTTCTCTATTGTTCCATGTTGATTAGTATAAAAAATATTATTTATTTTATATCCTTTCTTTTGAGGAAGACTGCACATAATCGCTAAACAATGGGCACAAGGCTTTGACATACCAATTGATCCAGTTAATGTAGTCCTCAAAACATAGATATTAATTCCCATTAACTGCTTTGTACTACGATTTTTTAATCTGTTAATTGCCTCATGTTCTGCATGACATGATTTATATTCATTCCTAGCAATATTTTGTCCAATAGACAATATATTAAAATTTGTTCCTTTATCAGGAAAAATTGTTGCAATATGAAGATGCATATTACGTTTAGAAATTGTTGGACATCCATCAGGGTCTCTTGAAATTCTTGTATCAATCATCGATTGTGAACTACTTAAGAGAAATCTCGATAATTTGATTTTCATAGGAATCACAATTGATAAGCCCTGCTGTCGACATCCATTATCTGCAATGTTATTCATTTTTATATTTAATGTAATATTATCTTTTTATAATTGAAGAGAATTTCAATTTTTTTATAATTTGTTTGAGTAACACTTGACATCAAATCATAATTTATATAAATCAATTCGATGATACCAACAATAGTAATTATTGTTGATATTATGTGATCCGTTTTTAACACATCTATCTATTGAACATTTCTTTGGTTCATTGGATTGAACCAATTTAATATTATTTATATGGTGGTTTATTAATATCTTTTGATGGATTATCAGGTATGTTAAGAACTTCTTCGATTGACATACCTGATGATATTTTTGTAAGTTGTTCATCTGTGAAATTATATATATTTTTTTTAATCGGATTGTAATAATTACTTTTTTCATTTTTTATATATTTTATTTGTCTCATATGGTAATCTTTGATATTTATCCCATCCCCGCTTTTCCCCAATACCATACATAAGTATATTATAATATATTTATAATATAAATTAATATCAATTTTTATACAACATTACCACCTGCACCACCTCTTCCACGTCCGCGACCACGCCCTCTTCCGCCTCTGCCACCTCTTCCCCCACGTGTAGGTGCTTCTTTTTTAGGTTCTGGTTTTGCTTCGTCATCAGATAAATTTTTTACAAATTCAATACTCTCCTCATCATCTGATTGAGAATCATCAGAATCAGATTCTACAACAGGTTCTTTTTGTTTAGAAACCATTTTTTGTGTTGGAACTATTTCTTTCGGAGCATTATCTTTATTAAACTCCTCGATTAATTTTTCTAATTCGCGTGCGCGATTACTTAATTCATTTATTTTAAGCATTCCAGTTGTCATGTCATTTACAACCTGAATATATTCTTTCGTCAAAGCATCTAAATTATTTGAAGCCATAATTATTATTTAGTATTATATTAGATTCTCTATATATTAATTCATTTTAATATCAATTTTTTTCAAACATATTATATATGGACATATTCGTATATAGTATTATAGCGATAATAATATTTTTCTTTATATGGAATATAAAGGAAAAATTTGGACAATCTTATTTATGGATTCCAACAAGAAATACACGATTAATGAGTTATGATTTACGAGGTGATCCTTTTGGTTCTATTCTTTATCCAGCAGATTGGAATATGATGCCTTGGAATATGTCTGGAAGAATATTTAATGTTCCATATGTATATTATAGATTTAAACCATCAAGATATGATATTAATGGAAGATATATTGTTCCAAAAATAAAGAAGAAAATTCTTAAAAAAACACCAATTAAACCAGCTTAACAATACATATCTTTAACATATTGAGGTAATTCTTTATCTTTTTTCATTTTAACAAATTCTTCATATGCATTTGTTAAATCTTCGAATGTAATACTTTTTCTAATTTTTGGATCTTTACCAAAAACACGTGTTGAATGTTTAATCTTCATATTTAATAATAAGTTATCAATATCTCCACCATAATTTTCAAAATTCTTTTTATGTTTCTCAATGAATTCCTCAATATTTTTTATATTAAGACTTTCATCAAAATTCCAATTAATTTCTTTTATCTTAAATTGTAAAATATTTGCAAGTTCATTTGCATCATATTTTTCAATTATATATTTAAAAGGAAATCTTCTTTTTAATCCTTCATTTTGAGAGAAAAAACATCTTTCAATTTCTAATGGATACCCTGCAATTATACAAACAAATTTATCACCATTTTCAGATAAGTTTTGATTTAATGTATCAATTGCTTCCTTTGCAAATGTATCTGATCTTTCATTTGCTGAACCTAATGAATATACTTCATCTATAAACAATACACCACCAAAGGCTTCATCAATAACTTTTTGTGTTTTAATTGCGGTAGATCCAACATATTGACCAATTAAATCACTTCTTCTAACAACTTTAAATTTATAATCTTTTTCTTCCTTTTTTTCTAATTCTTTTTTTTCTAATTCTTTTTTATCTTTTTCTTTTTTTGCTAAATTAGGATTTAATAATGATAATAAATTATTTGATATTTCTTGTAAATCACTTTCTTCTTCTTTTTTTTCATTCTTCTTTAAAAAATTAAGTTTACAATATATCTTTGCTAATATTCTACCTAACAATGTTTTACCAACACCAGGAGGTCCTTCAATTACTGTATGCATCATATTATCATCATTTAACTCTTGAAGTAAAAACAATAGCTGTTCGAACATATTTTTTTTAACACTTGTCATACCAATTACATTTTGAAGTTCTTTTAATGCATTTGTAATATTTTTTAATCTTAACATATTAATTGGATATTTTCTGTTATCATTAATATCATATGATTCGCCTAATTTAATTAAATCATCAATTGATTCGATTTTATCTAAAATTACATATTCATCTTCATTTTTTATTTTATCATCATTTTTAGATAATTCTGGCATTGTGACATCTTCATTATTTTCATTTGAATCTTTTTTATCTTCATTCATGAAATGTTTTATAAATTCTGAACTAAATAAATATGGATTACTATTTTTATTATAAGGAATTATTTTCATTGAAGATGGATCTACACTTGATCTAAAAATAATATGATGTTTTGTATTATCATCTGTATTAGGAGCATTTGTAGATGCATTATTAATAGTTCTTTGTTGATTATTATTTCTACCTCTTCCTCTTCCCCTTCCTCTACCTCTTCCTCCATTATGATAGTGGTAATTATTTATAATTGTTTTTGGATTACTTGAATTACCAGCATTTTGATTATTCATTTGTATAATATAACATAATATAAAAGATTATTTATATTGTTTACTATGTATTATATTCTTGAATTAGATAATGTGTTATTTAACATATATGATAAAACAGATGGTAATAAACAAGGATTAATTCATTTGTTTAAGTTGAGTCACTTTCATTCAAATATTGTTCTAAAGGAATATAATAATGGATATATGAAAGGTGTTTATAGAGTAAAAGATACTCAAATATTATATAGTTATTCTGAAAAAAATAAAATTATTACATCAGTTGTTGATGATTTACCATTTGAATTATTATATAATCCTACTACAAAAATAAATATTCAACAAGAATCATCAGATATACATGTTAATTTACCAGTTATAAATACAGAAATAAAAATAACGACTGACGAAACAAAACAGGAAACAACACAACAAACAAATGAAGAAACAAAAGAAGATGATGAAGAAATAGATGAAGAAGAATTAAAAAAGAAAATAGATGAATTAAATAAATTAAAGGAGCAAGAAATGAAAGATTTAGAAAAATTAAATGAAGGATTTCATGAAATTGAAAATGAAATATTTGAAAATAAATCTACTTTAACAGCTGAAAAAAATAAGTTAAAGAGAGATAAAGAAAAATGGGAAGAGTTTAAAAACATTTTTGTTGTTGATAAGAAAATTTACCGAACTATTAAAGAAAAAATAGAAAAAGGAGAAATTGATGAAACTGAAATTCCAGAATTATTTGAAAAAAAATATCCTATTTTAAAGGTATTAGATGAAAATAATATATTAGATACATCCTCTGATATCTATGAATATATTAAATTGTTACCAGAAGATGATTCTATATATATTCCAAGAACTACAGAATTGTATGGTTTATTTAATGATAATATTGGTGTATCAAGTATATCATTAACTGAAATGAAAGATACTACACAATTTGAAACTAATATTGAAACAGATGATGAATCTGAATAAATTTAAAATTTTATTAATTATAAAATTTTAAACTTAAAATCTTCGCTTTTGTTTATCGTTCTTAAAAAAAGTATCATTTTTTCTATTGTTATTTTGTGCATCTTTTAAGGAATCAAATCTATTTGTAGATGCAACTTTTTCAGATGATAAATTATTATTCTGATGTAATTCATTTAAATTCTTATTTTTGCTATAAAATACTTTATTTTTTAATTCATTATACATATGATTTATCACAAACATTAAAGTATTAATACATTTCATCATTTCATTATGATGATCAACCCTTTCTAAATTATTATTTACTAAATAATTCATTAAACTTTCACAATCGGCATAAACCATATGATGAACATAATGATCTGAATTACATTTCTTTCCCTTTTTATCATAATTAAATTCACAATTATCTTTATAGTTACAAAATTTGTATGAACATCTATTTATCAAAAATTCTTCCTTAAATCTTTTAGAATGAGAGATTTTAGTTAATCCAAGTTTATCAGAAAAATAATCTGATAAATCTTTAATCCAATTAAATAAATCTATAAAAAATTGCTTATCAGTTTCTGATAATTTATTTTTTAATAAATATCTATTGATATAAATTATAATTAATGCTTCTTTTTCCATTAATTCAATATCAGTAAAATCTTTTAAATTTTTAATTAATAATATCTCTTTCATTTTATTATTAATTGCTTCATTTTCGACACTAAAATTAAAAATATCAGATGCTTTATTTTCAATAGTTGTATTAACTATTTCATTCAATGATAGTCTACAACTACTTTTAAATTTATTCTCAATATCTATAATATAGTTATTATTTTCATCAAATGAATTAACCCAGTTAAAATTACTCATATTAAAATATATAATTATTTTCTTATATATTATAAGATAATGAATTCTTTTATTGAAGAACATTATAATCTATATAAAGATCAATTGAAAGGATATACTTATATAACTCATTCGACATTACCTTTTGTAAAACCTGGTGGTCACATAATGTTAATTAATTTAAAAGGACAATTACGTAAAGGTGGTGTTTTATTAGACATATTAAATACACGAAGATATACAACCACTCGGTTTTTAATGGAAACACCTACAAAAAGATATTCAATTTCATATACAAATAATTATATATTTTATTCTGAAACTCCTCCTCCACCACCTTTAACAAAGAAAAGTTTACGAAAACAAATTGAAATGTTATTAACAGAATTGACACATAAATAAAATATTTTAAATGTGTTTTAAATATATTTTAAACATATAATTATAATTATATCATGAATATAATTATATTATGTGGAGGTAAAGGGACACGATTGGAAGGATTTGATCTTCCAAAACCATTGTGTACAATTAAAGGTAAATCTATTTTGTATCATGTTATTGAATCAATTCCAAAGGAAAATGATAAAATAACAATTATTTATAATGAACATTTAGATAAGGTTCAATTTAAAAAGACTATTATTCATAGTTGTTGTGAATTAAAAGATATTGATTTTATAAAAATTAATATTGATACAAGAGGACCAGTCGAAACGACATATATTGGTATTCAAAAATCAAATTTTAAAGATGATGAACCAATTATTTTTATGGATAATGATACAATTAATAAATTTAATTTATCTGATATTAAAAAAGAAAATTTAGGAATAGGTGTATATAAAACGGATGATTCTACTAAACCATATTCTTTTGTAAGAGTTTTAGATGATGGATCAATTATAGATATTAAAGAAAAAGAAGGAATATCCAATATATATTGTACAGGTGTTTATTATTTTCCATCTATTAAAATATTCAAAAATTTATGTGAAAAATTATTTATATCTGCACCTAAAAAAAGAGAATATTTTATGAGTGATCTTTATGCTACAGCATTAACAAATAATAATATTGTATCAACATTTATGTGTACAGAAAGTATTGCTCTTGGAACACGAGTAGATATTATTGATAATATTGATCGTATTAAGTATTATCCAATGAGAATATGTTTTGATATAGATAATACTCTTCTAACATATTCAAATGCAATTGGATCACATGATGGGATTGAACCTATATCAGAAATGGTTGATTTAGTAAAAAAACTTCATAATGAGGGACATACAATTGTATTACATACTGCTAGAGGTATGAAAACATGTAAATCTAATATTGGCCAAGCTGGAAAAAGAGGAATGTTAAATGTTTTACAAACGTTAGAGGAATTTGAAATTCCATATGATGAGATATATTTTGGAAAACCATGGGCAGATTTGTATGTTGATGATAAGGCATGGAATCAATATACAAATGCATCTTTTTCGCAGTTTTTCTTTAATCAAAATGTTGGTAAATCAAAGATGTATTTACCAAAAAGTTGTTCAAATAATGAAAACACATTATATAAGAAAAATCAAATTTTAATAAAAGAAGGTCCAATATCGTCATTAGAAGGTGAATCATATTTTTATAAAAAGATTAATAATACACATATTAGTATATTATTCCCACATTATTTTACATCAAATATTACATCAAACAATTATAATATTGAAATGGAATTTATTGAAGGTGTAACTGTAAGTAAATTATTTAGAAATAAACTTTTAAGAAAACAGAATTTAAAAAATATATTTGATGGATTTAAATTAATGCATTCAACAAATATTGAAAATGATAATAATATATCAAAAGAAGATATATTAGTAAATTATATTGGAAAATTAGAAGAAAGGATTAAAACACATCCAAATTATAAACTTCCAAATATAGATGAAGTTTTAAATATAATAAAAAATATTATTATTCCATATGTAAATTCTGATGATTTTGTAATAACAAATATAATTCACGGAGATCCATGGTTTGATAATATGGTATTGACATTAAATCAAGAAGTTAAATTTCTTGATATGAAGGGAAAGATTGGATCAATACTTTCATTAAAAGGTGATAAAATTGTTGATTATGCAAAAATATATCAAAGTGTACTTGGATTTGATTATTTTTTAAATGGAGAAACATATGATATAGAATATGAGGATCAATGTAGAAGATGGTTAAGTGAATTACTTCCTTTTCCAATAGATGATCCAATATTCGAAGCAGTTACAGCATGTTGTATTCTCAAAACATTTTATTATTTTTCAAAAACGGAACCAATATTACCTATTTATAATAGTTTGGGTAAGATGAAAATTTGTTCTGTTTTAAAAAAATAATTATATTTTTGTTAGAACACATTGATTTATTGATGAATTATCACGATCATGGTGATAATTATTATTATATACTTTACAAGTAAAATCATTATTATCTTTTAAAAATTCTAATACAGCTTTTTCAACTCCTTGACAATTATGCCACTGATAATCGTCAAACATTATTTTACCTCCAGAAACGATTAATGGTGCAAATTTTTCTAATGTTGTTTTTGTTCCGATATAGGTATCAGTATCTGAATGTACAAATACAAATGTTTGATCACTTTCATTAAATGTATCAGGGAAAAATCCAACTTTGTATATTACATTATCCATATTAATATGTTGTTTAACTTCATCAAGAGAACATGCAAATTCACCATCTTTATGAAAATCAATATTATTGTCACTTCCTTGTATTCCACAATATGTATCATATGCATAATGTATTCTATCAGGAAATAATATATGTATAAACTTAGATGTTTTACCTTCAAATACACCAATTTCTGCTGTATTTCCATTTAATGTTTTAATTTCTTCTATTTCTTTAAACATATTTAATGTTTTTTTATATCCTAATAAAGACCATCCTAAGTTATTATAAATAGATTCAAATTCTAATATATTTTTTATTTTTAAATTTTTTTCATTTCCCATTTCAGTTATAATTTGAGTTTGTGACATTTTATAAATATATATATATATTTATATATATGAATGCATCCAATATTAGAAGGAGTATCCAATAATTTAAAAAGTATTGGAATTGAATCTGAAATAATTAATGTTGAAGGAATAGACTTTATTAAAGGAAAAAAATTAAATGGATTATCTGCATCCGACATTCCAGTTTATTTATTACTCGATACATATGAAGGAAAGGATTGTATTGGACATTGGTTATGGGAATGTGCAAATTATTTATTATATTTTAAATCATTAAAACTTATTTATCCAAAGTTAAAAATTCTTTTTGCATATAGAAAAAAATATAAGGAAATTTTTTATAGACATCTTGATATATCTGATGATGATATTAGTTATAATGGAAACATTAATAAATTACCAGATTATCGTGTTGGAAATATGAGAAATGGTACTTGTTTTGGAGAATTAGTTATACCAAATGATTCTAATTTTATTTTAATTATACCAAGGTTTACATTTCTATGGCATTTAGCGTATAATAAAGATGAAGAATATCGAATGATTTTCAGAAATTTTAAGAATGCATTAAATATTCCGAATAATGTTAAAAAAAACGTTGATTTTATTTATTTAATACGATCAATTGGAGTAAATAATGAGAATTTCAAATCGGGTACTTATTTGAGAAAATTTCATAATTTAGATGATGTTATAAATCTTATGAACAAAAGAGGTATAAAAATAGTAGATGTTTCTAATTTATCTACTTTACAAGAACAAATTGATATTATTCAAAATGCACGAAATATTATTGTTGAACATGGATCAGCATGGTTCATAAATGGATTAATTCTTTTATCAAATATTAATATTATAGTTTTAAATAAACTATCAACCGGTACATTTAATTTTGAAATAGAATTATTAAAAGAACAAAATAATACATGTGAATTTCTTGAATCAACTAATAAAGATTATAATAATATTATAATTGATATTCCATATTTAGAAAATAGAATTGATTTTTTATTTACAAATAATTTTTTTAACAATGAATCCCAAAAAATACCAGAAATAGCAGAAATAGAATTAAATCCAACTTTCACTAATAATATTCTCCAATTACATAATAGTAAAATGCGCCACAATAAATATCATAGATAATAATTTAATAATCATATATCGATTGTATGAATTGTAATATTTTTATTAATATTTTTTATTTGATCATACATTTCATTAAAATAAAGAGTTTTAATAATAAGTATATCATTACATTCATTTGATGATAATATAGATGGTAAATAAGTTAAAAGAGGTGTACCATAGGTTCTTTTATTTAATTTATCTGGATCATTGTCGATAAATCCAATAACATTTTCTTTATTATTTAAAAAATAATAAATTACTTGACCATATGTAGTTGATGGCATTATATAAAATTTTTTATTTAAATTAAATTGTTTAATTTTTAATGGTCTTAAATTAAAATGATCAAATAATTCTTTTTCAACTGTAATTGGTTTAATTGATTTCTTAATTATTAAATTTGACTTTTCAAAATAAAAAAATAAAGAATGTTCCTTAAAATTAAATACTTTTTTTTGTATAAAACCATATGAACCAAATAATGTTGTAATACTATCTTCATCATAATAAAATGTGTGTTGATTATTTATAAATACTAATGATGATTTATTTTTTAAATATGAATTAAAATTTGGAATAGAAATAAATATATTTTTAACACATGTTTTACGAATACTTTCTAAAAAATTATGGGGATTATATAGATGTTCAAATGTATGACTCATTAATATTGACTCATCGGTATAATCAATAAAATTTTCACAATTTCCAATTTGATAATTTATATTATCTACTTTATTATTGTTTTCATAGATATCAAGAATTGTATATCTTAAATAATCATTTTTTAAAAAAGGATATATTGGGTTCGATCCTCCTCCAATTTCACAAATTGTTGTAAGATTAATTGATTCTTTAATAAAATTACTAAATGTAGTATGATGATCATTCCAAAATGGTGTTAATAATAATTTATTATCATAAGAATATAATATTATAGGATCAATTAAACTTGTAAATTGAACACATCTACAAACTTTACATATTTTGTATTCAAAATCAATATATATATCATCTTTTTCATCAGCAGTAGTTGATATATATAAAATTGGAAAATTCTTTAAAGTATAAAAATCTTCTAATATAGATGATTTACATAATACACATGATGTTCTATTTATTATCATTATATATGTATATTTATATTTTATATCTATAATTAACGTATATTTTTAATTAAAATATTAATTCCTTTTTCTAAACTTGTTTCGGCTTTCCAATTTAATAAATTATTTGCTTTTTGTGTATCTCCAAGTGTAAATTTTAATGCTTCTTTTTCTATATTTTTTTTATTAAATGTAAATTCCCCAGCAAATAAATAAGAAAATTTATCCCATAATGATGATGGATGTAAATAATTTGGAATTATTGATATGTTTAATTCATCTTGGATTATTTTTAATATTTTATTTACAGAATATGCTTTTCCAGATGAAGCATTAATTGCTGTATTTTTTGAACCCATTTCAATTGATTTAACCAATAAAGATATTAAATCATCTATAAATATATAATCACGTGATTGTTCACCGTCACCATATAAATTTATAGTATTTTTATTTTTATTTTCTCTTATAATATACGGTATTAATCCAGTTTGTGGTCTAGAATCATCTGCTCCAGTACCATAAACATTATAAAATCTAAAGATAGTGTAATTTAATCCATAGTTATCATAATATGAATTAATTAATTCTTCACAATGTTTTTTACTAAGAGAATAAATCAGATTTGGTTTTAATTCTGATTCTTCAATCGTTGGTATATTATTTTCTATTTTAGTATTTTCATATACACAACAAGATGATGCAAATATAAAATGGGAAATTCCTCTAAAACGACATGCTTCTAATAGTGAAACTGTAGAGATAACATTATTTTTATATGAAAATTCTGGATCATTTTGATTAATTGGAAGGACGGTTACTGCTGCTAAGTGAACAACAATATCATCTTTTTCAAGAATATCTTTTACTCGTATATCAGATACATCCATATTATAAAATTTAAATTTATGTTCACTAGAAGCCCAACTTAGATTTTTTTCATATCCACATAATAAATTATCAATTCCTATTATATTTTTTCCCAGTTCACATAATTTTTTAGCAAGAGTTGAACCAATAAAACCTGCTACCCCAGTAATTATTATACGTTTTTGAGACATTATATATTTATAAATATAAATATAAATTCTAATAAATATTCTGATAGTGATTTAATAATTATTAACATATTTTAACATAACAGATTTAAGATTATATTAATATTATTCATATGTTGCCCTATTATCCAAAAATAAATAATGTATTACATGCTTCAAAATTAATACAAACCATTTTTAATTATACTCCTCTTACTCAACATACAGATTTATCATCTAAATATAAATCAAATGTATGTTTGAAAAGAGAAGATTTAACACCAGTAAGATCTTATAAAATTAGAGGAGCATTTAATAAAATGTCATCTTTAGAAAATAAAAATGGTATTGTTACTTGTTCTGCCGGTAATCATGCACAAGGTGTAGCATTTAGTTGTAATAAATTATCTATCCAAGGTGATATTTTTATGCCTAAAATAACAACAAAACAAAAGATAGATAAAGTTAAGAATTTTGGTGGATCTTATGTTAATATTTTCTTAGAAGGTTCTAATTTTGACGAATCATTTAATATTGCTAAAAAATATTCTCTAAAAAATAAAAAAGAATTTGTGCATCCATTTGATGATGAAAAAGTTATTGAAGGACAGGCAACGGTTGGATTAGAGATTCTAAAGCAACATCCAACTCCTAGATTAATAGATTATATATTTGTTCCGATTGGTGGTGGTGGATTAAGTGCAGGACTATCATCATATATTAAAGAAATAAATCCGAAAACTAAAATTATTGGTGTTGAACCTTTTGGTGCACCTTCAATGACGGAAGCATTTAATGCTGGAAAGGTTGTTACATTGGATAAAATTAATACATTTGTTGATGGTGCTTCAGTAAAAACAGTTGGAAATTTAAATTATCAAATTTGTAAAAAAAATTTAGATAATATTCTACTCGTGAATGAAGGGCATGTTTGTTCAAAAATATTAGAAATGTATAATGAAAATGGATATATTATAGAACCAGCAGGTGTTTTATCATTATGTGCATTAGATTTAATGCAGGAAGAAATAATAGATAAAAATGTAGTATGTGTGATATCTGGAGGAAATTCTGATGTATTTAGAATGCCTGAAATTTTAGAAAGATCACTAATATATCAAGGATTAAAACATTATTTTAAAATAGAATTACCTCAAAGAGCTGGAGCATTAAAAGAATTTATTATGGAATGTCTTGGACCAAATGATGATATAATATATTTTAGATATACAAAATTAATAAATAAAGAAACAGGGCCTATTATAATAGGAATTGATGTTAAGGAACCATTAGATATTCAATTAATCTTAAGAAACATGACAGCATTTGATATAACATATGAAAAACTAACTAATATAAACGACATTTAATTTATAAATATATTATATATATTATATTTATATATTATAAGAATGACAACTAGATTAGGAAATGATGATTATAAAAGGGGAAAACAAACCTTACAAGAAAAATTAACAAAAGAGGAAATTGATGAAAAATTACTTGGTTATGTAGAAATTAAAGATCTTGAAGTTTTAAAAACAATTCCTGTTGGTACTGAATTTAGATATTTTGTATTTGAAAAAGAAGGTAAGAAAGTTGTTAAAAAATTTAGATTAGGTGGTAGATTAATTAATAAAGACAATGCTGACAAATATATAGTTTTAGCATCTGGTTTTCCTCCTAAACAATTAACATGGAGTGTCCAAGTAAATAATTCGGAATTATTTTATAAACAAAAAGTTGAAGATATTATAGACAAGAATGAAGATGATATTAAAGCATTAAAAGATGAAAATAAAAAATTAAAAGATGAGAAAAAAGAACTCGTATTAAAATATAATGAACTTGTTGAAAAGTATAGTAAATTAAAAAATAGTGTTAAAAAATAGTGTTAAAAAATAATCAAACGTAATTTGCGCGAGGACTCTCAATATCTTGTTCATAAATCATTAAATTTGTGATTATTTTATCAATAAAATCAATAATTTCTTGATTTTTATTAATTTTATATTCAAAATTAGATCCTTCAAATCTAATTTGATTATTTTTATATTCTATTAATACATTGTCAATTGTATTACTATAATTATTATTTTTATGTATATTTAGATATAATTCTCTAAAAATATGTATAATTGAAACGTTAATATTTAATTTTATAAAAAAAGAATTTATGTTATTGTTTTCTATCATTCTTATCATTAACACATTATTCTCTATTTTATTAGAATATATCATATATATAATAAAAATTGATTAAAAATTATTTTTTATTATAATTTATTATAATTATACATGCAAGATATAAAAATTTGTATTGGAGGATCTGTTGATGCTGGCAAAAGTACAACAATTGGTGTTCTTACAAATAATATAATTGATGATGGAAGAGGATATGCTAGAAGTCTTATTTTAAAAACTAAGCATGAATTAGATAGTGGTAGAACATCTCAAATATCTTTTAATTATGTTAAGTATCCAGAACAAAATAAGACAGTTACTTTGATTGATTTAGCTGGTCATGAAAAATATCTTAAAACAACATTGTATGGTATACTTGGAAGTTTTGTTGATTATGGAATTGTTATTATTGGTTCAAATATGGGAGTTAATCGTATAACAGAAGAACATTTGAGTATTCTATTATATTTACGACTACCAATTATAATTATCTTAACAAAGATTGATATGACACCAAAAGAAGTATATGAAAAAACGAGATTGAGTATTAAAAAGATTTTTAATGGAAAAATGTTTAAACGAGATTTACATTTTGTAGATAATGATGAACAACTATCATCATACATTAAAAAAATAGAAACAAATGATTATATTCAAACTATACCTGTTTTATCTGTTTCATGTAAGACTGGTGAAAATATTAGTAAAATACATGAGATATTTAAAGTAATGCCAAAGAATGAAAAGATTATGAGTAGTATTCAAAGTAAAGATTTAATGATGTATATTGATACTAAATATTCTATTAGTGGCTTAGGTATTGTTGTTAGTGGATCATTATGGAATAAAAAGATAGAAACAAATGGAAGTTATTATGTTGGGCCAGTATTTTTCCCTCAATCAAATATTAATGGATATATCGAGGATTATAAAAAGAAGGTATATTTTTATCAAATTCGTATTAGAAGTATCCATAATAATCATCGCGAATTAGTAGAATATACAGATCCAAATAATGTTTGTAATGCATGTATAAAATTTACAAATCCAAAAGAGACATTATTAATAAATCAAATACGTAAAGGATTAATTATATCTGATCGTCCAATGTTTGATAATGTATATTTTAGATTTAAAGCAATTATTAAAGTATTTAATACAATTACCACGAATATACGTGTAAATTATCAACCAGTAATTCATTGTAGAACAATAAGACAAAATGCGAAGATCTTAGAAATAAAAAAGAATGATGATAAAATAAATGAATATGAATGTGTGCTTCAATTTATGAGATTTCCTGAAATATTAGAAACGAATGTGTTATTTTTCTTTAGAGAAGGAAATACAAAAGGTATTGGAAAGATAATTGAATTAATAGAATAATTTTTTTATAGAATAATTTTTTTATATATTATATATATGTCTAGTCATGATATTAATACTGATACACTCATAAAGATGAATTCTAGTGCTACATTAAATACATCATCTAAATTAATATTAAAATATTGGTATTCTAAATGTAAAGTATTTTATAAATGTCATAAGGAAACATCTGAATATTTAGATCTAATTAATAAATATATGGGAGTACCAGCTATATTAGTTGGTGTATTTAATACAACATCAATATTTTCTAATTATTCCGCACAAATTCCGTCTTTAACACTAGTTAATGGTGCTGCTTCATTTATTGCTACTATTTTATCAGGATTACAAAATTATTTTGATTTAAGTAGATTAGTTAATACTCATTTAAAATTAGCGAATGGATATAATAAAATTGTTCATATGATAGAAAAAATTCTAGTTTATGAAAAACTTAATGAAACAAAACAAGTTAATTCACAATTTACGGATACAATTATTAATCAAATGGAGTATTTACAACAAGATGCTCCGAATATTCCTGATTTTATATGGAATAAACATAAAACAGAATTAAAAAAAATGGTATCAATTATTATAAATAATAAAGATTTTGTTAATGAAATTGCATCTGTTGATTCTATGAAGAATGATAAATCTGTAGAATCAAAAGATAGTCCAGTTGGTGATGATAAAGCAATTGAAATTGTTTTTGATAATTCAAAAAAATCAACATAATTTATAAAATGGTTTTTATATGATTAAAATAAGATATTAATCTCATTTTACAACAATATTTTTTAACTTTTACTTCAACAAATAATTTTTCAATTTCTTTTCCTTTCTTTTCATCTGAATCTTTTGATTCATTAATTTTTTCATATTTATCGGTAAATTCTACTTCAATATCTGCCAATAGATGACCACATGTAGGACAAACTGGGTATAACATTATATTCTATAAATATAATATTTATTTATATATAAAAATTAAATATATCAATTTTTATATAAATTTTATATATATATATTTATATGAGTACTACTAATACTTCTGATACTATAAATAAAGCCACTAAGAATTTAACGGCTAAAATTGCAAAAGAATTAACTAAACAATTGGCAAAAACTATACAAAAACAACAACCACCAAAACAAGGAAAAGCAAAGACAACACCCAAACAAGGAATTGCAAAAATTATACCCAAACAAGGAATCGCAAAAACCATACCTAAACAAGGAAAAGCAAAGACAACACCCAAACAGGGAATCGCAAAAACCATACCCAAACAAGGAAAAGCAAAGACAACACCCAAACAAGGAAAAGCAAAGACAACACCCAAACAAGGTAAAGCAAAGACAACACCCAAACAAGGTAAAGCAAAGACAACACCCAAACAAGGTAAAGCAAAAACTACACCTAAGAGAACACCCAAACAAGGTAAAGCAAAGACAACACCTAAGAGAACACCTAAGAGAACACCCAAACAAGGAAAAGCAAAGACAACACCTAAGAGAACACCCAAACAAGGAAAAGCAAA
>Ga0164294_10001112_pt1 | contig 25353 bp, 27 predicted proteins | sample GEODES005metaG_FD_111479 | JGI IMG/M metagenome (GOLD analysis project Ga0164294, IMG submission 111479) | Oligotrophic lake water microbial communities from Sparkling Lake, Wisconsin, USA - GEODES005 metaG | ecosystem: Environmental > Aquatic > Freshwater > Lake | place: USA: Sparkling Lake...
AAGACCTGCGGGAAACCAAGAAACCAAAAGCCAGTCACCATCTTTATAGGTAGGCGCCATAGAAGATCCTGAGACCTTGACTGTGCCAAATTTGCTCATGGGCGGTAGTCTCGCACCATAACCGAGCAATTTATTGGTAATAGGGGAGAAGAAAATGTTTTCACCAAAGACAACTGTCTACGCACACTGTGACCTTCCATGCGGAGTTTACGATCCAGCACAGGCAAAGATTGAAGCACTATCTGTTAAGGCTTGCATGGAAAAGTACGCAGCAAATCCAGATGCAGATTTCCGTTCACGTTCAGTGGCGATCAAGGAAGAGCGTTCACATCAGGTTAAGGAGCACCTATGGGTGCTGTGGACTGATTACTTCAAAGCTCCACACTTCGAGGCATACCCACAGCTGCACTCATTGTTCAATGAGGCAACAAAGCTTGCAGGTGCTGCCGGTACAAAAGGAACTCAAGATGTTGCAGTTGCAGATTCATTGATCGCAAAGATCGATGAGATTGCTGAGATCTTCTGGGCAACTAAGAAAGCCTAATTAGCTAAAACTAAGACTTATCGTTTTGAATTAAGTGAAGAGCAGCGGTGCGGGCGAGGAAAGATACTCGCTCCACCGCTGATCTTTTTACTAAGGCTGCAGCAATCTGTCGCTCATTTTCATAGACCTCGCATTCAAAGGTCAACTCTTTTCCTTCAATTTCAATAACTCTAGAAGTCGCACGCAATGATGCGCCAATTCCAGCAGGTGACAGTGAAATGAATTCAACGCTAATTGGGATTGTGGTTTCACCTGGCTCTAGATAAAGATCCAAAGACAAGATCGCTGCGTGCTCCATCAAGTTGATAAGAAGTGATGGCGCAATGATTGGTAAATCACCAATTCCGATTGCAACAGATGTATCACCTGGGCGAACCACCATTTCGCTGATGCCAACTGCTCCTAAAACTTCATCTTCTGGCAACATCGCAATTAACCCTGCCCATTCAGGCCGCGCGGATCATTGTCATCATTGATAAATCGAATCTCTTCAGTGTGCTCGATAGTTACTTCGCGGTGTTCGATCTGGCCAAACTCATCAATTTCAATTGAAATCTCGGTCATGCTGTACTGCGTGACGACTTCAGTAAATGCACCAGTCATTTGGGCGTGGATCTGGCGATAAATCGCATCATGTAGATCTTCTGGGGCTTTTTCATTACAACTTCGGCGCAAAGCATCCTGCATTAACTGTCGCATCGCTTGTTCGTGGGCTAGCTCTGCCTCACATGCCGGGCATGCTGCAATGTGAACTTCGACAAGGGCGATCTCTGGTTGTTCCATTTGCCCGTCAATTAACAAGACAAATGAATTCAAGACTTCATTACATGCCAAAACATTTCGGTTCAGATTATTGGAATCAAAACCGTTTGCACCAAAGATACTGAAACTCATGACTTACCCCCCGAACTCTTTTCGGTGGTGTAACCCAGTTCTTTTGCATACTCAGTTAACCGCTCGCGCAGCTGTTTTCTTCCCCGATGCAGGCGGGACATAACAGTTCCAGTAGGTACGCCAACAATTTCTGCGATCTCTTTATAGGAAAAACCCTCTACATCGGCCAAATAAACGGCGATACGAAACTCTTCTGGAATCTCCTGCAAGGCACGCTTAATGTCGCTGTCAGGCAAATTCTCTAGCGCCTCGACTTCGGCAGACTTACCTAGATCACTTGTATGTGAAGCCGCGCTTGCTAACTGCCAATCTTCAATTTCACCAGAACTCAGCTGTGGTCGGCGCTGATCTTTGCGATAAGTATTGATAAATGTTGTCGTTAAAACTCGGTACAACCAAGCACGTAGATTTGTTCCGGGTTCAAATTGATGAAATGAGGCAAATGCTTTCAAATAAGTATCTTGAACTAAATCCTTTGCATCATGCGGATTCTTTGTATAACGCAAAGCAGCTGCATACAACTGATCTGTGAAGGCAAGAGCATCGCGCTCGAAGCGGACAGCACGATCCGCCGAGCTCTCTTTAACTAGATCCGTTGACATCGCCTAAAACACTATCGTTAAAAGAGGGTTTCTGGCTCTCCCAAAGGCATTTCTGCGATTAAACCTTTTCCATTATTCGCCACGCTATTGACGGCATTTGATACCGGGTGGGCTTTTACGATTGATTCAGGATTCTCAACAACCATTAAGGATTTCAATTCATTCACATCGGTATTGCGGGGATTTAGCCAGGTGTCCCAACGATCATGTGGCATAAAGACAGGCATGCGATTATGAATACTTTCTAATTCGCCTTGTGCTTCTTGGGTAATAATCGAAGCTGTCTCGATGACTTCGCCATTGGGTGCGCGCCAACTACTCCAGATTCCGGCGATTGGAAGTTGTTTGCCGTCCCGTGCTGAAATGTAGAACGGTTGCTTTGGCGAATACTTGCCCAGCGCAGTTGCCCATTCGTAGTACCCCGTTGCAGGAATCAAGCAACGCGTGGCACGAAAGGCATTTCTAAAGGTTGGTTTTTCATGGATCGATTCACTGCGTGCATTGATTGCGCGAGATTGTGAAGCGCGAGCTTCTTGAAAATCTGTCAGCCATGGTCCGATTAATCCCCATGAAACAACTGCTAACTCTTTTTGTTGACCAGCATCAGATCCGGATTTGTCATTGGCTCGAACAATGTAAATGGGATTGGTTGGCGCGATATTCCAGTTAAGTGGCAATGAAGTTTCGGGAGCAGTTCCGGTAACTGAGAACTGCTCCATAAGCTCGCGCATATCCGCCGTTTGCGCATAACGTCCACACATAATTAAAGGGTATCGCAGGTGCGCTCAGAGGTTAGACTTAGGCGATGACAAACAACGCCCACTGGCCCGCGATTTACCGCGGCGCAACACCAGTTGATATCAGCGTTGTCATTCCTGGATCTAAATCAGTTACCAACCGTGCCCTTATTTTGGCAGCACAAGCAAACTCTCCTTCAAATTTACGACGCCCATTGGTTTCACGAGATAGCGAATTAATGGTGGCCGGGTTAAAAGCTTTAGGTATTGGTATTGAAGAAAAGAGTGTTGTTGTAAACGGTCTTGAAGAGTTGCAATGGGTAGTAACCCCTAGCGCGTTGCGTGGTGGAGTAAAGATTGATGTTGGAAATGCCGGCACAGTAATGCGTTTCTTGCCGCCACTTGCTGCCTTAGCAACAGGTGAAGTTGCATTTGATGGGGATCCACGTTCATATGAAAGACCTTTAGGCCCTGTCATAAAGGCGTTGGAAGAGCTTGGCGTATCAATTGAACACGATAATCGTTATAGCTTGCCTTTAACTTTGCAGGGAACTGGATTAATACCAGGCGGTTCGTTAACAATTGATGCAAGTGCATCCAGCCAGTTCTTGTCTGCTTTGCTTTTGGTCGCACCAAGTTTTGATCAAGGGATCATTGCAACACATCAAGGCGGATTACTACCTTCGATGCCGCACATCGAGATGACTGTCGATATGTTGCGTGATTTTGGAGCAACTGTCGAAGTTGATTCAGCACAGCAAAGCTGGAAAGTTAAGCCAGGTGCATTGCATGGTAAAGATTTAGTAATCGAACCAGACCTTTCTAATGCTGCACCATTTCTTTCACTTGCAATGGTCTGCGGCGGTAGTGTGACAATCGCAGATTGGCCTAAGACAACTACTCAACCTGGCGATCAGCTTCGCTCAATTCTTACTTCAATGGGCGCGAGCGTTTCAATGAGTGATGCTGGATTAACCCTGAAGGGCACCGGCACGATTCGTGGAATTGATATTGATCTACACGATGTTGGCGAACTAACTCCATCAATTGCAGCGCTAGCCGCACTTGCAGATTCACCTTCTCATTTACGCGGCATCGGGCACTTGCGTCTGCATGAAACTGATCGCCTTGCCGCGTTAACCCGCGAAATCAATGCTTTAGGTGGAAATGTTATTGAAGAAGAAACCGCACTTCACATTACGCCAGCACCATTACATGCTGGTGTATTCCATACTTACGAGGATCACCGATTAGCAACAGCTGGCGCTGTCCTTGGTCTTGTAGTTTCGGGTATCGAAGTTGAAAACATTGCGACAACTCGTAAAACGCTTCCGGATTTTCCAGGACTTTGGAGCTCACTTTTAGTATGAGTCCACGCGAATACGATGAATCAGATGCGCGAGTTCGCCCATCACGTAGCACCCGTCCGCGAAGTAAGGATCGACCATCGCATAATGATGCAATTTCAGCTTTAGTAACAACGGTAGATCGTGGTCGCCAAACCTGTATTACAGAAGATGGAACCATTGTTACCGCCATGCGTGCGCGTGAATTGGGTCCAAAATCTGTTGTAACTGGTGACAACGTTTCATTAGTCGGTGATGTGTCCGGTGCCGAAGGTTCACTTGCGCGAATCGTTGCAGTTCAGGAACGTCGTAACTCTTTAAGTCGAACTGTTGATGATGCAGCCCAAGTAGAGCGCACAATTGTTTCTAATATTGATCAATTAGTAATTGTTGTTGCTGCCGCTAATCCTGAACCCCGCCGCGGATTAATCGATCGCTTCTTGGTTTCTGCCTTTACCGAAGGCATTGTTCCTAAGATCGTTGTTACAAAAACTGATATCAGTGAAGTACCAGCATTTCTTGCTGAGTATGCCGATCTAGATGTCGAAATCATTCATACAGCTATCAAGAGTGATTCACGAGAGAAAGATTTGCAAAAATTGCATCAAGTTCTAGAAGGCAAGATTTCTGTTCTTGTAGGACATTCAGGTGTTGGTAAATCAACCTTGATTAATGCCTTGGTTCCTGAAAGTAATCGCGCAACCGGTGATGTGAATGAAGCAACCGGTCGAGGCCGCCACACATCATCTAGTGCAATTGCGCTGCCATTAGTAGATAGTGATGGCTGGATCATTGATACTCCGGGTATTCGTGCATTTGGTTTATCCCATATCGATAATCAACGAATAGTTGACGCTTTTAGCGATCTCTCTGAAGTAGCTGCAAACTGCTTATCAAACTGCTCTCATGCCGAAAGCTCATGCAAACTTGATGCGTGGGCATCTCCAGATGGGACCCCAAATCCCCACAGAATTGCACGCCTGGCAAGCCTTCGCTCACTTCTTGCCGCAAAGGACGCACCTATAACGCCTGTGGAATAGACTCACATCATTATGAGCACAGGCAATGGTTCAGCACAGATTCTCGATGATCTGGCACTTGCCCACGCTTTAGCCGATCTTGCAGATGCAATTTCTTTGGATCGTTATCAATCACAAGATTTAGTGATTACGACTAAACCCGATAACACCCCGGTCACTGATGCAGATCGCGCAGTTGAAACTGCAATTAGAGAAGCGCTAGGTACGCATCGCTCTGGTGATGGTTTAGTTGGAGAAGAGTTTGGAAGCGATAAAGGAAGTTCAGGTCGTTACTGGGTAATTGATCCAATTGATGGAACTAAAAACTTTATGCGCGGAGTTCCAACGTGGGCGACATTAATTGCACTTGTTCAGGTTGATGCAGTTGGCAATGAAGAAGTTGTCGTTGGAATCGCAAGTGCGCCAGCTTTAGCTCGTCGTTGGGCAGCAGCCAAGGGACATGGCGCAACAGTGAGATTTAATTCTGGGAACAGTGATTTAGTTGCAGAAGATTCGTTGGCTGACGACTTTAGTAACGCAAACACAACCAATGAAAAGAAGATTTCTGTTTCAAAGGTTTCATCCCTTAGCGATGCATCAATTTCATATTCAGATTTTGTTGGCTGGGGAGATCGTTTAGAACCTTTCCAAAAGATGCTTGTAGGTGCCTGGCGTACGCGCGGTATCGGTGATTTCTGGTCGCACATGTTGGTGGCAGAGGGCGCAGTCGATGTAGCAATTGAGCCATCACTAGCGCTGTGGGATATGGCAGCACTGGACATCATTGTTCGTGAAGCTGGTGGAACATTTACAAATACTGCGGGCCAGAACGGACCTTTTGGTGGAAGCGGTGTTTCAACAAATGGCGCACTGCACAATGCAGTGATCAATGGCTTGAATCCGTAGAAGACAGATAAGAGAGCGACGATGAGTACAGAGGCAGCCAAGACACAGGTAAGCAATACACCGCTTGAACCAACGACCTTGTCAGTTCAAGGAATGACCTGTTCTTCGTGCGTGAACTCTGTAGAAAAAGCACTCAACAGTGTTGAAGGTGTTAGCGCAACGATCAACTTTGCCACTGAAACCGCACACATTTTGGCACCGGCTGAAATCACCGCTAAAGATTTAATCAAAATTGTAGAAAAGGCTGGATATTCAGCATCACTTTTAGTTGATGCGCAATCAGTGGCTTTGCACAGTAAGAAATCAGCACGTGCATTCTTCTTTGCAGCAATCTTTGCAATTCCAGCGGTAGCACTTTCCATGGTGATGAGCTGGCACCACCAAGTAGATATGTGGATCCATGATGCTTTGGATGCTGCAGGTTTGCCTCACCCTTTGTATTCACCAACTGCTTGGGTTGTTATTGCCTTGAGCGCACCAGTTGTTTTACTAGTTGCTTACCCAATTCATAAAGCAGCGCTTAGAAATCTCAAGCATCCAACGATGGATAATTTGATTTCGATGGGCTCGCTGGCAGCATTTGGTTGGTCAATTTACGCAAACTCAACGGGTGCCGGCGATGTGTACACAGAAGTTGCAGCAGGAGTTATCTTCTTTGTCATTCTAGGTCGTTACTTGGAAACTCGCGCGAAAGCTAAAGCGAGTAGCGCACTGTCATCACTACTTGCTCTTGGCAGCAAAGAGGTAACAATCGTTCGTGGGGGATTCCCGCTGATTGTTCCAATAGAGCAGTTACAAATAGGTGATGAGTTTGAAGTCCGTCCCGGAGACCGCATTGCAACCGATGGTATTGTCGTAAAGGGTGAAAGCGCAGTTGATAACTCAATGCTTACCGGTGAAACCAAGCCTGTAGATGTAGGCCCTGGTTCCTCTGTCATTGGCGCATCGGTAAACCACAATGGTCGTTTGATTGTTCGCGCTACACGCGTTGGTAGCGATACAGAGCTTGCTCGAATCACTGCAATGGTGATTAGTGCACAAGGAACTAAAGCGCCGATTCAGCGCCTTGCAGATCGAATCAGTGCAGTGTTTGTTCCTATAGTTACTGCTGCAGCGATTGCTACTTTTGCTGTTTGGTATGCCACTGGTTCAACGCTAACAATTTCAATTTCACATGCAATTGCTGTGCTTGTAATTGCTTGCCCATGCGCACTTGGTTTAGCAACACCGGTTGCTCTTCTTGTCGCATCCGGCCGCGGAGCTGCTCGCGGAATAGTTCTGCGTGAGCCAAGAGTGCTAGAAGTTGCACGCAATGTAGATGTAGTTCTCTTTGATAAGACTGGCACTCTCACCGAAGGTGTGATGCTGGTTCAGGATGCAACGATTTCGACCGCTGCAAGTGCGGTTCTGGGTCGTTCCTTTGCAGAAATTGTCACGCCCGAAAACATTATTGCTTCAGCACAAGCAATTGAATCCTTGAACAACCACCCTGTAGCGCAATCAATTACCCGTTATGCACTTGCACATGGCGCTGCTAAATCAGGTATTCCAAACGCTGCGCGTCCAACGTATGCTGTTTCTGATTTTTCAGTAACCCCTGGTTCCGGTGCAGCGGGCCGCGTTTCAATTTTGTCACAATCACCAGTTGTTCTCATCGGTTCTCCGGCAGCTGTTGCACATAGCTCAACAGAGTTTCACCCAGAAATTAAATCGGCAGTCGAACGCGGACAATCCGCTGGTTTAACTGTTGCAGTGCTTGCTTGGGATGGCGTTGCTATTGCCGTCTTTGCAGTTGGTGATCAGCTCAAAAGCGATGCTGCTCAAACTGTTTTGGATCTTCAGGATATGGGAATTACGCCATGGCTAGTAACTGGTGACAGTTCGCAGGTTGCGGCGACAGTTGCATCAACAGTGGGAATCGATGCAGCGCACGTTATTTCACATGCTTTACCTGAAACTAAACTTGAAATCGTTGAACGTTTGAAGAGTGAAGGTCATACCGTTTTGATGATTGGTGATGGCATCAATGATGCAGCAGCATTGACTGCTGCTAATCTTTCAATGGCGATGGGTACCGGTACAGATACCGCGATAAACAGCGCTGACATCACCTTGATGAATACTGGACTTGGAAGCGTCGTTTCTGCGCTGAAGCTTTCTACAAAGACTTTAAGGATCATTCGTTTGAATATGGGTTGGGCTTTTATCTACAACATTATTGGCTTACCAATTGCGGCGGCTGGTTTGTTATCGCCGTTGTATGCAGCAGCGGCTATGGCTGCCAGCAGTGTCTTAGTTGTGACAAACTCACTGCGCATCAAATAACTAACTACGCATCGAATAACTCACTTCATCAAGTAAAGCTGTCGAACAAAGCAAAAAGGGCCCTCTACGAGGACCCTTTTTTCACTTAATTACTGTGTTACTAGTAGCGGGGGCAGGATTTGAACCTACGACCTCTGGGTTATGAGCCCAGCGAGCTACCGAGCTGCTCCACCCCGCGTCGGTAGTGCAATCTTATGCGCACCAATACATAAAGACCAAATCCATGCAATTGCTCGCATGAATCTGGCCTTTATCTTTTAGTTATTACTTTATTTCTACTTCTTATTCTGCGCATTGATTGCTGCATCCAGTGCAGACTTCAAACGCTTCTGTGCTCTGTCATATGCAGCGAAATCTCCCTTAGCAAGTGCGGCAAGACCATCTGCATACGCTTGCTTTGCACTCGCTAATGAGTTAGCAAGTGAAGAGTTAGTTGTGGTTCCACCAGTAGTTGCTCCATCAGTAGTTCCACCTGCTGCAGTTCCGGAGTTTCCACCGAATACCTGATCAAGTGCGCCCTTTAATGTGTCGTCATATCCAATTTGATCTCCGAAGGAAACAAGTACCTTCTGAAGCAATGGATACGCCGCAGTGTTTGAAGTCGCCTTCACATATACAGGTTGTACATACAAGAGACCTCCACCGACTGGAAGCGTTAGTAGATTTCCAAGTACAACATCTGAGCCACCACGACGAAGTAGTGACAGTGAGTTTGCAACTTCTGGTTTTGCTTCAAAGTTAGAAGCCACCTGTGAAGGACCCGCAACGTTTGTGTTACGAGGCAACTGCAGAACAGTCATCTTTCCGTATTCTGGACCTGGGTCAGAGTTAACAACTGCAAATGCTGAAAGGTTTTCACGACCACCACGTGGAACAAATGGAGTAGTCAATGAGAACGCAGGCTTCTTAGTGCCTGGCATTTGTAGCGTTAAGTAGTAAGGAGGTTGCGCAGATGCGTTAGCTCCAAATGTTGATGGATCACGAGGTACGCGCCAGAAATCTTGTCCACCGTAGAAAGCCTCTGCTGTCTTCACGTGATACGAGCTGAGGATGTCGCGTTGAACTCTGAAGAGATCTTCTGGGTAGCGGATGTGATCTAGAAGTTGTGCAGAGATTTCACTCTTTGGCTTAATGGTGTTTGGGAAAGCCTTTGCCCAAGTCTTTAGAACTGGATCCTTTTCATCCCACTCGTACAAAGTAACGGTTCCGTTGTAGGCATCAACCGTAGCTTTTACCGAGTTACGGATGTAGTTAACGCTCTGATTACGTTGTGTTGCAATTGATGCCGAATTAGTAGTTAGTGCATCAGCTGTTGCATTAGACAACACAGTCTGGCGTGCGTATGGGTAACCGGAACTTGTCGTGTAGCCATCGATAATCCATACGATCTTTTCATCGACCAGCGCTGGATACGGATCTCCATCAAGGGTCAACCATGGTGCAACCTTTGCGACGCGATCACGAGGATTACGTTCAAAGAGAATCTTTGAATCCTTGTTGATCAAGTTTGAAAGAAGAATTCTTTGTTCCTGATACTTCAAAGCAAATACAGCCTTGTTCAGTAATGATCCAACCGGAACTCCACCAGTACCTGTGTATGTGTAGTTACGCTGACCATTTGCAGATGCGTCATCTGGATAGTCAAATTCCACCGGAGTATCAGTCTTTACTCCACCAATGATTGAATAATCAGGAACGTTCTCGCCGAAATAAACACGTGGCTCAAATTTTCCTAGAGCACCTGTTGGTGGAAGATTTCCAACACTAAATGATGGCTTTCCATCAGCATCTCGCTCATTTCCATACGCTGCAACAAAACCGAAACCGTGTGTGTACACAAGGTGGTCGTTGATCCAGTTACGTGATGGGTTGCCGGCAATATTTAATTCACGGACAGCCACAACAACATCTCGCTTAACGCCATTTACTGTATAACGATCAATGTCGAGTGATTCTGGGAAGCTGTAATACGGGCGAATCTGCTGAAGTTGTCTAAAGGTCGCAGACAAAACATTTGGATCCATCAAACGGATATTGGCAATTGTTGCCGCATCATCTGCAAGCTGGCCAGTGTTTGTTGAATCTGTAGCTTGATAATCCTTCACTGTTACATCATCGATGCCATATGCAGCGCGGGTTGCATCAATATTTCGCTGAATAAATGGAGCTTCCTTTGATGACTCACTTGGCTTTACCTGGAACTGTTGAATCGCACCTGGGTAAAGACCGGCGATTAATACGGAGGAGATAACCAAGAGCGCTGTTCCCGCAGCAGGAAGAACCCACGAGCGGCGAACAATGTTTGCAAAGAATAGAAGTGAACAGACAATTGCAATTCCGGCAAGAATCGCCTTTGCAGGCAATACTGCATTCACATCGGTGTATGTAAGTCCCGTAATCAAACGGCTCTCTTTTAACGCTAAGGCGTAGCGATCAAACCAGTAAGCAACAGCCTTGAGCAGAACAACTAGTCCAAGAAGCACTGAAAGCTGAACACGGGCTGCAACGGTTGTGCGATCCTCTTGAACCTGTAGACGAATTCCACCGTATAGGTAGTGCACGGCAACTGATGCAAGGATTGCAAGGATCGCGGTTGAGATTCCCCATGAAATCAAGGTCTGCCAGAAAGGTAGACGGAATGCAAAAAATGAAATGTCTATGTTGAACTGTGGGTCTTTAACTCCAAATGGTGTTGAATTCTTAAACAACAACCAAGTGCTCCACAATTGCGATCCAGCGGTTCCTGCAAAGTAGAACAGAGCAACACTTAAACCAATAACTAAAGGACGACGAATAGGTTCAACTTGTGCGCGGTAACGCTCGAGGTTATCTGCCTCGACAGTCATTGGCACATATAGCGGGCGGCGCTTGTATGCCAACAAAACATTGAAGATCACAATGATTGAAGTCAGCAAACCTGAAACAACAAAAAGTGTTGCCTTTGTTGTCAAAATTGTTGACCACGTGTTTGTGAAGTTAACAGATTTAAACCACAACCAATCAGCGTAGAAGCCGCTCAGTGCTGTGAAGAGAACACCGATTGCTACAAGAATTCCAATTGTTATAGCTAGCGGGCTCTTGCCGCCTTTGAATTGGAAGGATGGGCGCTGAAACTGGGGGTTATTCGTCATGGGGCAAAGTTAGCGCAACGCGAATTGCGCCACCAATCAAGAGCCACCAGCAGGTGGTCATATTGGTTAATTCTTCCTGAGAATCAACGCCCTGAGCGCTCCAAATAGTTAATTGCTTGGGCCAAGGTGGCAACGGTTACGACTTTGATGCCATCGGGGACATTACTGATCTCATCGGCGTTATCGACCGGTGCGAAGAAAACGGTAGCTCCTACTTTTTGGGCCGACTTAATCTTTTCGTTGATGCCACCGATTGGGCCAACAATTCCACGGGTCGTGATTGTTCCAGTGCCTGCGATATGTCGCTTTTGGAGCAAGTCTTTTTCAGTCAATAACTCAACTAAACCAATTGAAAAAACAAGCCCTCCACTAGGGCCACCGGTTTCACCAGTTTTAAATACAACCTTCTTGGTATCTAATTGGTTTGCACGGTCGATGCCTTGTGATTTTGTGTCAGCCATGATCTCTGGATGTGATTGCAAATAGTTAACTGCAGCAATTATTGCCGTGTCTTGAGATTTAACCATGTCCTCTTTGGCTTGCTTGCTCTCTTCTTCAGTTGAAGTGCCAGGGGGGTAGATAGCAGATTTCGGATACACGGCGCGATTACCGCTAATCCACGAATACACCAACTCTGGTCCAAATATCCAAGCATCTGGATTAGTAACTCTGATTGACATCAAATCAATGCGACCTGAAGCCGGATAATTTGTTAATCCTTTAAATGTAATGACGCCTTTAAAAATGTTTTGTGCCTCACCCGGCAAAACAATTGCAAATGGAAGCGGAGCAAGAGTTGCTAATGCAAAGAAGATTCCTAGCGTTGCAGTAACTAATCGTGGAAGTCTAGAAAATCGCATCATCTTCAGGTTAGTTATTTCGCGCTAGCTACAGCTTGACCTAGCTGGAAGTCCCAGCATCGTTTTCAGCATCACGGGCTTGGGAATCGCGCAGAGAATCCTGAAAGCGCTGAAACTGTCCAACAGAGCGCTGCGTTTCTTGCTGAAATTTTCCTTGAAACTTTGTAACCCACAGGACGTATCCGAGAGCGCCAATAAGCCCAGCGGCAGGAACTACCCACCAGATTAAAGCTGCAAAGGCGTTGGACATGGGGCCAGCCTACTGGTTGTCACTGCCCAGCGCTGACCGGGAAAACGCGTTGGAATAGAAAAGCAGGCGAAGTTGTTCTAACACTGGGAGGATTGATCTATGACACCTTTTGGCTTCACACCAGGAAACTCGGATGACTCAAACGAGCCAGTTGACTTTGCTGCGATGATGCAACAGATGCAACAACAGATTCAAGAACAATTCTCAAAGCTTGGAATAAATGCGACAGGCTTTGGTGGTTCTACTGAAGCGTTGCCAAAAAATCTTGTGCGCGATACCGCCAAGAAGTTTGCAACGGCGCAAGGTTCAGCACCTATTGGTGCAAACGATGTTTCCGATGTCGAACAAGCTATTTCGATTGCAGAGCTATGGCTTAACGACGCAACCTTTTTCCCGCAATCACCAAATTCAGGCAGTGTCGCCTTAGCCCGAACTGATTGGGTTGATACAACTTTGGCGGGTTGGCAAACAACTGTTGAGCCACTAGCTATTGGTTTGTCATCTGCAATTGGTGAATTGCTGAACCAAGCACAAGGTGAAGCAGACCAACAAGAGAATCCCTTTGGCCAAGGCAATATGCAGATTCCAATCGGAATGATCTCGGCGCTCTTGAACTCCTTTATTGGCTCACTTGTTGCAACCCAGCTGGGTCAAGCAATTGGGGGATTAGCTGGCAAGGTCACTGGCGCTCATGATGTTGGTTTACCGCTGATTGATGGGGCTTATCCAACGCTTGTGCCACAAAACATTAAAGAATGGGCAACTGATCTTGATATTCCTATGGAAGAAATTCGCATCTTCCATGCGCTTCGCGAAGCCGCAATTGCGCGATTGTTTGCCCATAACCCTTGGTTAGTTTCATACATCCGCACCGCAATCACTGATTACGGCAAGGGAATCAACATCGATATGGAAGCGATTCAAGAACAAGCACAGCAAGCCCTTGAATCAGGTAACGGTTTTGATCCTTCAAATCCAGAGAGCTTTACTATTGCGCTCAACGATGGAATTTTCACACCACAAGAAACTCCAGCACAACGCGCAGCGCTGACAAAATTAGAAACCGCTCTTGCGCTAATTGATGGTTGGAGCGAAGAGGTCGTTGCACTTGCTGCAGGAGATCGACTTCCAAACATCAGCGCACTGCAAGAAACTCTTCGCAGACGACGTGCTACATCTGCGCCGGCCCAACAACTCTTTTCAACGTTATTTGGTTTGCAAGTTTCACCACGGCTTGCACGTGAAGCATCAACTTTTTGGAAGCAAGTTCGTGAGATAAAAGATGTTGAAGCCCGCGATCGTGTCTGGAGTGGAATTCTTCCAACTGCAGATGATCTTTTGACACCTGAGAGTTTTCTGAAGAGTTTAGAAGTTCCTGATGATCTGTCGGGGTTGCTCTAGTTAATTGATTACTCTGTACCAACACATCAATCTTGTTGGCAACCGTGCCCAAAAATGGCAACCGTGCCCACAAATAGAAAAGCGAACTCCCCGGTCACTTGCTCTAAGTCAGCCTTCCCCTTGCTGACGTAGAACTGTTATCCGAGGAGTTCGTAGTCGTAAAGTAAGTGTTTCTGGGCGGTTTATCAAATGAGAACCACGTTGACAAAGTGCATTTTTCTCCAATACTGAAGATTTTTTCAGCCACATTCTGGAAAAGAAATCGCGTCAGCAATCACTCAATCTCTCAAGGTTTAGTTGAGAGATGACTTACTATTTTTCAATGCCCAATTACCAAGATCTAGTTCCAGAAGGCGAAAGCTCGCACGCCTTTGTCGAACAGACCTTGGATGGCGAAACTTTGCCAGGAATCTCAGAGGGCGAGATTGTCGTCATCAGATCAACTCGGCGAAAGAAAAAAATTTCCGCATACCGCCAAGGCGGCCGCATTGTGGTTTCGATTCCTGCCCGCATGAGCAAGGCTGATGAGCGAGAAATGGTGCCTCAAATGGTGGCCAAGATCCGAGCACAAGAGGCTGCGGCCACCATGAGCGAGGAATCGCTGCATATTCGAGTTGATGAGCTGCTGACCGAGCTGGCTCCCGAAATCACATTGCGGCCATCCTCGATTAACTGGCGCGGAATGCGCGAGCGCTGGGGCTCATGCACCGGCACCGACCGGACCATCAGGATTTCCGATCGACTCAAGGGTGCCCCCGACTATGTCGTGGACTATGTCCTTTTCCATGAGGCGATCCATCTTCAGTACTTCGACCACGGCCCCGAGTTCAAGGCCCTTTTGGCCAGATTCCCGCTTGAGGACCAGGCTGAGGCGTATTTGAGCGGGTATGAGGCGGCCGAGAACGCTCTGACCGCCCCAGAGGCTCTAAAAAAACTCCTAAATAAAGGGGGTTAGTTAGGTTCATTTGAGCGTGTTGGCGAGTAATCTCGTACACAACGCCTGCCCCATACGGGGAGCATCCCAATGGGATCGCACGCGTCGATAGGAGGAAGAGAATGACAGCAGAGACATACAAAGGTGACGCTTACTGCGTTAAGTGCAAAGAGAAGCGTGAATTCGAGGGAACCGTAAAGGTCTCAGACTCTGGTCGTCGCATGGCACAAGGCATCTGCCCAGTGTGTGGCACCAAGGTCAATCGCATCCTTGGCAAAGCACAGTAATTAAATTTCGCTTCAGGTAAGTGAGCTCGATTTCACTTACGAACGTCTAGCGTTACAGAAGGCCCTCGCACTGTTTAGGTGCGGGGGTCTTTTGCTTTCACAACTGGCAGCATCTAAAAACCTCTAAGCATCTAAAAACCTCTAAGCATCTAAAAACCTCTAAGCATCTAAAAACCTCTAAGCATCTGAAAACCTCTAAGCATCTGAAAACCTCTAAGCATCTGAAAACCTCTAAGCATCTGAAAACCTCTAAGCATCTGAAAACACTGGGTAGTTCTAGGATTTCGCTCGGTAATGAAAGTGAGAGGCCCTCCACAGATTAAAGGGGCTCAAAGAGTTAAGGCGCTCGCAATCACCATTGTTGGGCCATGACAACATTTATAGAAAAACAATCACATTCCCATGTTGAAAAAGAATCACAGTCCCAAGGTGCGCTGGAACTTGATCAAGAAGTTCTCCTGGCCCAACCAGAGAGAGCCCGCCGGAAATACATACGAGGATCACGTCCGGCGCGAGTGACCAAAATTTCCATCGAACAGTGCGATGCAGATCTTTCCTCAGATGCCAAACCGCGTTTGAAAACCGGAGTGCATATAAGTGTGCCAATCGCCGAGAGTGAACAATCTCTCATCATCGCAACTGCTCATCGTGCAATTACGATTCATCATCCTGGAGCTCGCGCAATTATTGCCAAGTTTGATGGAGAACATAACGCCAACCAAATTAGTAATGAAGTTAATGCTCCGATCGAAGTAGTTGAAAATGTCATAGTTGAATTACTGGATGCTCAATTAGTTGACATCAATAAATCGAAAGTAAGATTACACAATCGCTTTCAATCACCGATCGCACAAAGAGCTGCACACACCGAAGATCAAAGCAACGATGCTTCTTATCGACAACTTCAACAAAGAATGGTCTCTGAGCTCAGTCAGACAACATGGGTCAAAGGTGTTATTGATGGTGGCGTAGAGCTTTTATCGGCACGACAAAGTTTTGGAGTTGAAATATATGGCAGCAACCGAGTGGCAACACTTATCTATAACGGTTTACTTGCAAGTGGCGTCACAAACACCCGATTTTCAATCACTTCACGACGTTCGCAATCTTCGATAGGTGATTCAGATTTAGGAACTGGAATCCTCAGAACTACTGATTATGGCTTGAATTACGTAGTGCGAATGGAAGAGTTGGCGCGTGAATGGTCCTTATTTCCAACACCGTCAAAAAATGTAAAGGGGAGTATTGACGCTCTGATTCCCGAGAGAAACCTTCGCATAGTCGTAGGTCAGTACCCCGCAGAACTAATTGAGCAACTCATGCGTGATGACATGGATCATTTCTTTGTTGGTCAGATTGTTGGTGGCGCAGCTTTGTGTGGACCACTTGTTGTACCTACAAAAACACCTTGTAAAGGCTGTATAGAGATTGGCGTAAGTGAGCGGTATGGAATGGAAGGTCTAGAGCCCCTTAACTCTGACTTTGACGAGCTTCCAGTGTCAGTTGGGTATCAAGTTGCAGGAGTTGCGACACAAGCGGTTCTTCAATTGATCGACACGGGAGCCAGCGAATTTATCGGATCACAGCTCACCTTCGATTATTTATCACCAGCACCTGGAGCCCTTACACGTTTTGCCCGCCATCCCAAGTGCCCGTGTCAGTGGCAGTGAATACGCCAGTGGCAATCAATGTGAAGTATCCACAGGAATACAAACATTTATCTGTGCTTTTTCTTTAACAAAGAAAATATCCATCAAATTCGTCACTAAGTACAACCGTCACTAAGTACAACCGTCACCAACTACAAAAGCTGAAAGAGGAAAAATGAGTAAATTTCTAGAACGAGCCTTTATCGCCGAATTAACTTTTCGCCAAAGACTGACCACACTCCAACACAACTTCTTTGCTCGACTCAAAGATGATCGTGGAGATGTACCGGGGTGGGTACTTGTGGTTTTGATGACAACGGGACTTGTCACTGCGATTTGGACTATTGCAGCACCGCGTTTAACTGCCATTTTGAAGAATTCTCTTGATTCCATGAACGGCATTCGTTAAGTGTTCAAACGCATCCGTGCTTACTTCTCGCGTGAGGATGGAAATGTCGAAAGTACTTTAGTACTCATTCCCATGCTTTTTCTTTTCCTCATTGGGGCGCAAGTAATATCTGCGACAAATTTACGCAACGCAGATTTAGCAATGGCTCAGGGCGAAGCCGCCGAACGTGCGATATCGCAAGAGTTCAATGCCGGGGATGAGGTACTCGAGATCGGTGGTGGTGTTGAGAAAATACGCGTTCTTATCACGCACCGTTCGCACAATGTCCTTCAGTTAGTTCCGGGGTTAATTGAGATATTTGGTGGCGCGCCAAAGACACAAGTTGTGGGTATTTCTGTGATTGAGCCAATTAATGAGTGAGGGATTGAGCAGTTTAATGAGTGAGCGATTGTGCCGATCAAAGAATAAGAGATTCCGCCAGTTGGTGAATGGAAACTTGAGTCGCCTCATTAATCGGACATCTTATGTGTGGGAAAAAATCATTATGCATCTGCGCCGAGAAGATGGCGGCGCGATTGTCGAATTTGTGGCATTAGCGATTCCGCTTTTTCTTCCTGTCTTTTTGTATCTCAATAGCTTTTCATCCATTAGCTCAAATGAAGTGATTGCTCGTTCCATGGCTCGCGAAGTTCTTAGAGTCTATGTAATCAGTGAGAATGATGGTGCGGCACGGAATCTATCGAGTGACGCAACGAATTTGTTGGCAAGACAATGGAATCTCAGTCCCAGCGAAATAGCAACATTGCGAACTCATCTAGATTGCTCACACTTTCCCTGTTTAAGTGGAAATGGACGCATCAAACTCACAATTTCATTTATTGATGACCAAACTCAACGAGAGGTATCAGCAAGTGCGCAAGAGCACCTCAGTCCGTGGCTATAACCTGATTCAGAAGCTGAGATCAGAGGTCGGATCTATATCGGTGATTGTGATTGGCCTGTTTGTGATTACCGTTGCTTCTCTGATGGTAATGACTGATGTGTCATCCTTAATCGTTGCTAAGCGTTCTTTGGTGCAGGCAACTGAAGCTGCCGCTCAAAGAGGCGTTCACACTTTAGATAAGAGCAAGTATTACCAGGGTAAAGGAAATATGTTCACTGTTCCATTGGCATTAGCAACGCAAAGAGAACATCCCGTAATTCCAATCGATTGCACGCGTGGAGGGATCGAGGTTCTGCTTGAACTCAATTCGTGGAGCAATGATGAGAGTGACATAAAGTGGAACGCACTAAAAGGTATTGAATTAACACATTTTGATTGCGATGGCGCATCTTTAGAAATAAGCACACGATCTGAGATGAAACTCCCTTTCCAGATTCCATTTTCTAAGACAAATTCAGTATTTTTGACGGCTACTGCAGGTACAACCAATAAGGTTCAAGAGGGTTTCTACTTGTTCGGAATTCGGATTAACTGATAAACCACTTGACGCTAATGGATTATTTGGCGGTTCATCGCCCGTATTCGAGCATTCGCATGCACATCACTGGTTGGCTATCCTTAACCCATGGCCGCACGCGAGTATCAATTAGAGATAGATGCGATTGATGCGACCCTTGTTTCAATTGAAAAGGTTTTAGATCTACCTAAACTGCGCAAACAAGCAGCCGAACTAGAGGTCGAGGCGGGTGTTCCTAATCTTTGGGATGACCCAGAGGCGGCACAAAAAATCACTAGCCGCTTATCCCGCGTCCAATCTGAGATTGCGAAGTTATCTGGTCTGCGCCAACGTGTGGAAGATCTGCCTATCCTTTTTGAATTAGCGGCAGGTGAGCCTGGCGGCATAGAAGATGCTGAAAAAGAGTTGGATGCGGTTAAAAAATCTGTCAGCGAATTAGAAGTTCAAACACTATTAAATGGCGAATACGATGATCGCGATGCTTTGATCACTATTCGTTCAGAAGCCGGTGGAGTAGAAGCTGCTGACTGGGCAGAAATGATCATGCGCATGTATTTGCGGTACTGCGAGCGTCACTCTTTCAAGGTTGATGTCCTTGAAACTTCATACGCAGAAGAAGCAGGAATTAAATCAACAACATTTAAAGTTTCGGCACCGTATGCATACGGAACATTGTCGGTAGAGCAAGGAACTCATCGTTTAGTTCGCATCTCACCTTTTGATAGCCAAAGTCGTCGCCACACATCTTTTGCTGGCGTTGAAGTAGTTCCAGTTGTTGAGCAAAGTGATCACATAGAAATTGATGAAAAAGAGATTCGCGTTGATGTGTATCGCTCATCTGGTCCTGGCGGGCAAGGTGTGAATACAACTGACTCTGCAGTGCGATTAACCCACATTCCAACTGGGATTGTGGTCTCTTGCCAAAATGAACGTTCGCAGATTCAAAACAAAGCAACAGCTATGGCTGTGCTGCAATCGAAGCTTTTAGAACGCCGTCGCCAAGAAGAGCAGGCAAAGATCAATGCATTGAAGGGTGATAACTCAGGATCTTGGGGTAATCAGATGCGTTCCTATGTATTAGCCCCGTATCAAATGGTTAAGGATCTGCGCACCGATTATGAAACAGGAAATACATCTGCAGTACTAAATGGTGAAATCGATGAATTTATCGAAGCCGGAATTCGCTGGCGCCGTAGTTCGTAATTCCTAGCCCGTGTGCTGATCTATTTTTCTCAGCAAGCAACTCTTTGAAATCCTGGGTCTGGCAATTGATTATCAACTAACCGGAGTCGAATAGCTGGGACAAAGATACGATTTCTTGCAATTCTTACCTTCGAAAATCCTTCTCAACCGCATATTTGGTGCACCGGCAGTCTGACGCGATTATCAGAGTTCTTGCCCTCAAAAAATATGTGTAAATCCTCTTTCAGTTCAATCTCACACTTTTCTTACGCTCACGACCCCGCGACATCCAAGGAATTCCGCCTGACTTCCTTAAACTAAGCGCAGGTCGAAGGTGGTTCCCCAAAATCCACCCCGCAAATGCAATGGGAGATTCAATGATTCGCTTTGAGAATGTCACCAAGATTTATCCAGGCCAGGAGCGCCCAGCTCTTGATTCTGTAAATCTTGAAATCGTTAAGGGCGAGTTTGTTTTCCTTGTCGGTCTTTCAGGTTCTGGTAAGTCAACTTTCTTGCGTTTAGTTCTGCGCGAAGAGCGTCCAACATCTGGCGCGATACATGTGGCCGGCAAAGATCTTGGCACCTTGGCTAAGCACAAAGTTCCAGAGCTGCGCCGTTCAGTAGGAACTGTTTTCCAGGATTTCCGTTTACTTCCTAACAAGACAATTTCTGAAAATGTTGCTTTCACTTTGCACGTTCTGGGATATTCACAAAAAGAGATCAACCGCGAAGTTCCAGAAGTTCTAGAGCTAGTTGGCTTGGAAGACAAGGGCGATCGTTTGCCATCAGAGATTTCAGGTGGAGAACAACAGCGTGTGGCAATTGCTCGTGCGTATGTAAGCCGCCCACCAATTCTTATTGCAGATGAGCCAACAGGAAACCTTGACCCAGCAACATCTGTGGGAATCATGAAATTACTTGATCGCATTAATCGCGAAGGCACAACAGTTTTGATGGCAACACACGATGCTGGCATCGTGGATCAGATGCGCAAGCGCGTTATCGAACTAGATGGTGGACATGTAATCCGCGATCAGGTTCGTGGTGTTTACGGGTACACGGGTTAAGGGCGGGGAGAGAGAACATGCGCGCACGGTTTCTTCTAAGTGAGGTCCGAATTGGACTTCGTCGTAACTTAACTATGACCTTTGCAGTCGTTGTTACCACTGCTATCTCATTGTCTTTGTTGGGTATAGGACTTCTTGCAAACGCACAGGTCAACGCGATGAAGGATTATTGGTACGACAAGATTGAAGTATCTGTATTCCTCTGCGGAAACCTTTCTGATTCATCATCATGTGCTGCCGGCGCAGTAAGTGCCGATCAACGTTTGTCGATTCAGCAGGATTTACAAGAGATGAGCGTTGTGGACAGCGTTTTCTATGAATCACAATCACAGGCATTCGTTCGCTTCCAAGAGCGTTTCAAGGATTCAGCAATCGCACAAAATGTGACTGCAGATCAGCTTCCTGAATCATTCCGTGTGAAGTTAAAGGATCCAGAACAATTCTCGGTAATTGTCAGTGCATTTAGTGGTCGTCCAGGTGTTGATGTTGTGCAAGATCAACGGGCGATTCTTGAGAAATTCTTCCAGCTATTAGCAGTGCTTCGAAACGCGGCATTAGCAGTTGGTTTTGCATCGGTACTAACAGCTGCGCTTTTGATTTCTAACACCTTACGCATCGCCGCATTTAACCGGCGCCGCGAAACAGGTGTAATGAAACTTGTTGGTGCATCGTCATGGTCGATTCAACTTCCATTCTTGCTCGAAGGTGTTATCTCAGCCGTTATCGGTTGGGGCTTAGCAACTGGCTTGCTTGCAGGCTTGAAGAGCGTTGTTGACACAAATGTTGCGCCGCTTCTTTCCTTCACTAACTTCTTTGGCTGGCGCGAGGTCTGGGTTTCATCGGCGTACTTGCTTGCCACAGGTTTGGTTGTTTCGACCTTGGCCTCAGTAATCACGCTGCGCCGTTACCTCAAGGTCTAATTAGCCACTAGTTGGCGACTCTCATTGCTTGGTAATGAGAGGATTAAGCCCTGCAATCCAAAAGTTGGATGCAATTAATTAGGCGGTGATGCGGCATGGTTAAAGAGATCGGCCGCAAGGTCATTGCTCAAAACAAGAAGGCACGACATGACTACGCAATTTCGGATGTACTGGAGTGCGGATTAGTTCTTACTGGCACCGAAGTTAAGTCACTTCGTGCTGGCCGTGCTTCACTCATTGATGGCTTTGCCATGATTAATGATGGCGAGCTGTGGTTGATGGGTGTTCATATTCCTGAATACACCGAAGGAACGTGGACTAATCACACACCTCGTCGCGATCGCAAGCTTCTTGTCCACAAACAGGAACTTCGAAAGTTAATGGGAAAACTCAAGGATTCAGGCACGACTTTGGTTCCACTCCAGTTGTATTTCAAAGATGGAAAAGCCAAGGTCGAGATCGCTGTTGCCAAGGGTAAGAAGGCCCATGACAAGCGCGAAGCGATTAAGGAGCGCGAGGCAGACCGTGAAGTTTCTCGCGTTGTCTCTCGTTCAATGAGCGGCAAGGCTTCAAAAGCTGCATCCAAATACGAGGATTAGTTCGAGCTATTTTCGGCAAGCAACTCTTTGAAATCCAGGGCCTTTCTCTTTTCAAAAATCCATAACTTCTGGTCGCCTTGGACAAAGATACGATTTCAATAAGTTCTCACCTTCAAATAGCCCTTCACGCCTGCTAAGTGAGCGTAAATCTAAAGATTATGAACTGCGACATGAATGTCATACAATTGGTGCACCGCCGCTTCGATACCTCAATTTTTGAGGCAGAGTCGCGACGGCGCAGAAAGTCGGAATTAAAGGCTCTTACTTTTTGATGTAGTAATTGACAATTAAATAGGGAAAAGAAATACGTTTCTTTTTCTCCAAGTAGTAAGTGTGAAAGCACTTTAAATCTTGGGGGTGAACGGTCTCGACTTTGGATGTTGAGCCAGGGGAAGCGGGCCGAGGAAGCCGGAATGATCTCGTTAACCAATAATCCGTGCAAAAAATAACTGCAGACCTTAAAAAGTCTGAATTCACACTAGCTGCATAAGCTACTGTGATTCCGTTAGCCCAGGTGCCGCTCTCGACCTGGAATCTAGCGTCGACTAGGGGGCTTTTCACTTCATTGGTGTTGCAGACAATGAAGGAGAACAGTTTTGCAACTGAGTTCGTCGAAGATATGTGTGTAAAAACTTCGGGACTGAGAAAGCGTTAAGCACACTACGCCCGTAGAAGCCCTGTTTTAATACCGAAGGACCCGGGTTCGATTCCCGGCACCTCCACAACGAACGAGGAGCATGAAAGTGCTTGTACTTTCATATATCCGAGTGAGGCGCGGTGGTTGAGCGCTTTAGCGCAAAACCTCCACCACATGCATTAGGTATTTAGCCTTGCGGCATTAATCCCTACTGTTCGTAGATTAGATCTGCCCCTACACGCTTACCCATGATTTTCCCTTTCGTTAGGGAAGTAAGCCAAACAGGTTCCCTTAATGAATGGAAGAGGTAGTCAGCAAAATTTCTAGTGTTGGCCTTCTGGGCCGTGCCCATCATCGCCTGATGACCGGCCATTCTTGCGAGAGACGCCGAACTTGGCGAACAAATCACGTATGAAGAAGAACTCTGGAAAGTACTCGCGTCGAAGCCCGATGTAGGAGGTTACAACTGAGAAAAGACCGATCAATCGTGGGAAGAGCGGCAATTCGGCTATGAATAACCACATAACGCCAATCAAGTTTCCAACAGCTATAAGAACTAAATGTACAAGTTTGCGAAGCAGATTCAGAATCACAATGGTTAAAGACGAATTGGTCTCTAGCCGAGACTTAAAAAATTGTGATGACAGAGCGATTGATAGCGGACCAGCAAGCAGGGCTATCAAGAAAAGCATCGCTACAAACAAAGCAAGTGATTCCATTTATCTGCCCCAATCAGTTCTAATCGCTGCGAATAAAACCATATCTTCACGGGTGCCATCATCTTGACAACATGCATCTCGCTTAATTCCCTCTTGCATATAGCCAGCATTTTTCAGAACCTTCAATGAAGAAACATTAGATGACACTACTAAAGCTTCAATTCGGTGGAAACCAATACTTTCAAAACCGTATTCAGTAAGTAAGCGGGTAGCAGCGGTTGCGACACCTTTGCCTCGCATATCAGCGGTTAACCAATATCCAATCTCAGCTTTTGCAGAATCTAGATCGAGTGTGTGAAAAGAAAGTGCACCAGCGAATTTTCCATCATATTCAAGGGCTAGCTGAAGCTCTGTTCGCATAGTGAAACCATTTGGTGAGCGTTCACGAACATAGTGTTCTGCATTAGCCATTTGGTAGTTAGCTGGAATACGTGTGAATTGCGGGATGATTGGATCCTGGACACCTTCAAAAAGAGGGACAATGTCACGTTCTTCAGGCTTACGAAGCGTGATCAACCCATAGTGCAGAGTTGGAACTTCAGTAGGCCACCAGATCATGTAGCAAGTATCGCAGGTAAAGGATTTCATCTACACACATTGCGATAAGTGGTGAAGAATTCTTAAACGGCTTCAAGAAATGGTCGAGAAGGAACAAAAAAGGTTTTACCTTGAGGGGACTTCCATAGGCATGATCCATCGGGATTACTTTCAAGACTCCAACCACCATGGGTTTTCATTCTGTGATGTCGTCGGCACAGTAATCCAAGGTTTGCAGGATTTGTCTCGCCACCTGTTTCCCAACTTTGAGCGTGATCAATATCTGAACTCTGACCTGTCCGTCTACATCCAGGGAATCTGCAAACGCGATCTCGGGCAAGTAAGTAATCTATTAGTTCCTGAGGTGGTGTGTACCTTTCTCTACCAAAATCTAAGAGATTCCCAGTCGTTGGATCACTTACAAATCTTTGCCAATTTCCATCTGCAGCTAAACGACGTGCAACGGAGGCGGGAATGGCCCCATACCCAGCAAGCTGTCCCGGATTTTCTGCCAGTCCCATCAAAGTTGGAAGATCGATGGCAACACTTATTGTTATCGGGCGTCTATGTGGCTGCACCTCATCTGCCAATGAAGAGAGAGCTTGAGAAGCAATATAGGTAAGCGCATCAGCGCGCTTCATATCAGCAGAGAGAATCGACCACTCTGAGGTGTCCTCACTATTTCTTTTTAGAATGAATGCCTCTATAGATTTCATAACAGTTTGAGCATCCTCCGCCGGCAAAATGGCGATGACGGTAGCCATTCCATCTGCCTCTGGATAACAAGAAACCCTGCGAGCATCACGTGCGCGATCTGCAATTTCTTCAAACTCTTCAGGTGCAAGTTTTGCGATGGTTGTCTTAACTTTTGACGCAACTTGTCCTGGTGTATGAAACTCTGCATGGGCAAGTGCGGTCTGTTCCACACGGAAAACAGATTCCTGGCTCAAGCCATTTCTAATCGCGACAGCGGTTTCTCGTGCAATCACAGTTGCATG
>Ga0164294_10001113_pt1 | contig 25326 bp, 19 predicted proteins | sample GEODES005metaG_FD_111479 | JGI IMG/M metagenome (GOLD analysis project Ga0164294, IMG submission 111479) | Oligotrophic lake water microbial communities from Sparkling Lake, Wisconsin, USA - GEODES005 metaG | ecosystem: Environmental > Aquatic > Freshwater > Lake | place: USA: Sparkling Lake...
CAGGTGCTGGCCGCCGTGTGCAACCCTGTTGGGCATAGAATATGCGACAATTTTTAAATTAGCATATATAAAAAGCGACAATTCAGGCCATGCTCGACCCCTTATCACGCAAAAACGCGACAACAGACACGGCGTTGATCCTTTATGCCGAGATCAGCCCTGCCCAAAAGCGGGCAGCCCAACGTGGCGTCCAGGCTGGTCAACTCTCGCGCATTGCGCCTGGTATCGTCAGCAGCCTGCCACGCTCTGACTGGCCGGCACTCATGGCCCGCGAGCGCTTGCGGGTGCTGGCCGCTTTGTTTCCGGGTGCCGTGCTCAGCCACCGCAGCGCCTTCAACGGTGGTCAAGCCGAAGATGGCGTGATTCACCTGACGCACAACTCCAAGCGCACAACCAAGCTGCCTGGCCTGACCATCATTCTTTGGAAAGGCCAACCGCCTGCGCCCGGAGACACCGCCATGCTCGGGCGCGAGCTTTACTTTCCATCGCTGCCCCGCCTGCTGCTGGAAAACCTGCAGCCTACACGCGGCCCCAACCGCCGTTCGGTGGGGCGTGAAGCCGTCGAAAAACGCCTGCTCGACACCTGCGACGCCCGGGGCGAAGAAGCTTTGTCGCTTTTGCGCGAACAAGCTCGGGCCTTGGCCCCAAGCCTCTCGCTCGAAGCAGAATTCAAAATGCTCGATGACCTGGTGGGCAGCATTTTGGGCACCCGCGCCTCGCAGCTCATCACTCCTGAGGGCCGCGCCCGCACAGCGCCCATGCCCTACGACGCTCAGCGCCTGGACCTGTTTGAGCAACTCGCCGCACAACTGCGGACTACACCCCTGGCGCAGCCGCCCGCAGTGGCGCAAACCGAAGCTGCGCGGGCCAACTTTGCGTTTCTGGAGTCGTATTTCAGTAACTTCATCGAAGGCACCGAATTTGACGTGCAGCACGCCCGCGCCTTTGTGCTGCAAGGCCAGCCCATTGCCGAGCGGCCCAAAGACTCCCACGACATCCTTGGCGTTTTCCGCCAAGCCCTGCAGCCCAGCTGGGCCTTGCAAACCCTGGCCAGTGGTGAACCCGTTCTGGTCCAACTGCGCGCCCGCCACGCCGACCAAATGCAAGAGCGCCCCGAAGTCGGCCCCGGCGAATTCAAAGTTTTGGCCAACCGTGCAGGCAACACCGAATTTGTGGCTCCGCAAAGGGTGCGAGGCACCTTGGTACAAGCCACGCAAATCTTGCCCAGCGTGCCCGCAGGCACAGCGCGTGCCTTGCTGGCCATGTTCATCGTGTCCGAAGTTCACCCCTTCACCGACGGCAACGGCCGTCTGGCGCGACTGGTCATGAACGCCGAACTTTCCGCCGTGGGTGCTTGCCGAATCATCGTGCCCACGCTGGTTCGAGAGGAATACCTCGACAGCTTGCGAGCCCTGAGCCGTCAAGCCGACGCTGCCCCCTTTATGGCCGCTATGCAAAAAATCCACCGTTGGACCGCCGCCTTCAATTACCAGGACCTGGACGACACCATCGCCCAAATGGCCGCCTGCAACGCCTTCGAGCGCTCGCCCGTGCAGTTCAAGCTGCTCACCCCATCCCACAAGCTATCTTAGGCCGGAGCATGAACATGCCCGTACTCGACGCCGTCCAAACCTTCTCTGGAGCCTACTGGCTAAAGACGCCAGCAGCCAAAACACTGCATGCGGATCTGGTCCGGCTCCAAAGGCACCTTGGTGCCATCGGGCTGCAGGGTATAGGCCTCTAAAACATCCAATGTCTCGTGCGAGCCGCTGAAAGAAATTCTGCGCTCACCGAACTTGCGCACCGCGTTGGCGGTTTCGATGCGAATGGCACTCTCAAACACCTGGGTGGCTGACCCATCGGCCTGAATATCCAGGTGGTAAACCAATTTGACAGAAGTCAGACTCGGCTTGTAGGCCGCCAGCGCTTGACCCTGAAACAGGCAGAAAACAAGGGCCAAAAGGCTGGCGATACGCGCGTGCAGGTTCATTTGAATCCAATTGACTGTTTACCCAATCCTGCAGTGTGCGCCCAGAGGAGCTCACCGCATGAGCTTACAGGGCCATAGGGTCTGATCGTTCATACAGGTTGAGGGGCTCACAGTGCGAGCTCTTGGGGCTTCATGCTAGGGGCTCACGAACAAGGGCCCCAATGAAACACCATGAAACCCGAGAGCAATGGCTGCTTGCCGCAGTGCAACTGATCAAGCCGATTTTTGTTGCCAAAAAACATGTGGTGCCTGATGACTGCCAGGTGTCCTGCGGCTTTGCCAGTACGGGCACAAAAAGCCATCACATTGGCCAATGCTGGTCCCGCAGCAGCAGCACGCATGAACGCAATCAGATTTTCATATCACCGGCTTTGGGTGATCCTGTGGATGTGCTGGACACGTTGGTTCATGAGCTCGTGCATGCCGTTGACAATTGCGAACACAAACATGGCAAAGAATTCAAAAAGATTGCGCTCAGTGTGGGCTTGGAGGGGCCTATGCGCAGCGCCGGTGCAGGTAATGCGCTAAAAGCAGTATTGACTGAGCTTGCTCAGCAACTGGGACCTTATCCGCATGGACAGCTGAAAGTGGCGCACAAGCGTAAAGTCTCAACCCCAAGACCCAGGGCGCGCTGCAAGGACTGCGGGTTTGAGGTGCCCATGTACAAGAAGTTTTTGATCTTTGGTGCGCCGCTGTGCCCGCAGCATAAAATGGAGATGGAGCAGTTGGGGCCTTGGGAGTAGGCTAAAAAGACATATGGTTATTAGGGCAGCTCTTAATAACCTCCACAAAAGCGAGAGTTGATTGATAAAAATTCACCTGATGAAACCCCGTTATGCTGACTCACCGATTTCTCGGACTTTACGCCCGTTGGTTAGCCTCTTTGAGCCACCTTTTGGGCATTTGCCCACGCTGCAGGCGCACTCATCCCGCACCCTGAATAATTCGTTTTCTCACCATCCACAAGTTGCTCAGCGCAAACAGCGTGATGAGTTGCGCCGTTTTTTTAATCAATCCCCGATACCGAGTTTTGCGATAGCCGAACTGGCACTTGATCTCCCTGAAGGGGTGTTCCACCTTGGCCCGAATGCTGGCCTTGATCTTTTCAAACTTGTCGATCAAGGCGTCTACAGTTTTGCTCTTCTTCAAAGCCCGGCGCTTACCAGGCATCATTGCAACTTGCCAGTCAACCCCAGGGTGCTGCGCTTGAATCTCTTCACGCTTGGTGATCCCGCGGTAGCCAGAATCGACAAACACAACATCTTCTTCACCGTGCAGCAACGCGTAAGCCTGCGTGATGTCGTGCTCATTGGCAGCAGTGCCCATGACCGTATGAACCAAGCCAGACTCAGCGTCTGCGCAAATGTGCGCCTTCATACCGAAGTGCCACTGATTGCCTTTCTTGGTCTGGTGCATCTCTGGGTCACGCTCACCCGAGCTGTTCTTGGTGGAGCTAGGAGCTGCGATCAAAGTGGCATCAATGACCGTGCCTGCTTTGAGCAACAAGCCCCGCTCGATCAAATTGGCGTTCACGGTGGCAAGAATCTGAGATGCCAGGTTGTTGGCTTCAAGCAAGTGACGGAATCTGAGAATGGTGCTCTCATCAGGCAGCCGCGTGGCGCCTGCGTCAAGTTGGGCGAACTCACGAAACAAGGCTATGTCATGCAATGCCTCTTCCATGGCCGGATCAGACAGGCCAAACCACTGCTGCATGAAATGAATGCGAAGCATTGTGGCAATGGGAAAAGGCGGACGGTCCGTTTTGCTTGCGGGCGCAAAGGGCTGGATCAAGCCAGTCAACTCCGACCTAAGCACAACAAGATTCATCTCGTCGAGAAACTCACGCTTACTCGTTCTCTTGGTGACCAATTCAAATCCGCTGGAGGCGAAGGTGGTTTGTTTCATCAAGATAGAACGTTTAAGTCAGGTGTTACGATGACTTTTGCAGAGCTACCTTAAATGATTGAATATGACTTCCTCACTTGAAGCGCTTAAACATAATTTGAAGCGACGTTATAGAAACGGCCCGGATAACATTGGTCGAGATCTAGTCGCTCCTTGCTTAAAGCACTCAACTCTTTATAGAAGGGGTACTGGATTTTTTAGCAGTGGGGCATTGGTTGCTTACGCACAAGTGATGGATCATTTGGTATCTGACAAAACAAAAATTGAAATTATCTGTAGTCCAGTAGTTCATGATCAGGAATTATTACGAACATTGAATAGTAACTTAACGCCTGAACAAAAAAAACAAACCCTTCAAAGACTCACTGACAAAATAGTTCTTGAAGCAATTGGTTATCAAATGGACACACTGCGAAGAGACTACAAAAATAACCTCTTGGCGTATCTAATTGCAAAAGAAATTCTTGAAATACGATTTGCAGTACCAGTTAATTTTAATAAGGCTGATTTAACATCTGAGCCGTCTCTTACAAGCAACCTTTATCACGTCAAGACTGGGTACTTTAGATTAATTGATGGTGAAATTGTTGGCTTTGACGGCTCATTTAATGAGAGCGATGCTGGACATCAGTACCATGTAGATCAGACTCAAGTTTGGCGGTCATGGGTTACAAATGATGCAGAAAGATTAGACGATATTGTTGAGCAAGTCGACAGTGATTGGTCGGGTGAAAATAAATTTATTCAAGTCTTTGAAATTAGTGCAGAGGCAATGACTCTTGTAAAAAATTTTGCGAGTCCACAACGACCTGTTAAACCAATTGCAAATTTTCCAATTCAAAAGCCAGTAGACGTTAGTGGCTCAACTATTCCAACTGCTGGACTGCGACATTATCAGGAGCAAGCGTTGAAAAAATGGCAAGATGCCAATTTCAACGGCATCTTAGCAATGGCTACTGGAACGGGAAAAACAAAAACAGCTATTGAGGCTATTGTCAGATTCAGAAATGAAAAGAAGCGAGGGTTAGTTGTAATCACTGTGCCGTACTTGCCGTTAGCTCTTCAATGGATTGATGAGCTAGGTAAACAAGCCATAAGTGTTATCAAGGTTTTTGACTCAAGAGAAAATTGGGAGTCTCGCGTTCAAAATTTATTTGCCAGTCACTCGAGCAGCAGTGCTAACTCATTAACAACCTTGCCAGTACTTGTCTGTGTCAATAAATCATTCAAAAATCATCCTTTCCAAAAGCATCTATCAAGACTAGAAGGAAAAGGTGGAGAAAGGTTGCTTGTAGTCGATGAGTGCCATCACTTCAATAAAACTAAACAACTTTCCAAGCTACCTAAAACATTTCAGTATCGTTTAGGGCTCTCGGCAACACCATATGAAAGTGAAGAGCCTAGGATATTAGAGAAATATTTTGGGGAAATTGTTTTTGAATTTTCTATAAGTAAAGCAATTTCTGAAGGCTATCTGTGTCCCTACTTCTACAACCCAATATTTATTGAATTTACTGAATTTGAAGCACAAAAATTCATTGAAGTCGCTAAAAAGATTCAGCTTAAAAATATATCAGAACTAGATTCAGAGGAAGATGATATTCCAAACGTTGGTACTTATGATGAATTGGACCGAATTTTAGAAACTGTAGTTGGTAAGTTAGCTAAGCTTGAGTCTGTTTTATCGAAAACCGAATCAAAAAAATTCTCACTTTTTTATTGCGGAGAGGGATATATCAAATTTGATGATGGTGAACGGTTGCGACAGGTTGATTCCTTAACAAGACTTTTAGACAAATTGAATTGGCGTGTAGGCCGGATTACATCAGAAGAGCGCCCTTCAGAAAGACAAATTACATTTGATAACTTAATTCAGGGAAACATTGATGCAATAGCTTCTATACGAGTGCTGGATGAAGGTATTGACATTCCAGATTGTCGTCAGGCATTCATTCTAGCTAGCCAACGTTCAGAAAGACAAGGTATACAAAGAAGGGGAAGAATATTGCGAAAATCACCAGGTAAAACCTCGGCTTCACTCTACGATTTTATTATCATTGGACCTAAGCTTAGTAATGCAGAGTTAGAAAAACTTTACAACCGAGAATTAAAGCGTGCAAGACTATTTGCAAACGATGCAATCAATAAAAATGATTGCCTTAAGTTATTGGAAGGAATTTAAAAATGACTCATCTTGATGTTGCCACCAATAAAAAAAATAATGCTACTGATTTAAAAAACAAAAACGTATTTGAAAAACTGACACGATCGTTTCTTCGAAAAATTCGTGAAAATGATTCAGCAGCAAAAAAAGAAAACTTAAAAGCTGTATTTAGAGAAATTTTAGAAAAAGAAAAATTTTAATATGAAGATTAGAAATGTGACTTTGACAAATTTCCGTACTTTTTATGGAACAACGAAAATTGAATTCTCTACTGATTCAGAACGCCCTACGACAATTTTTATTGGCGAAAATGGCGCTGGAAAAACAACAGTTTTAAATGCAATTTATTGGGCGTTTACAGGTGGATTTACAGAGCAGTTTAGTGATTCATCAAAGTTAGTTAATAAAGACGCAAAGCAAGAAGGTACCAAAAAATGTTCTGTTGCAATTGAATTTGATAATGAATTCTCTAACGGTGAGGACAGATATTTGTTAATAAGAGAAAAATTTGAAGGTAATTCAAATAGTGAAATTACTCTTCAAAAGATTAATACTAAAGGTGCTTACGAAGGCATACAAGATGGCATGGCTGATATCGTAATCGAAAGATTTATACCAAAGCGCTTAGCGAATTGGTTTATTTTTGATGGTGAAGCAATGAGACATATGCACTTGAACGGAGATCCTAAATTCAAAGATGAGTTGTCTCAAACTTTCGGATTTACCTCAATGAGTCAGCTGATAAAAATATTAGACCAAATCGATACAGACTATAAGAGGGAAGAGCAAAAGCTAATAAAAAGTGACGAGTTGGATGAACTAAGTTCTGAAATTGAAAGACTAATTGATTCTGTGAGTCACGACGAAAAGCGGTTAAAGAATTTAGCAACAACAATATCTCAAGAAAGACGAAAAGTAGAATCACTTGAGCAAAAATTAACAAACTTACCTCAATCAGAACCAATTCAAGGACAGCGCGAGCGTGCATCAAGAAGACTAGTTGAAGCAAAGGCTAAACGAACAAGCAGAGAGCGGGAAAGAAATCATTACATCTCAATAACTGCTCCTAAAAAATTACTTGAAAATGGACTTCAATCGCTTATTCAAGATTTTCTTATCAAAGAAGAGAAGCAGATTCTTCCGCAGCCATTTGGGACTCAACTTATTGCAGATATCCTGGAAACGGGTGAGTGCATTTGCGGTACAAAGATCCTGCCTGACTCCCATGAGGCTGCATGTTTAGCTAAAAAAAATGAAAGTGCAACAACAGGACAGTTACAGGCAAGAATTTTTTCGTTTCGATCAGAAATTTCAAACTATCTGAATGTTGCTTCTGAGTTTCATACCGTATTGGATAAATTGGCAGAAGATATTGGGATATACGAAGGTGAAGTTGCAGATCAAGAACAAATAATTGAGCAAGCAGATAAAAAGATCGCTGATATTCCAGATGAAGAAATTCAAAAAATAAAAGTTGAATTACATTCGGCTAGAGACTTAATTGAAATATCAATTAGGCAGCAAGGTGAGGTTCAGGGTCAACTTAATGGGTCTAAAAGACAAATTACTATTTTAAAAGCAAGACAAGAAAGCATACTTGCCCAGCAAACACGAACTTCCCATTTAAGAGTGGAGCGTGAAAAAGTTTGTCGTCTTGGACAGTACGTTCTCGAGCAGAATGAAAGACAACAAAATGAAGTATTGGATGTTCTGAACAAAGAAGTTTCAGGAATGTTGGTTCAATACTTGACTAAAAATTTCACAGCCGAAGTTGATGCAAATAACTATGCTGTAAGAACTTACGATGTTGACCATAGACTAACTGGCTTAAGCACCGGAGAAACAAACGTTCTAAAATTCGCAGTGATTGCTGCAATTGTCGGTATGGCAGGAAATCGAACAACACTTGGTAAGGTTAGTTGGATATCCGAGCCAATTACAGCCCCCCTAATTTTTGATGCGCCATTTTCTGTAGTTGATTCGGAATACAGGACAAGTGTTGCCACTAATCTTGCTAAATTGGCAAGCCAGTTAGTGTTACTTTTTGATTCTGCCAAGTGGGATCAAAAATTAGAAGAACTGATGTCGCCGAAGGTAGGAAAAATTTATTTATTAATTTCAAATGCAAAAGGTAACGATAAATCAACTTTCAAAAACATCATCATTAAAAATAATTCATATGAGTTAAATCGTTATAAATGCGATCGTGATGAAACCATTCTTACAGAGGTTCAGTTATGAGTAGCGCGCTTAATCAACGTAGCCTTTTTTCACATGATCACACAATTTACTGGCCATCAAAATATGAGCGTGTTGTTGAGTTCTTAAAAAACGGCACTGAAGCAAAGCCTAACAATCGTAGCTTGTATAAATTCAATGTTGAAGTCATTGTTCTTGCTGCCTGTTTGGGCCTGATAGAAAATAACGGAATTGATTTGCCTCCAAATTCTGAACGAAAAGAGATTGCTTTATCTACATTTAATGACAATCAATTAGGTATTTATATTTACATAATTCCGTTGCTTGGAGAGGAAAAAGGAAACGTTGAGTTATTTCGAAACAAACAAGGCGAAGACACTGCTGTTTCAATTTTTCAAAGATATGCGGCAGGCGGTTTGGAAATATTGAATGATCGTTTAAATACTAGCGGGCACGACTCCCCTTATTTATTCCTAGATGACTTAATTTCTAGTTTAAATGGTGGAGTAATTGATATGGATTTAGAAATCCAATAAGTAATGAACTACTTAGCCGTTGACTTTGGAACAACTAACTCACTAGTCGGAGTGATTGACGAGTATGGAAAATTAAATCTTGTTCCACTAGATGGAAGCAATTATGAGATGCCTTCTAGTATTTTTCTTAAAGTTGTTCATGAGCCACCTTTAGAAGTTAATCAGGAATACTTAGAATCTAAAGCAGAAAAGTTTTTCTCAGAAGATCAAGTTCGTTTTGAAAATGATCAAACTGCTGTTGTTAAGAAGATCAAAGAATTTATTCAAACTAATAAACCGAAGCTAATTAAACCTAAGCCAAGCTACTCTTATTCAAATGCTTATCAAAAGAAGTTGGCGCAGTACGATCGTGATCTCAAGGACTACCCAAAGATATTTAAGATTTTTCTTGAGACTGAAGTTGTTAGAAAAGAAATTGAATTAAAGAGTCAAATTCGAGGACCAATCTCCTTTGAACAGGCAAAGAAAAAGATAAAACTATCAATTGAGCAAGATCTTATTGATGCTGAAGTAGATGGACTAGGGGATCAAACTTTTTTTACTGCGTTGAATTCAGATGAAACTGTTGCTTTTTTTGGTAGCTCAGCTGTTATTGAATATTTAAAAGCGCCCTTGAGTGGGTTCTTCATGGGATCTCCACAAGCGTTTCTTGCAGTTCAATTAAACGACTCTCAAAAAGAACTATTTGCCCGAGTTATGACTCTGGTATTGACAGAAATTAAGAGAAGATCTGAAGAGTATTTGGGCTTTAAATATGAAGGCGTTGTATTTGGTCGACCTGTTAATTACATGGGTTCTGAACAAGGCGGAGGTAATCAGCAAGCCCTTGCAATTATGCGTAAAGCGGCTGTTAGTGCAGGCTTCAATGAAGTACGATTTGTTATCGAACCTATGGCCGCTGCATTAGCAATTTCAAAAACTATCTTTGAATCAAATTTGCCTGTGCTTTTATTAGATATAGGCGGTGGCACTACTGATGCAGTAATGCTTAATGTTGATTCAGCATCCGATGAGAAGCTCACCGTGATCGGCTCTGCAGGTGAGAGGGTCGGCGGAAGTGATTTTGATCAATCAATCGCAATTTCAAAGATAGGTCCGTTTATCGGCATGAATTCGATACTTAAAAGTGGAACTTATGCCCCTAATGGAATTGTTATTGATTGTCTTAGTACGCGCGATATTCATAAGCAAGCAAGGTTTCGGAAAAGCGGGCATCAAATTAACACTCTAATCAATGCTTCGTCAGAACCCATTTCTTTTCAACGTCTATTGCAAATAATGCAACAACAGTTGCAACATCGACTATTGCTTAATTCGGAAGAACTTAAGAAAAGTCTAGTTGATGCAGAGGCAATTACATTCGAGGTTGATTATCTGATGAATCCGATGAAAATTTCTATTGCTAGAGGTGATATCAGGAAAGTTTGCGAAGGGGAAATTATTCGAATTTTACAAATTGTAAAAGAAACACTCTCACTTCGAGATACCGCTATAAAACAGTATCGTGTATTCATGACAGGTGGCATGTCGATTTCTAATGGTGTTGTAGATGCAATTCAAGAAGTCATTAGCCCTGGAATTGCAATCCGTCGAATACCTGCGCTTCGTAGTGTTGTGGCTGGTTTGTCTGTAGTTGCAAGGCAACTTTCATTGTCTCAAAGCATTCATACAGAGCCTGGTTCAGTTAGAGGCATACCGATTGAGCGGTAACGTAGAAAAATTTTTACGTCGCTATTCGTATTAAATCTTCAATTTTTAAATGTCTTGTGTTTACAGCTTTGCATCGTTTATATTCATCACTTTGGTACGGCAGAGAGGGTGCAGGTCAACTCCAGTTGTCCCCTCGTTGGTGAGGGGGTAAAAGTAACGTCCTGACGATTGGCCTGCGGGTGGCTGAAGCACTCAAATTAGTGCATCAAACTACCCCTGGCCAGGTGGAGCAGTTTGGGTGGCCATAAGTGCAGCACTTTGGGTGGCCATCAGGGTCTAAACAGCCAAACGAATTAGATCTTCAATCTTGTTCATCTTCGGATTGCCGACAAGGTATGAGATACCTCGATGTAGGTGAAGGCGGAAATATCTGTTCATGGTTTCTTTTTCTAAGGGCACTCCAGCCTTGGTTGCCCTAAGTTGAATAAGCGCCAGATAAAGCTCCTCCTCACCTCCCGTGAAGGTCTTCCACGTCATCTCTATCGAGCTGTCAGAAGGAATTTCTTCGTTCGGCGGCTCCGACTTCTCAGCAAGTGAGGCACTGATAGCCCAGCGGCAAAGTATGTTCCAGTTCTGTATCCCAGTGCGTCGTTTAAGAGTAATAAGCTGGATTTTTGCCTTCTCTGATACCCGTACATTCTCAATCATGCTGCCTCCTTGGCATTTTGGAAGTAACCCGAAGAAATACTTGAAGATTGAAGATCTTCGTCATACTGAATTAAATACTCATGCGACAAGTGCTTCTTTAGGGATTGGTGATAGGGGCCAACGATTTCTTCATCTGTTGAGAGAAGAATGACCTGCTCGCCAGCATTGGGGAAATAGTTTTCAACAAACGACTTCCTGTGAATACTGTCTAGGCGCCCAAGCGGCGTGTCAATGACTGTTGGTAATTTCCGTCCCGATGCTTGTGCTAGAGCCCATAGCACCGCAACAGCCAAAAGCTGACGCTCACCTGCCGAAAGCTTGGACGCAGGAACAAAACCTTCACCTACGATGTTGATCGTGAGCTGGAATGTCTCTGCGCAGATCGAAATTGAGTTAATGAAAGATCGTTTACGTAGCAAGCATTCGAATTTATCTTTGATTAAATTTTCAAGCGTCTTGATGTGCTTGCTGCGAATTTTTTCTTCAAAAAGTTTAAGAACTTCTCGTCCAGAGTTCAAACGAGTTTTCATTTTTGAAAGTTGAATCTCATTTGCATCGTGTTTTTTTAGCTCATCAGCAGCATTGTGGAATTGCTTTTTAACCATATCCAACTCTCGCTTAATTCGTTGAACTTGATCTACGAGGGACATCAGCGTTGACTCAACTTTACGCGACTCATCTTCAGTCACTTTGATTTCAACAAAGAGTGGTTCAATCTTCTCGGCATCAGGAACAGCAAGCAAATTTTTCTCGATTTGATCAAGTTCAGTTTGAAATGCACCCAGTTCGAGAATCATTTTTAGGCCGTTAGACTTCTGAATCGAACAGTCTGTTCTATTTCTGAAAATGGCCTGGCGAGACAGGTTGATCTCAGGCAAGCTATCAACATCTGAGTTGATGACCAAGAGTGCAGAGTGAACTGATTTGATTAGCTCAAGTTGGGCTACCTCCAGGTGATTTCTCTGAGATAGTTCATTCAATACATTTGTGCTGAATGTTGCAAGTGCCTCTTTGACGACTTCTTTTTGTGAGGCGGTAAGTCCTGCAAATGAAAGAGTTTCAGCCTCCTTCATTTGAGCATCTAAAAGAGCCAGGGGTAAAACAGTTGCAGCAAGATCTACCATTTCAGAGCGCTTTGCGTCAATTGCACTGAGTAATTCATTTTGGCGTTGTCCAAGATGGTCTCTTTTGGTGAAGAGGTCGCCACCGTGCTGTTTAAGTTGATTTCTCAGTGACTCGAGATGCGTCTTAAGCTGCGAGTCCCTATCATTCATTTGAAGATGTTCTTTATCAAGTTCCGTAAGTTGATCGTTCAGCGTCGCGATCTTTGTCTCGAGTCGGGCAAACTTTTCGCGATCCCCTTCGCTAATGCCTTCAATTTTTAAACGTCGCTCAAGTGTTACTAATGTTTTACCAAGATCTGTAACTAAATCTAATCCCAATAACGTATTCAAACCTGTACGGATGAGTTCGCTGCATCTTGCCGGTTGGGCAAGAGACTCGATACGTTCGCCGTCGAAGAAGAACAGATCGGAGAGTTGGCTGGGAAAGAAAGTTTCCGACATCTCAACCCAGCGCTCAGAAAGATCAAGGTCAAGTTCACCATTTAAGAAAACTTGAACTGTATCGTTCGGTACACCATTATTCTTAAGAGCCCATGTCCTTACAACTTCATAATCTTGCTTCTTACCATTTCGCTTTGTTGAAAATGCAACACTCACTGAGGCTGAACCCTGGAGATTTCGACGATTAATTGAATTGTTTAAGAACTCAACATATGCTGACTTTGACTTACCAAGAAATTTCGACAATCGACCAAATAGAGAAAATTGAATTCCTTCTAGCAATGTGGTCTTACCGGAGCCATTCAGGGCTCCAATCAAGATGATTGGTTTATTATCTTTCGGCTCAAGGTTGATTTCGTGCCGACCTGAATAAATTCCAAAATTATGAAGTATTAGTTTAGTGAGTTTCATTTTTGGAATTTGTATCTATATCTTCATTGAGTTCAAATATTGCACTTTCAACTGTTTCGTTAGAGTCAGTCATTGAAATACTTGATTGATTTATTTCTGAGTTCATTAGCTTGAACTCTAGTGCCTCTTCTTTATTCAAAAATGCGTGCTGTTTTAGTGTTTTTTCAAGGGTCTCAAAAATACCACTACGGCGATAAGCTCCACGATATTTTTGCTCTACATGTAGCATCTCTCTAATCATCTGGTAAAGAATGCCATCTTCGTCTTTATCTGTTGCAGCGATTGACTTTAGTATTTCGAGGTCTTCGACGGAAAATATCTGGCGTTCATCTGAGTCAAGCCCAGGATAGTTTTCCCCCACAGCTTCTTTGTAAATCCTTGGCAAACTATCTTCAATTTCATGTTTGTCATTTGTCCAAATTCGCCGAATCACTTCAAGTTCTTCATGAGAAATTATTTCAAAATCTTCCAGCCCTTCCGGTGCATCAATACGAATTTTTGTTTGGGCTTTTAAAAGCTCAAAAAGTAATTCTTCTCGATAGTGCTGCTTGTAAGGCCCATGAATTAATGCTGGACCTTCTTTTGATTCATAAACATTTATATTTTTATCAAGTCGGCGAAAGTCACGATGTTTGAAGTCATCTGTTGTATTTAGCTTTTCTTCTCTAAAAATAGATAAAGGAATCATCCATTTCTTATCTTCATCGTTTTGTATCATCGCAAGCATTGATTTGTCTTTGTCAACCAATGTGCAGACAAAACATCCAAATCGACTGTCGCCACAACTGGGGGTGCTACTATCAACGACTAATGGACACTCTGCGTCGGGTGTTGCTCCCTTGTACAAGTGAAATAACTCCATATTGCTATGGCCCCATGTGTTTTCATTCTCGATAAGGTACTCCCAAACCTCATCAGTAGTCCAGTCTGCGATGGGAGGAAAGATCCAAACCCGATCGAGTTTAGCATCTGAATTTCTACTCAATAAATCCCTCGTACTTCCAGCGTGCTTTGCCATAACTTTGGAGCGAGCCTGACTCTCTCCAGAGCGAGTACCTAGGAAAAGAATAGCCTCTCCGCGTTCCGTCGCTATATTTCTTATAAAGTCAGTTGCCGCATTGATCTTCAATCTGCTCGTACACCACCTAAATTTGGGGCGAGGTGCTGGATAACCTTTACCAATCAGATTAACCCAAAATCTGTCTTCAAGTTTGGGCGTCAATCTGTGAGCTGTAATGCCCATTCGGTTTTGAATTGAGGCTAAGTTAATTCTTGAAAGTGATATTTCAACCCATTTTGCAACAATAGGATTTTCTACAAGGGTATCTGTTGATATGACGTGTATTTTTTTAGTTCGTTTTGCTTCAGGGATCGATTGAATCGCATGCCATACCAATTGCAGTACAGTCGTGGAATCTTTACCACCGCTATATCCAATGATCCATGGCAGATCATCTTCCCCATACAAACTAACAATATTTTTTATTGATATTTCAATTTTATTTGCAAGGTTTGAAGCCATTATTTTCTCGATCTAGATTTGTTAAATGCTGCATCCGCCTTAATTTCGTCAGGGCTAAGATCAATTCCAATTGTTTTCTTAATGAATCCAGTTGCTAGGACGATACTATTAGAGGCTTTGGTTAAGCGTCCGCCTATCATTACTCGACCTTCCCAGTCGCGAGCATTTGAACGAGCCCAATTGATCTTTTTTAGGTTTGCAAGTAGCCCGTAATTTGTTTTTTTTCCGACATTCAGACTTGCACCAACTTTGCCAAAAGCTTGTAACAAGACACCATGTGAATGCACAAAATCTCGTCGAATTTCGCCGGCAGTCATTTTTGACTTTCGAACCAGTTGCCATTCAGGAATGTGCTTAGCAAGCTCGTCCCAATATGCAATTGCTTCATCTGCTGCCTCATCGGGTGTTGCAAACTCCCGCATGCCCAAGAAATCTGAAGTGGCTGAGCAAAGGGCGCTGAGCGTAAAGAGCTTCCGGGACCTTTCAGAGAGAGTGTTTCTTTCCAGTTCAACCATCCCCTTAAAAGCCTCTGATTTCAATGCAACAAGTTTCCCAACTTTTGCAGAGTCATTTCGTTGGTCATATAACAAGCCTAAGGACTTGGATGGACGAATCGCATGTCTATTCAGGTCGGCAAACATTTGTTGACTTCTTGCAAGCCCTCGATCAACAAAAAATACAACCGCAATCGTTTCATCGCCAAGGACGGGGTCTTCTTTGATTGCTTGTTCAATTGCTGCGCGCCGGTGTTGGCCATCGTTAATGATGAATTGGTTGTTCATGTCAACATGCAAGATTCCCAGTCGCTCATCAGTCTTTTTGTCATCAACAGGGCTAAAACGGACGTTCCCATTGATTGACGCTGTAATTGCAGAGAACACGTAATCATTTTTGTTGCCAAGGATATAGCGAGCCATCTCAGGAATGCGGCTTCTATTTAGTGTCCTTTGAGCGCGAAGATCTGGTGACAATTCTTCATCATCGAAGAGAAAAATCTTTGAAATAAGCCTAAGCGGGCACATAGAGACGTAGTACTCTTTGCCTGCTTGAATGCCCCGAATTGATGGGAATGCGTACTCAAAATTTGACATACGTTTGTGTCTTTTTCCTGTTTGTTTGTGTTATTCTACACAAACAAACTTAGCTGTCAAACTTTTTTTTTACGGCTTTTTCTACTTTTACGTAGCTACTCGGGGTAATGCCTTCTAGCAATGGCAGCTAACGCCGCATCATTGATTGCGCGCGGCATAAGTCGCCCAGAGGCGCTCGGAACCATGAGGGTTATGAGCTTTGCAGGTTCGGTACTTAGGCTTACATGCAGGGGCTTACTGAATCGCCCCGGGTATCAAGGAGGTCAGTTGGTTTAAGTCATTCCGTTGTGGCGGTTTGACTGGCAATTTGCCGATAGTAATTGTCTTCAGCATCGGCAGGTGGAATATACCCAATCGGCTCAAGCAGTCTGTGGTGGTTAAACCAAGACACCCATTCCAACGTTGCAAGTTCCAGTGACTCCTTGGTTTTCCAGGGCGCCCGACGGTGAATCAGCTCAGCTTTGTACAGCCCGTTAATCGTTTCCGCCAGCGCGTTGTCGTAGCTGTCGCCCCGGCTGCCCACCGAAGGCTCAATCCCCGCCTCGCTCAGTCGCTCGCTGTACCGTATGGACACGTATTGCGAACCCCTATCGCTGTGATGAATGAGGGCGTCGCTACGTTCAGGTTGCCGGTCGTACAACGCCTGCTCCAACGCATCGAGCACAAAGTCTGTCCGCATGGAGCTGCTCTGACGCCAACCCACAATCCGACGCGCATACACGTCAATCACAAAGGCCACGTATTGCCATCCTTGCCACGTTGAAACGTACGTGAAGTCCGACACCCACAATTGATTAGGTCGCTGTGCCTTGAACTGCCGATTGACCCGGTCCAGCGGGCATGGTGCATTGGCGTCTGGGGTCGTGGTGCGAACGACCTTGCCACGGCGTACACCGCGCAGGCCCAGTCGGCGCATCAGTCGCTCGACAGTGCACCGGGCAACGGCAATCCCCTCACGGTTCATCTGTTTCCAGACCTTGTCGGCACCATAGACCTGCATATTGGCGTGCCACACCCGTTGGACTTGCGGGATAAGTTCGTCATCGTGCTTGGCCCTGTCACAGCGCAATGCCGGTTCGCGTATTTGGGCTGCATGGCGCCAGTAACACGAAGGGGGCGATCTGCAAAACCTTGCAGATCGGCTCGACCCCATAGGCATCGCGGTGTTGGTCGATGTACGCCTTCAACTCTTGAGTCGGCGGTCGAGCTCCACATGTGCGAAAAACGCGCTAGCCGTCTTGAGGATGTCATTGGCCCGGCGCAGTTCCTTGACCTCACGCTCCAAAGATTTAATGCGCTCACGCTCGTCGGTGCTGAGGCCATCCCGGGTTCCTGTGTCGACCTCTTGCTGCTTGACCCAGTCGTTGAGCGTTTGAGGCACGCAGCCGATCTTGGGTGCAATTGATTCAATGCAAGCCCAAAGGGATGGGTACTCACCCCTGTGCTCTTGCACCATCCGAACAGCGCGTTCGCGCACCTCTGGTGAAAAACGATTTGATTTCTTGTTCATAGCTCCATCTTCTCAAAGTTTGGAGCCTCCTCAAAATCCGGGGCGATTCAATGACTACAATTCGTATCACCCGCACAGCGCACTTGGTTACTTGCCACCAACGCTGTTCAGGGAGAAACGATCGGTAACTTAAACATACCGGTGGTACTGGAATACAGGGTAAAGACCAGGCATATAGTACCTTTATGTTGGTTTTTTTAATTTTTTAAACTGCCATATGCGAAATAGCTAACGGGAACTTTTAAATGAAATCCAGAACTTTTTATTACGAGGCTGTCCAAGTATTGCAATCTGACACTGCCCCGCCAGTAATATTTTTTGCTGCTGCCTGTACTGAAATGATCTTATGGGCGGGGATTCCTCAGAAAAAGAAATTTGGAGAAACTACTAATGAAGAAACTGTAGGTTTTCAAAGACAGGAAAACAAAGGACGTGTCAACGACTTGATGCAGTTTTATAGCGACCCAAGTAATGTCATACAAAATCCAATTCTTTGTGCATCCAGAACCATCGGTGAGTTGGGCGTTTCTTTTGAGCCATTTTCTGATCAATCAATGGGTGGTGTTTCGCATGGAAGGGTAAAAATTTTATTACCGGATTTCCAGTCGATGACAATGACCGAATTACTTGGTTTGGTCAGGCTACAGTTGGAACGGCGTGTGCCTGAACTGTCTAGTAGAGAACCCTCATCAAAACTTGTTGAAAAATTAAAGCTTCAAGTTAACCTTGGTGATTCGAACGAGTCTACAGCTATTGATCAGGATGATGAAGCGGAGGAGAATGAATCCGAATCTTCGGATACAACTGTTGCCCTCTTTGAAGAGAGTCACATTGCTGATTTTTGGGATGAAATTGCATCACGACATGAAGTCGCCAAATTACTTCCAACAATTACCGATACTTTCCTCAGTTTTACCAGAGATTTGCTCATAAGTTACTTACAGCCAACGGTTGTGGTTGATGGCCAACATCGTTTAAAAGGAGCATTAGCTCATGCGGAGCAAATGGTAAATAACGGCCCGCTAAGAGAGGAAAGTGAAGCGCTCATTGTTTCAGGCGTGCCAGAGCAGGAGGTGACTGCTCGTATGCTTGAAAAGGCTGCAAGAATATTGCCCGTTTCGTTACTCCTATCTGATGATCCTGCAGAGCAAGTTTTTCAATTTGTAGTTGTTAATCAAAAAGCAACTCCAATTGGAAAAGCTTTGCTAGGTACTATAGTTTCTACGACTTTAGGGCAAGAAGAACTGGATAAAGTATCTGGGCGGCTGAAAAAAGCTGGTATCCCTCTGGAGGAATCTAGGGCCATATCTCTGGTCGTTAGATCTAAAGACAGTCCTTTTTTTGGCAAAGTCCAACGCGGAATCGACTCAAACAATAGTGAGCTTCTCGAATGGAATGTGCTTGGGCAGTTAATTTCGATTTTCAAAAATTTAGAAGGTGGGAGACTTTACGGCGAAAGCAATGATTACGCTGAAATGTGGAAAAGAAAATTCCTAGTCTCATCCCTAATTGTTGCTGATGCGACTTCTAAGGGTTTTGCTTCTTCACAGGATTATTGGTCTTCAACAGATGGTCCTTGGTTAAAAGTATTTATGACTTTTTGGGGCATTGTTAAAATTAATTTATCTAGTGAAGATCCTGAACTAGGAAACTTTTGGGGGGCACCAAGAAAAAGCAACCTTTTCAATAAAATTTCATTGACAATTTTGACAGCTGATTTCTTCATGTATCTCACTGATAAAGATAAAAAAATTGATTCAATGCAGGATCTCGAAATAATTACAAACGATTGGCTAAGTGGAGTTAATAAAAATTATTTCGAACGTGAATGGGATCTGAGTGGGGTTAAAAAGGACACAACAGGAATAAAAAAGAGATGGGCTGCTATGTGGAAAGAATATAGAAAAAATCCAATTAGACTCCCCCTCAAATCACAATATCGTCAAGCGTTAAATTAAATGGACGAAAGGAGCTTTCTTTCCCTAGCTCTTGAAGCCCGTAAGTCATGGGGAGTTGCTGATGTTCATCAGTTAGCTCAGCTGCACGTTCCCGACAGAATACTCGGTGATCGTAGAAGCTCTATTCTCCGTTCTGACATTGGAATTCTTTGGTCTTCGTGGTTTCTTGAGTCACTACTCGATCCACACAGATACGCTACGGCAGGAAAAACTTATCCAATGCTATTTAGTGATGCATTTCGGTTGATAACTGAAAGGTTTTCACACTTAACTAAGGAAGAAGCAAAAGTTTTTTCATCAGAGATTTCGAGTGAATTATGGCGTAGGGTTGAGAATATACGACAAGGATCCGATCGGATTAAATTGGATAAAAATTCTAGGTACGATTTATTATCAATAGCAGGCGATCAACCTAGGTGTTGGATTTGTGGTTACTTATTTTCAGAACTTGCAATAAAAAATTTTACGAATGGGATAGTGTCCGAACTCAAAGCCTTTGAGTTTGTTGATGTGTTCAAGCCAATTGGCTTAAATGCAATTGATTTAACGATTCAAGTGGATCATGTTGAAGCATGGAGTCTTGGTGGTCGAAATTTAGATAATTTAAAATTAAGTTGTGCTTGGTGCAACAGAAATAAAAGTAACCACACCTCAATTTACGATGTCTCTGGCTCAGCTATTGTCGCAAATTCCAATCCGTATGAAATTCATTCATTACCTCAACGTTTTTGGACCATACGATTAATTTCCACGGTAAGAAGGTGCGAGCATCCCTCAGGTTGTAATTGCACTACTGAGAACACAGAGCTAACAATCGAGCCGATAAACCCATTGGGTATGGCTACACCGACAAATTTGCGTGTGGTTTGTGGGGCGCATCACTATTTAAAGGAAAAAAGACTAATGACTCGTGATGTAGTTTCGAATATTTGGGGCAAAAATAAGAAAATTACTTGAAGTATTCATCATGTTTTAATATCGTTCCATAAATTTCATTTTTTAATTTTTATTTCTAAGTTAAGTTATATTTTTGAATACATATATTGATATGATAAATTTTGCAATGCATGCAGATTTTTTACCATCTTTGAGAAGTCTTGCTCAAAAAGGTGGTCTAGGAAAGCGAGCAGCTGATTTAGCTTTGAAGACTTGGACTTCGGCGCCTAAAATAAGAAGAACGAAATGAGAGCTAATCTTTGTAGGTGGTACTGCGCACGGCATAGGTGAGTGGTAACTCTTCCTGTTCAAGACATAAGCTTAAGAAACCGTTGAACTTCGTGGGTGCTTGGAACCTGTCGCCCCTGGGCTGATAGTCGCATTACTGTGACCTTAGCTGCGGGGGACTCGCTGAAGCTGATATGTATGGGTCGATCCGCTCCATAGAAGTAGAGACGATCGAACTGAGTATTTTGAACAATCCAATGGGCTACTTCGAGCATGTTTTCGTCATCTACGATGAAGTCAACAGCAGCGCCTAGTCGATCGCAAATTGGTTTGCCAAGGCGATTGCATTCGTGGCTCGCATGCTGGTCAAGTTTGGGTGCGATTCGGCCTTCAATTTTTGAGGTCAAGGCGGGTGATGCGAATCCGTAAGTCAGTCTGATCGATCCAAAGTAGTCAATGACCGGGTCTAAAATGTTGACGCAAAGATCATATAGTGCGTTGTAAGTCGCTGGATTAAGGGGCAGGTTTGGTATGCCTATCCTAGCTTGTGTTTCCCCGCAAAAGATGAGATCGCTATAGTTGAAGTTGACGCCGCAGCCTTGATCAAGTTGGGGAATTTTTGTGCTTCGGATGAGTCTAAGTCCAGAAATTTCCAAGCGCATTTCCTCTAAGGTCGCTTCAAGTTGCTCTTTTGTCGGATGTGAAGAATGCTTCTCCAACAGATCTAAAGCATCTATCTGCTCATCAAAAGAAACCTGTTCTGCATAGCCATCCATGTCTTCATGCATGTACTGGCTTTTTTGAAGCAGCGGCGAGGGAGGATAGTTCGGTGCCTGATAGTCAAATACGTCGTATTCAAGTTTACGGATATTCACTTTTACACGTTTAACTAAAACTGGTATCGCCTGACCATCAAAGTCATCGTACTGGAGCAGGGTCAACTTGCCCGAGTTGATATGAATTTTTACAAGCTGAACAGCGCTGAGGTTGTTCCACAACAATAGGCCGCAATTGATATAAGCGCGTAAAACGGCTGGCAGTCGCTCTATCAGCGAGACATGAACTTGAAGTGAGTGTTCTCCGTCAAGCAATCCAAGGCCTTCGGCTGAAGCAGCTTTGCAAGCTTCCAAAATGGCTTCGGTTCTACCTGTATCGAGCAACAATTTCAGAGCTTCAGTCGTCGCTGTTTTATAGTCGCCAAAGAAATGACGTACGTCCAGACGAAGTCTAGGTTCAAGATTTTTATAGGGGGCTTTTTTCCCAAACTGCAAAGACGCAATGTACAGCTTGATTTCGTCAGCGCGAGTTTGAGCGGCTTGTTCAAGTAACGCGAGATCGTAGTGAATTCGCACAAGTCGGAAAGCTCGTGTGAGAGAAATCTTTTCCTGAATTGCACGAAGATCGGTTACTTCCTGCACTTCTGGAAATCGTCCCAAATCAAGAATTTGAGACCAAATAACATCAAGCATCGGTCGGAGTTCAGTGAACTCTCTTTCTGCTTTCGTGAGATGAGGTGTGCGTACTCTTTGAACTCTCGGTAAGCGCGTGAGCCTAGGACTAACTCTTGCACTGAGCAACCTGCGGGCGACATTTGAACTTCGATAACGACGCATCAGAAATCGCTGTTCGGCATCCTTGTCTTTAAATACCAATGCAATGCCAGGACCGATCATGATCGGTTCTTCCGCCAAAACATGTTCTAGGTAGTCCTTGAATTCATCCTGAGAAAAGTATTTTTGGAAAGTATTTCGGGCTGTTAAAAAGCCATCGCGATAGGGTCTTCCTGGTCGATCACTTGTGTGCAGCATTACTGAGACTGTCAGTGCAGATGATGCAAGAGAGAACGCCTTTTGAATTGTTTCAACACGTTCAGCTGGATCTTCAATGACGTTAACTACAAATCCAAGATTGACTATTTCAGAATCAATAATTGGGTTATCTTGTGCGTAGTGGGGATCCCACCCTGCACATCTAATGCCAGCACTTTCTAGGCCTCTAATGTCATCGCCACGGCCACAGCCGTAGTCAAAAAAAGTGATCTGATCATTGATCAGTCCATGCCCAATTAAAAGTTGTATTGGGGCTGACAGCGAGTTTCTGCTCAGCGCTGTTAAGTGCCTTTGTACTTGAGAGTATTGAGCTGAGAAGCTGGTCTGCTCATCCTCATTAATCTGATTGCCCAAAGGGGAAAAAATTCCATTTTCAAGTTTGAACCCCTTTCCGGCGATAACACGCTCCCAGTTCTCCCGGAATCCAATTGGAAATGATGTTGAAAAGAGTCCAAGCTCCTCTGCCATTTTGGTAACCGCAACCCACTTGTATCTGCCTGGGTGATCCACTGGGACCAACAGCTCTTTTCGATGAAGTATCGGCGGGTTAAGTGAACTTGAATATGAGCGAAATGACACGGTTCCCTTTTGAGGATCAACAGTCCAGGAGCCATTCAATGTCGGAAATGGATCACTCTCAAAATCCAAGTACTGCAAAAAAGAAAGCTTTTGCTTATGCAGATTTAATTTCAAAACATTGAAGCTTTCAAGGTTCTGTTCCGCTATAACAGCAATGCCCGAATCGATAAGTCGTCTTAAGTCAGATTTATTGAGAAAATGCTCCAAATATGCTTTATGAAAATAAAGGTCATCTAAGACCTTTTTCCCAAAAATTTGGGCTTTCCCGGAAATATCTTCTGATTCCATTTCGCATTGATGTAATATGAATTAATTGGGACATACAGATGATCTCACACCTATTAATTCTGCTTTTTGCCATAACCCAATCAAAGAAAAGAGCGATGCAAGCAGATCATCCGATCATCAGGATCCTCAACGTCCAATGATGGTCAACCTGAATCGCCTCGGGTTTTTGGTCGACCTTACCAAGCCACTGCCGCAGGTCGCAGTCAGGAGTCCAAAGCAAAAAGCCCCGCGTGGCGCGAGCCCTCAGGTTGCCTCAAGGCCTGCTGAGCAGGCTTGAGGACTTTGTACTGGCGGTTCAAAGAAGGTTCAAACTCCAGGCCATTCAATACTTGTACCGCACCGGCCCAGTCAGTCTTTCTTTTAAACACATTTCAATCGCCCCAAAATTCTTGTCCCTGTCTTCCTCAGGCGTTTTCAATAGCATTTCCATGGCGAGCTCAGTCTGCCCCAAGGCCTTGTGCAACTCGGCTATTTCTTCGGTGTCCAATAGCGTGGATTCGTCTTCATCAGGCGTCAATAGCAAGTCCAGCAGGCGCTGCATGTTGCTCACTTGAACGTCACTGGGCGCATAGTCCGGCACCGTAAACGGTGCGAAATCTGGTGCCATGGGCGGTGGTTTGAGAGGCGTCTTGCGGCGGATGGCATCTTTCCATCTCTGCCAGGTGCCGCGTTGATCCGGATTTTTCTCTTGCCACGCCGCCTCCCATTGCGCTTTGGCCTGTACCATTTCTAAATCCCGATGCGCCCGGTAATTTTCACGGTAGGGGTGATTCAAGGCTCGCCAGTAATTTCTGCGGGCGACAATTTCCATGGCCCGGGTGCCTGCATTATGGATGGCTGTGGGCAAGTCGATGCCTTGTACATAGGCAGGATAGGGCGTGGCTTCATTTGCGGGCAAGCCCATGTCGATGGCTTCCCGCATCAAAAAGAAGCTGCCGCATTGGCAGCGGCGCAGGCCGCCATCTGTCGGCATTAAGGCGCCGTCTCGCCAGCCGTCCGTCCAAAATTCAAAGGCGCTGAAATTCACAGACCCATACCGCACCCGTTTGTACAGGGTGCGGCAGCAAGGGCTGGCGATCAGGGTGTGGCCGACGATTCGGGTCATTGGGGCTCGTTTGGTTTTTCACGTCCTCGTCCTTCGCTGACTTTTTTGCGCAAGTACGAGGGCATGGTGTCTTCTGTTTCATCCGCCACAAAACGCATTTCATTGACCGAGGTTAAACGGCGCGACATGCGCATGGCCGAGTAGCGCGCTTCTTTGGCCATGACCATCACATCTTCTTCGGCCAAGCGGCGCAGTTGGGCCATTTTGGCACTGAGCCAAGGGTGGTGGCCAAAGCGTTCTTCCAAAGCAGCCAACGCAAGGCGGGTGGCCTGCATGTCGCCTTGCTCGGCCAAGTGGCGCAGGTGATCTGAGGCTTTGGCAAATTCAAGCTCCAACAACCGGTCTGCCACTTGGGCGTCGCGCGGCAAGGCGGCCAAGGCGGCAGCGTCCAGCGCTGGCAGTTGCAGCAGGGGTGCATGGGCTTGTGCGGTGGCGCCCGACATGTCGCAGCCCGACACACTGGCCGCCAGCAAGTCGCGCAGCGAGCCTGCGGCGGATGGGCTGACGTGCAGCCTGACCGCCAGCCAACTCTCTGCGCCCCAGGCCAAGTCGGTCATGCGGTAGCTGCCATTGGCTTGCGCCGCTCTGGGGCTGAGCATTTCAACAATCACGCCTTGGGCAGGAATGAGCTTGAGGTCGATGTGCCGTAGGTACATGGCTTGCAGCAGGGCCAACTCTTCGTCAAAACTGTCATACAGGTCGGCTGCGGTTTGGCCGTAATAGTTTTGCCCGCCCCCTGCGCGGGCCATGCCGATCATCAGGTCTTCGTTAAAGCCTCGGCCCAAACCCACGGTGGTGGTGCTCACACCCCGGGCTAACCACTGGCGGCACTGGGCCTCAATTTCTATCTGACGAATCTCGCCGTGGTTGGCTTGCCCGTCTGACAGCAAAATCACACGCGAGATGGCTTGGTCTGTGCCGCCCTCGAGCTGCTGGGCACCGGCAAGCCAGCCCGCATGCAGATCGGTGCTGCCCCCGCTGCGAACACCGCGCAGCGCTTGCTCAACAATAGAGATGGACCGCATGGGTTGCATGGGTAAAAGCACTTCAACCTTGTCGTCATAGACGATTAGGCTCAATTGGTCTTGGGGCGTTAAATGTTTGGCAATGTGGGTAACGCAGTTCAAGGCCTCTTCCAGCGGTTGGCCACTC
>Ga0164294_10001114_pt1 | contig 25324 bp, 34 predicted proteins | sample GEODES005metaG_FD_111479 | JGI IMG/M metagenome (GOLD analysis project Ga0164294, IMG submission 111479) | Oligotrophic lake water microbial communities from Sparkling Lake, Wisconsin, USA - GEODES005 metaG | ecosystem: Environmental > Aquatic > Freshwater > Lake | place: USA: Sparkling Lake...
GGTTAAAAGCATAACAAGGGTTAAAAGCATAACAAGGGTTAAAAGCATTACAACAGTTAAATTTATATGATTAATACAAGTTTTCTGTGATTTCACTGATTGCATCGTCTTCCACAATCGCGTTTGAGCGAGGTCTTCTCATGGTGTAAGTGATCACATTTGGACGGTCTTGGCGACAAGTAGGGCATTTTTGATTACTTGTTGGATTGCTCATCCAGTTCTGCCAGCATTGTTTGCCGAAGCAGTGTTTGCATTCCTCGGTGACTACAGTGTCGCCATTGATATGGGTATCCAAACAGATAGCGCAAGGTTCAGCACAATTTGCCTCAAATCTGGCCTTACCAATGGCTCTCTTTTTCATCGAGAGCGCTGAATATACTTCCCAAGACATATTGTGTGTCACTGGTGTAACAACTCTTGTCGCATTAATTTCGCGAAGTAGTTGAGAAGGTCGCACAGGACCATCAAATCTGGAGGCTGCTGGTCTAACCTGTGCGAATGGTCTAAGCTCTACAAATTGAGGCTCATTTCGCATAGGTTGCGGACCTATAGTTGAAACATGTCTTTCTCTGTATACTTCACGAGGGCGCATTCTAGGCGGACTTCCTGGTGGCGAAATTGGTGGTGGAGTACTATCATACATGTTCTCTAGTTGTCTTATTCTTACCATTTGTCTTGTGGCTCCCATTAAGCCATCAAGGGCTCTCTCCAATTGGTCGCGCTCCATATAAGGACCATTGTCTAATATATTTAATAATCTTCTTTGAATACCAATAAAGTCTGTGTTTGATGACATTTTTTAAGTTTTGAAAAATTGATAAGCTTTTAAAGCAATGTGTTAAATAAGTTCTACTCTTTATTGATTGGAGAAATGAATTTCATTTTTTTTATTTTTCAACTCAAAATCGAGAGAACTAAAAAAATTATAATTGAAAAACTTAGCAACTTTCAAACTTCAACTTGAATTAAATTTTATTTTTGATGTGACCCTTGAAGAAAAATAAAAATAAATCCAACCAATGGTTTTCAAAGAATTTTGAAGTTGATTTTATTTTTTTAGTAAAATGACTTTTACTGCAAATTTAAAAAAATTGAAATACTTTTTCTCTCTTCAACAAAAGATATATTAAACAACCTTTAACAAGTTTCAAACTTTCAATTTCTCAAACTTTAACAATGCTTAGCTTTTATAGAATTCAAGAACAATACGACGTGTCTCATAAATCACACAAAGGTAAGATTATGAACGGTTCCAAAGAGAGAGCAACTAAGCGTTATTTCAAAGACGCTGCTTCTCGCGAGCGCCGCAAACAAGGTAAGTCTAGATTTGATACATTCAGACGCGAAGAGCAGCCTGACGAAAGGGATTTGCGACTTGAAGACATTCACTTCGCTAACTTTCTCGGCGTCAAAGATAGCGTTGGTGTACCATATAACAATACTCATATTAACGAACCAGTCAACATCATCGAGTGCGATATTCTGCGCCCTGAACCGGAAGCCGAAACTATCAGCCAAGTCGGAAGCGAAGAGAGCGACTACGGCAGCTGGGCTACCCAAATTTCACGCGAGCCTAACACCAAGTTGAATATGAACTGGGATTATGAGTATGATACACAAACCCTAACATGCTACAGCACTTTCAAGCGCGGACACGATGATGACGTCGACGAACATAACGCTAAACGTATGCGCAGTGCTTCAGATGAAATCATGAGAATGGAGGAGGGACGGCTCATGAATGAACAACAACAAGAAGAAGCCATTTTCGAAGCAATGGTCGCCTACATGAAACAGCAAATAAAAATCGCACAGAAAATTATGGAGGAAGATTTGTATCCATGCAATTGCAACCGTTAAACCAAAAAAAAATAAAAATAAAAATAAAAATAAAATAAAAACATATATCTGCATTTAACCTTGTAATTATTTAATTAAACATTAAAAGTAGGGCCACTTGGTCTTATTTTTTCTCGTTTTAAATAAGTTTTAATGAATTTTATAAAATTTTAGTAATCCAATTAAAAGTGAAGGAAGAGAAAAATTGAAATACTTTTTCTCTCTACAATGAAAGATAGATTGATAACCTAAACTTGTTCAAAAGAACCTTCAAACTTTCAAACCGAATTTATTATATCAAATATGTCCTCAATCAAGAAGCAAATGTCGGCTGTCAAGCCCTATTGCAAAGTATGTCATGATGCCGGTAAATCAGAAAAGGAATATACTAGCCATTTTGTAAAATCAGCCCCTGGTCCTGAAGGCAAAGTTGTCTGCCCCACTCTCCTGTGCCAATCTTGCGGCTATTGCGGCGATTGTGGTCACACGCCCAAGTTCTGCCCTACTCTCGCAGCTCAAAAGGCCGCTGAAGAAAAGGCATTAAAACAAGCAGCAAGAAAAGAAACGATGGAGAAGAGTAAGGCAACACCTAAACCAGGACCATTGAAAGCGAAATCAAGCAATGTGTTTGCAGCACTCGACAGTGATTCAGAAACCGAGTGTGAGCCAAAGGTAAGACAACGCGAATATAAACCAGTCACAAATGTCACTATTAAAAAACCTGCAGCAAAATTAGTGGCCAAGGAAGACGAATTTCCAGCACTTAGTGCGGTATCACAGTCTGCAGCCAAATATGCAGTCAAACCTGCAACTAAAGGTAAGCCGCAATTTTTGGAAGCACTCAACATGACCTGCCCGGGACTAAAAGTTGCAACCAAGATGCCGGAAGTCAATACTTACAGACCACCAATCGCTCAATTGGTGCGCAAGAAGCCTCAAGAAGCAGAAGCCGAAGCTGAAGCAGAAGCAGAAGATGAATATGAAGAGCCTGATCCAAGCGACTTCACAATGGCGGATTTCTACCAGCGCGCGCCTATGAAGGCCTCAGAAATGGACTGGGCAATGACTGAAGACTCCGATGACGAAGATTGGTAATCGACTTTTTGGAAAACTAAAGCAAAATGTAGCAAAATAAAAATTAAAATAAATAAAAATAAAAATAAAAATAAATAAAAATGTATAAGTATATGAATTGTATTTTGTAATTTAATTAAGTAACCCTTTTTTACTGCACGTGCTGCTGTTGCCTGCTGCTGCTGGTAGCCATTTTTTGCCGTTTGTAGCCAAATTGTAGCCAAATTGATAGAAATGAGTAGAAAGGGTTAAAAACTGGTGATTGTAGCCTATTTGTAGCCGATTGTCGAGTTCTTAGACTATTTTACAGACTATTTTGGAACTTGTTCTTGTTCTTCTCTCTATCTTCAATTTTGTATCCATTTGTTTACCGCTTTACAAAATTTTTTTACATATATATTATATAAATGCGTATTCTTTATTTCCCACAGCAAAAAGTCAAAAAACACATAATATTTACACCTACCGAACAAAAAATTATACAGCAAGGTGCACACCAATTAGGAGGTCCTTATTATCAAAGCGGGCTTAATATAGTCGACACAACTGGTTGTACATATGACGCATGTACGAATGCTAATACTTGTTCCCAACCTCCTTATTGTAACTAGTATTCCTATAATAATATTAATGTCATGCATTTAAAAACGCAACACATAATCACATGATAATCATAATTATATTCCAGTCAATAACCAATGCAACTATTTTATAATAAAATTGAAATCCTTTTTTCTCTCTATATCAAAGACAAAAGAATAAAAATCAACAATGACACAAGAAGAATTAACCAAGTATTTTCCCATATTTATTAATAGTTCAGGATTACCAATTAACTTAGAAACTTGGCAAACAAAAAGAGTATCAGGTCTAGAAACACTAAATGCAGTACTAGTAAAAACAGGTGAGCAAATCGTTCTTCCATCCTCAAATGGTGAATGGTATCTTCAAACTTATTTAAGCAAAGAATTCGCCGACGAATGGATACAAGACGGTTTTAGAGTAGGTTACCAAATTGGTAAATTTCGTAATAAACCTTGCACATTAGGCAATTACTCTTGGATGAATTATGACAATTCACCATTTGATATCATATATGATCCAAAGAACCATACAGCTACGTTCATAAAAAAATAAAAAATTTCTCTCTTTCTCTCTTTCTCAAAAATAAACTACAAATATAAATTTCTTTTTTAACCATTTATATAAATGAGTAGTCAAGATTTAACCGATATAGAAACACCACAGTCCTCGCAAGAAGAACCAACAATTTCATCACAAGAAGAACCAACGATTTTTAAAAAAGTATTTAGACCAAAAGGATTTAAACCAAAATTAGCACTTAGTGAAGACACAGAGGCATTTGCACTTCCTGCTGCATTATCAATACCTGAAGCAGCATCGGCATCAGGTAAAGACTTGTCAGAAATGGTAAATTCAACTATTATAAAATATATAACTGATACTTTTTCAAAAAACGCAGTAAAAGGGAGAACTCCTATAATGGTAACAAATCCAGAAAACCCAAACCAACAAATAGCGCTAAGTGATTTGTTTTTAAATATTTATACTCAAATAACACAGACAGGAATTTATAAATTTGACGAAAGTTTTGAAATACCATCTGGTATAGAATTAAATAAACTAGTGAATAAACCGAGAGATTATGCTGGTGTTTATACTACACAAGAAAATCCTAGATATAGACAGGCATATTCTTATAGAATATTCACCTTTAATATTTATAAAAATATACCTAGTATAATTATAAAACAAACATGTCTTGTCGAACTCAATGAAATTCAATTGAATGATTATATAAACGGTATTCTCTCTTCATTACACGAAATATGTTTGTTGTATTACGCTTATGTATTAGCAAACCAAGGTCCTTACTCAGCAGTAGTAAAAATACCAAAAATTTATGCTGTTGAATTAAAAACAACATTGTTTGAAAGAAATCAAACACATAATTGTATAAATATTTATATGGAAAATGTACCGAATATAAAGGAACAAGTAATTCCATTAATAAATACAGAATTTGTAGAACATTGGAACCCAATAATAAATGGTATTTTTCAATATTTTTATGATAATAATCTAGGTCATTTAGATACAAAATCAAATAATGTATACTTTACAGGTACAGTAGAAGATTTAAAACTTGCAATAATTGATTTCGGCGAATCAATAATGCCAGAAACAGAACAAAGCTTACTTAGAATAGCTCAAACAAATGGTTATTATAAACATATGAACGAAGAAACATTTAAATTATGGGCAAATCCAGACCCACGAGATCCATTAATTTATTTATACACAGGTACTAATGCTAGTCCAGAAGATTTTTGGGGAGGATTAAAAACAAAGAAGACCAAGAAGACCAAAAAGACCAAGAAGACCAAAAAGACCAAAAAACCAGAAAAGACCAAAAAGACCAAAAAGACCAAGAAGACCAACAAAAAGACAAAAAAAATACATCATTAATTTAAATTACAATATACAAAATACAATATACAATATACAATATACAATATACAATATACAAATATACAATATACTTTTATATTTTTAATTTTCATCATCGCTTTTGTCATCGCCATAGTATTTCGCAAGGAATTCACGAGTTGCCTGCGTGTCGACTAATTCAGCGAATTTGATAAAGATGGTATACTCCGTAGGGTCCTCCAAGTTTTCATAGCCGACAAAGACATGTGCATAGGCCAAACAATCCTTTTTCAATTGAAATCTATTACTCCATTTTTCTTTTTCTAAATTGTTAAATGTTGCAGCAGTTTGGACACCCAATCCCTTTGAGTCAGAACAGCGGTAAAAGCCATTTTCATTTTGCTTGGGCATCGACCTTCCACCAATTCTTTTGCCAAGGACGCTTTCGTAGAATTTTTGCGCCTTTTCCCATTCCGCATCGTCATTTCCATCATAGACCTTGAACTTCTTCCACAATTTGCCACCCTCCTTCTCTTTTCTGCGTTCAATGGAGTCAAATGCTTGCTTTTTAAGCTCGCGCTCCGTAAGAGGCTCTTCTTCTAATCCCTGAATTTCGCGTAAAGAACAAGATTTGCCAGCGAATTCTGTAGTCATCCGCTCAATGTGGGCTTCATACTCTAGACATGTGTCAACAACAGATGTGGTCAAAGAGTAGAACTGTGTTTTTTTGATTTTGCTCCTACTTTCAGGGGTCCATTTTTCATAGTTAAATAGGAATCTGCAAAGCTGGTAAAGTTTATCTCGACTATAATGCTCATGGCTCATGATGACGCTGTCAAAATTGCCAATCTCAGGATTGATGAGAGTAACACTCATACCAACACATGTGAAACCAGTAATGAAAGTAGGACAGTTAGGCGTATTCCGGATGAGTTTTTGGATCATATAAGACGGCTCCAGTAAGGCATCCAATTCCCGTTTTCTCTCGGCTTCATTTGTCAAGGCTTTAGCCGTCTGCTTAATCAAATCGCCTGTTGTAACAAGGGCGCTTTTTCCAGAACGAGCTCTAAATAATTCGTAACCATTGCCATTGAGGACTATTACATTAGCCATTGAATAATGTCCTAATATAATATCCACACTCTGATAATGAGTGACCTTGCGAGTGAAAGCGGGAGCAAAATGATAACTGAAACGATTAGGGTCAATTTGCAAAGTAGGAAGCACAAAGTTTAAAAACCCCAACATAAGCAACTCATTCCCTAAATCAAAATGCCAACTTTCGCCATACCATACAGGACGCTTAGAAACTTCCATATTCGCCAACTTCATAATGTGAGCGGGAATTTCATTAGGAATTCCTACTGAAAGTTCAGATTGATTAAGCTCCTCGAACAAATGATACTGGCAATCTTTTACACCGAAATAGTTTTCAGAGCGCATAATGGATAGCTCGGTTTCAACATCGCGAATGAGGATTTTGTGAAACATCGGGTCGCGCGACTTAGAAGACCAAATGCCATCAGGTGTTGCACTATAGCCAATGATATCAGCTACAACAGGAGATGCGTTGAATTGGTGAATATAAGCCATGTTTTCAGGGATATATTTATGTGCTTCATCAATGTGGATGATAAACTTGATGTTGGAACTAATGATTTTATTGGAGTCGGCTGCAAAATCAAAGAGATCAGGGATTGCCTCTCGTATTCTTTTCACATGCGCGCAACATACAATAACCTTAATAGCCTCAGTGTTAATTAATTTTATGACCTTGGTAACTGATTTCGCATAGCGACAATCACCGGCGGTTGTTTTGTCACTGTTGAAAACAATGATTTTTTCAGGCCCAATGTCCTTCTGCATGCGGCCAAAGAATTGCATCCCGGAAGCGAGCGTGTTCATTGTAAGCACAATATGAATATTTTTGCTTTTGTCATTAGTAATGCTAGAAATGCATATGCTGGTCTTACCTTCTTGGGGTTTGCGAACAACAAGACTAAGCTTGCTCTCGATTTCATCGTTTGTAATAAAGTCGGACATATTAATACGGTTAAATTTTAATCAGGAGAGTTGAATTTGAAAACTTTGAAAGTTGATGAATGTTTAAATCTAATTCAAACAAGAAGAAAAAAAAGTATTTCAATTTTTTTTCAAAAATTGAGATACGAGCAATTACTAAAAATTTATAAATTAAAATAAAATTGAATAGAGGGATGGAACTTTCTCTCGCCTTTGATTAAATCATTTATTTTTATAAGGAATGGGAATAGGTTCAGATGATGTATAAATTCTTTTATTGATTTCTACATTAGGTTGGTGTTTAAATGTATTATTATTAAATTCATGAATAATATTTTGCATTTTTTCATATATACTCATTTTCATTTTCATTTTCATTTTCTTCTACTTCCTCTTCCAATTTATCCTCTATACCCGCAACAAAAACACCACCCATAATTGTGACATAAAGCAAAATCAAACTCTAATGATTGTAACTGTGGTCGATGTTCTAATTTAAGTGATTTAGTCAACAAACTATTAGAAGTTGAGGATGGTTTATTATGTTGAAAATTCATAATTTATATTAGTATTTAAAAAAATTGAAACCAAAAAAATAAATATTTGTTTTTAAAAAAATAAATGACAATTTGATATAAATCAATATGGGTTCTGGATTAAGTCTAACACATAAACAAGTTGTATTACTTATTGAACGCGATTTAAATAAAATATTCAACGAACTAGAATATCAAAAAGATTTAAATCGATATACTACTGATGGCATAGAAATATTTTACGATTTTTCAGAAGAAGAGAAACTAATAAAACAAAAAAAAGAGCTATATGAATTTGTTAAAAAATCGGAACAACAATATTATTATGATAAAAGCTATTCAAAAAATAATAAAAAATAAAAAGAAATAGATAAAATAAGGCTAAATTTATAAACAATTATTTTATAAAATTTATAGTTTTTTTTACTTGCTAAATATTTATCAACCCATTCCAATAATTCATTTACATCATGAATGGAGCTAACAACATTTTTATAAATTGGAGTATAATGAACATCATGTCCGTGTGATTTGACAAAGAAATCATTAGTAATATGTTGCCCATATCTCTCTTCATCAAAAGTTTCAATATTAAAAGCATCTGCAAATTTGCGCTTAGAGAGAATAGAAGGAATAAAAGTATTTTTATTACCCCCTGAATAGGGAGGTGGTACAAACGCTTCTTCTGTGTTTACATAACTAACAGGTGAACTATAATCGTAAGGTTGGTTCTGTATATCTGTATCATCCTCGATAATAATTGAAATATTCTCAAACGTAGTCATTGTTTAAAATAAGTGTAGTTAAAATAAGTGTAGTTATTATAAGTGTAGTTATTATAAGTGTAGTTATTAATTATAATTTATAAAAGCATTTCAATTTTAAAAATAAAAATAAAAAACTAAATGAATTATTTATATCAAATAAATACAAACAATTTAAAAATAAATTAAAATATTTTATATGCATAATTACATTATAAATAAAGAACCATCAGAAGAAATACAAGATATAAGTAGAATTCAAAAAAATAAAAATTTCCTTATTTTAACAAGCATCTTATTTACTTTATTTATGTTATCCGAAATAGGTGGTGCATTGGAGTCCAATTCACTTTCATTACTAGGAGACGCGATGGCAATGTCTATTGATGTTGCAAATTACATAACAAATATATACATCGAAAATCTAAAAAAAAAGTACAACCAATTATCATTAAAAACACGATGGAATATAGAAGTTTTTGTACCATTTCTAGCAGTTAGTTCTCTTTTGTCCGTATCATTTTGGATATTTAGTGATGCTATAATTATAATTATAAATCCACGAGAAATAACAATAGTTGATATAAATTTTCTTTATGGATATGCATCTGTAAATATAATTATAGATATAATTTGTAATTATAGTTTTTTCTCAAATGGATTTAATGTTTTTTATAATTCATTAAAACCTATTTCACAACAAGAAGTGAAAACATATAATTTAAATATGTGGAGTGCTTTTACCCATATGTTTGGAGATACACTTAGATCATTTTCAGTATTATTAGCAGCATTAATATCAACATTTACTGATATTTCAGGAGATATTTGTGATGCGTGGGCAAGTATAATTTGTACAATAACAATTTTTACTTTGGCAATACCTTTATTATTTCATATTTATCAGTCAAACAAAGCATTTTATTTTGAATGTAAAGAAAATCAAGAAGCAATCAAAGAAGAAAATCAAGAAGCAATCAAAGAAGAGGATTTAGTAATTAAATTATAAAAGTAAAAACAGTATAAATTTTTAGTAATTTTATTTTTGCTCTGCTTTTGTAAAAATAGAAAAAAAATTGAAATACTTTTCTGAAGTAAAATAGAAAGTAGATTAAATACTCTTTGCCGAGAAAACTCCGCCATTTAAAACTCTTTCAAAATTATTAAAATGTCAGCAATTAATTTCAGAACTCTTCCCGCAAATGTTCCAGTTATGTGTATTCCGCGTGTCTTTCCCAATATTGACGAAAAACGTATCCGGCGTATTTTCGACGAGCTGAATATGGGGCAAATAGAACGTGTAGATATTATAGGTAAGTCTACAGAAAAAGGTGAGAAATTCAATCGTGTTTTCGTGCATTTCAGAAAATGGTTTAGCAATGCGAATGCAGATGCAGCTCGCGAAAGGCTGATCAATGGTAAAGAAATCAAAATCATCTATGATGAGCCGTGGTTCTGGAAAGTTTCTGCCTACCGTGAACCAGAAAGGCCTCAAAGATTGCATCAAGCCCAGAAAAGACCAACTCTTCAATTTGATGACGACGAAGCCCCGAAAGCAAAAGATGAATTCGGTCGCGATATCAGTCTCAAACCAGCGACCAATCATAGAAATAACAATAACAGAAAAGCGCCAGTAAATCATCAGCAGCATTATCCGATCGCCCCAGCACTAGAACCACCGCAACACACAAATCCAGTGAAGAAGCGTAACCTAGTCACCAAGAAGCCAGTAGCAGCCAAAAAAGTCCTAGAGGAAGGCGAAATTGAAGAAAATTGAGAATAAATCAAAAATCACTCAACAAAAATAAAAATAAAAATAAAATATAAAAAGTATAAAGTATAATTTGTATATTTATTTGTATTTGCATTAAATTTATAATTTGTAATTAATTAACTAACCCCTTTTTTTATTTTGCAAAAAAAGTATCTAAACTTAAAATACTAAAATAGAATATGACCGAAGTATATTCAACCGATTACGTAAAAATAGTAGAAGAAAAAAACAAAATATTTAAAATGATTTTGGATTATCCAAATGCAGTATTAATAAATTCACTATTAAAAACAAGAATAATTCAAGGTGGAACATCCACAACGGATTATAGAACGCTAAAATTCAAGGCAGAAACGGTGAAATCCCTATCCCAGTTTCAAGAAGAAAAACAAAAAGAAAGAGGTAAAAAACAATTGAATATGAATGAAATAGCTTCATTAATCGCAGACCTCGCAAACCAATTATCATATCTCGCGACAGTTTCTCAAACGATAATAGGTTATAACACAGAAAATATAATTGTCATCAACGAAAAAACCTTCGCATTTCTTGGCAGCGAATTTTTAAGCGATGTAGATGATAATATGGCTCTAATAAGCTATCCATTTACAACAAGCGACTTTTTTGTTTCTCCAGAATTAGTAAATGTAAAAGAACTTCCATCTTATGTTCACTACAAAACAGCATATTTTAGTTTAGGATGTCTAATTTTATACCTATTACTATCAGATAATGATTTTTACAATGATTATTTAAACACAAAGCAAATAAACTTAGACAACGTATTAAAGTCACATCCAATAAAAAATACAAAATTATATTGGCTTCTCTCTAGATGCTTACTAGAAGAGCCAAAAAACCGAAGTATATTATTGATATGAACAATCCAAGCCTATATAAAAATAAATAAAATAAATAAAAATAATATATATAAATGCAACTTCTAGGAAATAGAATTCCTTATGAGTATTTTATAACAAAAGGTAAAGGCGAGTCAACTGCGGGTTCAGAAGGTTTACCGTATGAAACAGGGTCATACGATGCGGCATTAAATATTGCCGGAATAGAAAACACCAATGTTATAGAATATACGAGTGTTATTCCAACAGAAGCAAAAGAAATTTCCAAAGAAGAAGGATTAAAAAGACTAAATTGGGGCGAAGTTCTAGAATGTATAAAAGCGCAGTCAAATGGTAAACGAGGCTCAAAAATAAGTGCGGCTGTAATGACAACAACAATAATAGATCCAAAAGGTAAATATCTAGGTGGATTTGCATGTGAATACTCAGGTTCAGGAACAAGAAGTGACGCAGAAAATTCTTTAGCAGAATCAATAGCAGGCATGATAAAAAGAAGAGGTTATGGAAATATAAAAGGCAAAACGGAGATGTATAAAGATAACATAACAGATACTGGATATAAAATTCATCCGGGTAAGGTTTTTGAATATGAATATCTAGATGTTAAAGAAGAACATGGATCTGTATTGGTGGCTATTTGTTTTGTAAGCCATAAATATCCAACTTTATCAAAAGAATATGAAAAAACAAAAGGTGGTAAAACAAGAAAAAATAAAAAATAATTAATCTTATAATATGTTATAATGTCATTAACTGCTTTTAAAAGAAAATCGGTAATAAATTATGGTTCAAAACGTTCAGGAATTGCTCCAGGTGGTTATTGGTTACCACAAGGTCCATTTGGTCATGCTACGACAAGTTTAAAAGAAGCAATTAAAAATTATGGTCCAGTGGGTTTTTCTATAAATGGTGGACATAGAAATATAGGTGGAGTAGGTAGAGATATGAAAATGTCAAAATCAGGCACACCATTTAGAGGTCTGTATCCAATGGGTGGTGGATCGACCGGTGTTTATCCCTTTGGTAGTTACCCACTTGGTGGCACTTTTGGAACAAGCCCACCGAGTTACCCATCTGGAACATTAATCGGAAGTGTTCAAGATGGCGTTCAATCAACTGGTGTTATTCGTAACTTCGGAAACAAAGGTCAACTTGTACAACCTGTTCTCAATGCACGCGTAGTGGATACAATGGGAACACAATATTTATATGTCAAACCATCAGTTGTGTCAACATATGGTCTACTACAAAGGAAATATAAATGGGCTTATTATGGTCAATATCCGAATTATTGGGTCCAACCAAATTACACTGGAAATCAAACTGATTCAAAAAGTCAAATGTTATACATTCAAAATAAAGCAGCTGCTAATACATGCAATCTTAAGGTTAATAATCTTGGTCGTTATGAAGGACATATTGTCAAAACTGGACCTACATTATGTACACCAGGTCGTTCTACAGCTAGATTTAAATACAATGATATGGCTCGCAATGCTCCATACACCAAAACACTTTATCAGCCAGTTTCTTACTCTCAATACAATCAATATCTCAATAGAGGTTGTGTTAATCCTATTGGCAAACAAAAGCCATTTCCTTATGCAACTTCAGTTGGTTCAAGTCAATCGGCTGCAGGAACAAGTATTACAAGTTTCAATACAGGTTGTGGTTCAGTTCCATATTTCTTAACGCCACCAGATTGGTATACGAGTGTAAAACCATCGCAAGTGCCGCAACAGATAAAAGACATACCTCAAACTAGTCCATTTATTACGAATATGTAAACAAATTATGAACAAAAATTATGAACAAAAATTATGAAAAATATTATTTAAATAATAAATAATATTTTAAAATAAATATGACCCAAGGGTTTTTCGGATACATTATTGGTAAAAAAAAACGTATTATGCGTGTTCAACAAGACGCAGATTTATTATGGCAAATTTTAGTTAGAGAGATATATATATTAATACGTCATTATGGAACAAATGAATTGCTAAAAAAAGCATTTGAAAACATAAAACTAACAAAGAATAGACCAAAGCCATATGATATAGAAAAATGCAAAATATTTACAGATTTTGCATTAAATCAAGAAGATTGGCAAAAATATTTATGCTATTGTCAAAGTAGTTATATAAATATATTAGAAGCAGGATATATTTTGAATGAAACAAATGAAATAGGTTATATATTTATGTTAGATTTTAATAAAGGATCAGTTATACATTATATAAAAGATATAGATGGTAAAATAAAACAACTCCAAACAGCAACAATTGAAGAAATAATGGAATTTGATGAAATGCCTACGAAATCTTATACCGAAATAGTTTCAGAAATGAAAACGGAATTTCAAGAATATTATAAAAAATATACGGAAATAGAATATGAGATAAATAAATTATTAAAATTAAAAAATGATGCGCGACAACAATGTGCAATAAATATTGAATTAAAAGTAAATAATTTATTAGACGATATGAATAGTGAAAAAACAAAATTAAATATGAGTCGCAGAGTATTTTATCATAGATTAAAAGCACTCGATTTGATAGAAGAATAAAAAAACAAAAATAAACAAAAATAAACAATTTAAAGATTAAAATAGTATTATTTAAAATAAAAGATGACAAGCTTTTTAAACAATTATATCAACAACCTTTTAAATATTTATGAGAGAGTTATGCATTTAAAGTTATTTGTAGATACCGACGATAATCAATTGAAGAATATGTATTATATGGCTGCGGATAATCATAATAAAAAGCTAGTAAACAATCCATCACATATTGACGCAGGATTTGATTTATTTGCTCCTGGAAATGAAAATAATGTAGAACAACTCACTTATGGAGATAATTTACGTTTTTTTGGTCCAGGTTGGGAAGATGCAAATCCAGTAAACAAATTGGATTTAAAGGTTTGTTGTTCAGCTAGAATTTTAACAGATAGAGGTAAGAATTTCAATACAGGATATTACATGTATCCTCGTTCTTCTTTATCCAAGACACAACTAAGGCTTGCAAACTCAGTAGGAATTATAGATGCGGGATATCGTGGTCACCTTATGGGAATGTTCGATGTTGTAAATATTCCTAACTCAACATTAGATGACGATAGAGAAGCTGATTATTTTGGAAAGAAGTTTGAACGTTACTTGCAAATTTGTGCACCCGGTTTAGTTCCAATAATAGTAGAAATAGTAAATTCAAAGGAGGATTTAGGGGAGCAAACTGAGAGAGGAGATGGTGGTTTTGGTTCTACAGGTCGTTAATAAAAAATTATAAAAAATTATAAAAATTTAATAAAAAATTATTTATATGAAGATAATTTATTTTTAAGACATCTAATGCTTTTAATGCTTTTAATTAAATTTAAAAATTTATTAGCCTCATCAGTCATTCCTTTCTTACATGTATTATTTTTCAAAGTTTTTGTTCTTTTAGTATATTTTTTTGAATACTTATTGGTTCGTTTATTCTTATTATTCCTATTATTCCTATGCATATATATTATTAAATTATAAAATATTAATAGTTTAATAATATATGAAGATACCTAAAATTATAAAAAATTTAATAAATGAAGAAAACAAAACAAAGACTATCGGTTTGTTAACGATATTAATAATTTTATGGGTAATATTATATTTTATCCCAGAAATATTAACATCTCTCTTAAATACACTTTTAGGTAATTTAATATTGTTATTAATTGCTATATTAGTATCTATGTATAACATAAAATATGGAATATTCGCGATAATATTTTTAGTCATTATTTATAGGTTCTCTCGTTTACTAAAGGGAAAAGAAGGTTTTACATGGAATGAACAATCAACCAATGATTTTTTATTAATACAAAAAACAATAAATCGTCAAAATATATTTGATGTAAATATGATACAAAAAAATCAAGCAAGTCAAGAAGAATTAGATTATTTTTTAAAAAATGGTTACTGGCCTTGGTCACAAGAAACAATAGATTTATATACTAAAGCAATAAGAACAAATCCTTATATTAGAACTTTGCCAGAGGACGCTATGAGACATGCAAGAACTGTTTATAATCAAGCAGCTATTTTGCGAATTCTCTCTTATCAAACAAAAGAAGGTCAATTTTTATTGAATGGTGTTTTAGTAAAAGACCCAAATGGTAATAAATTAGAAGACTTACCAAGCGGCTTTGGTAATTTTCCATACAAATCAGAGCAAATAGGTAACAGAAGTGATGATGTAATAAAATGTAATACAACTAAAGATAATGGTGCAACATTAGAGAGAATAACTTACACCGGAAAAGGAGGTATATACAATGAACAAGACAGAAAAGTAACGCCTGTAAATTATAAAGATTTGGAAAATATAATACCAGGTTTTACATTTTTAAATGGTCCTTGTAATCCTTGTGGTGCTATAAATGAGAAAGCGGATTATTCGTGCCCATTCAAATTGAGTTTAAAAAATCAGTCGCCATTTATAAGTGATGTTTGGCAGTATCTATGGAATATAAACGATAATCCCTTAGAATCAAGACCTTCTTTTTTATCTGAGTATATAAATCCAAATAGCTTCCCATTATTAAGCGAGTTACAAACAGAATTAAAAAAAGAGATGGACTATCATGTAAGTTAATAAAATAATATTAAGTTTCTATATTTAATTAGTTAATAAATTAATAATTAATTAAATTTTATGGTTCCTCTTCTGGGTTTTGGTCTCCACAACTGATTTCTCTCATTAATCCTGTAGAAGTAGGGGTAAGATATGGTGCCTCTGTAAAATCAGATAATTCGTGTTGAAGCATAGGTAAATTATTACAATTGAAACAATCAGCAGCAGTGTGTCTTTTTAATTTCGGAACTGGAAGTTTACCAAAAACATGTTTAGGTGAATTAATAATATTATCATAATCCTTATAATTAAGATTATTTTTATTTAGCTCATTAATATCATCAGGAGTATGACTAACTGTATAGCCACGTTGTGTACCCTGAGAAGTTTGTCTAGCTCCAACATACATAGCTCCAAATTTAGTATCAAAAGTTCTATAACATATATAAATATCATCGCATAAATTTTTCATAAACCCATCGTTAACGAGATCGTTATCCGTCATATACTGTTTCATTTCTGTAATAAATGCTACCAATTCATGCTTCAATTCGTCTTCTTCCTTAGTCGATGTTTCCGATTGAATTTTTTGAGCAAACGAGAACCAATTATTATCAAAATTACCATTAGTATTAATATTTTTTCTCTTTAAACAATCATTAACTTTAAACAAATACTGAAGAGTTCTTTGTCTATAAATATACTTGGTAAGTAGTTCATCTGTCTGAATTCCTTCTATTATAAAGGAAATATCCACATGTTCATAAGTTTTTATACCAGAAAATGTAACAATGCATTCACTAGGATTGGCTGACACAACATGATAAATTTTATTACTTTCGCTGACAATTTGTCCTATTTTCAGTGAACTAATCCATGTATTATTTGTAAAGTCATAAATGAGACCATTTTCGACAGATATAGTAACATTATCAATAAGTTTATAAAGAATACTATGAAGCACTTCACCATAAACAAGCCCACAATTTTCAAGTTTATCAATGAAATAATAACCACTATTTTCACCACTACCTAACGCATTAAGAAGAACACTGTCGTGTTGAATTCCAAACCCGATAAATGCATTTGTAACACTTCTATCAACAATTTCTCCCAAGAAATCAGGATTATTATTACCAGTAGTAGCCTCTCCATCAGTCATAAATATATGTGAAATATTATGCTCCGGAAAATCAAATTTAATAGTAGCTAAAATTTCTCTAGAATGTTTAAGAGCCTTTTCAATATCAGTACTCCCTCTTGGACTGATTTGTTGAACCTTTGAAAGAATTTCATAAAAGTTTTCATCGGTAATAGTAGAACGTTCGATAATTTTATAAATTTTATCATCAAACGCATTAATGGTAATAAATGCTTTAATAGAATTTTCTTTAAAATACATAATCATGTTTTTAAGTGTATGAATAATATGTTGCATCTTTGTCCTCCCATCAGAACAATTATCAGACATAGAACCAGAACAATCAATCGTAAAAACAAACTCTTGGAACCTATCATTTATAGGCTCCGAAAGAGCAATCAAATTAAGTATTCCAAACTTAGGATTAGTAATATTAGAAACAGGAACTAAAACAGTATTAACTGTACATCCTTCAAATTGAAGAGAATGCTTTGTGAAAAGGTTATTGCTATAAGACATCTTGTATTTGTATAATTTATATTTTAAGCAGATTTATTAAATCAATTTTTTTCTGAAATAAAGTTCATAAATCTAGACTCGATATATTCAGTTGCACGATAATAGTCTGAAAATGAAGTAGTATATTGAAATGGACTATTCTTAATTGGTATACTTATATGAATAGACTTTTGATTAATTTTAATATCAAATAAATCAAGCTCGTTACCTAATTTGGTATAAGATATCCAATTAACTTCATTTTTAATCATATGCCATCCATGTTTTTTAAATATTTCATCTAAAAGAACAAACCCTTTATTTTTAAGTTCAGTATCTAAAACGTCATATTGATTTGACAACATATTATCGTTAGAAATCATTGTGTATACTATTATATTATATGATAAACCCTTTAAATAAATTTAGATATATTATATATTTGCTAATAATTGTATTTGGAAATTAAAACTTAAAAAGTAATTTATATAATTTATATAATCAAAATGAATAGTGGTGATAATATCGAATTAGGTGATACAAATACAAAGCATTCACATACTAATTCTAATCAAGAGTCTTCAACAGAAATACGTTTGGTAGATATTCCTGTAAATGATGAAAACTCAGCGTTAAATATTATGGTTGGATTTTTGTCATTAGCTCAAAAAAGAGGTTCATTTAGCATTGAAGAATCGTCAAAAATTTGGGAATGTATAAAAATATTCCAAAAACCAATTTAAAAACCATATTTAAAAACCATATTTAAAAACCATATTTAAAAACCATATTTATGTAATTAAAATATACTATATAAATATGAAGGAAAAATTTACTACAAATGAAATTATAGTATTACTAGTTTTAGCAGTGACAGCATTTTTAAAAGCGGTTATCACTTTAATTACTGATGCAAGTCAACTATTTGATAAAACATTTTATAATACATATTATCCTTTTATAGCTAGATTTTCTCACGTAATATTTTTATTTTATTTTATTGTTGCTTCATATTTTATTTTTATTAAAAAGGTTACAGATGAAATATTTTTATTTATATTTTTGATATTAATATTAAAGTTTCTAGTTTATTATATTGTAAGTTTTGAAATATATATATGTTCTAATAGTACAAATGTTAATAAAAGAGAACTGGAAATACTAAAAAAATTTAATCATTATACAGGAATAATTACAGGTATTTTTCTTTTATTTGTTTCATATTATGTTATAAGAAAGGTTTTAATTTAAAAAAAGCATTATAATAATATAATATAATATAATGAGCTCAAAAACTTTTTTTGAAATATGTGAAGAGTTTTTTGATAAATTACATCCGAATGTTTATGAAGATAATGTAACTGAAATAAATAATGAAGAACAACCATTTGACTATTATAGCTATCTAACGTTAAATTTTATAAAATTTGTTGCATTTATTTTAGGGTACGATGAAAGTAAACAAGTTCCCATACTAAAAGACCAAGTATATTAAGCATATCTTCTTCTTCCCATCATTGAATAAGTATATATAGCACTTCCAAATCCAATTGTAAAAAGAAACCCAATTGAAACAAAAATAAAAAGAACAAGTCCGACCATATTATATAATTTATAATATAGTCTTAAAATCATTTATCGTAAGATATATTTAATTTATTAACGTAATCTAAGCACAAGATGTAATGTGGCCTCTTTTTGAATATTATAGTCTTCTATAGTACGAGCATCTTCTAATTGTTTACCTGCAAATATCAATCGTTGCTGATCAGGAGGAATACCTTCCTTCTCTCTAATCTTTTCCTTAACATTTTCAATAGTATCTGATGGTTCAACTTCAATTGTGATAGTCTTACCTGTAAGAGTTTTAACAAAAATTTGCATTTATAATATATAGTAATGTATTTTTTAAATGGTTTAAAAATAAAATTGAAATAAAGTTTTTGAAAATAAATAAAAATATCAAAACCAAACAAATATCAAAACCAAAAAATGGGATCCGCGAGTAGTATTCATCCTGAAGTAATTAAATCCATTGAAGTGTCATTTGTTGACAAAAAAACACTGCGTTTATTATCGGAACAGGAGATAAATGAAATTAGTTACGAAGCATGTAAAGAATTTGATTATAAACCGAGTTTTTATGATGGATATAAAGTTGGTAAAGATGGTAAGAACCCTTACGAAGAATATTCTAGAAAATTACGCACCGGAGCAATCAGATAAATTTAATTAAAAATAGTATCCTTATTCTCTTTCAAATTAAATCCACTCCATTTTGAATCATACATAGCTCCAGGTGTATCAGGACCTTCTCTCAGTTGCTTCATTTTCTTTTGTATTGGATCTAAATATTCATTGATAGAATGTCGCAAATGTTTTTTTTGCTTAGCATATTGAGGTGGTTTAACATCCGAATTTGCATAAGATTTAAAGATATTGAATTTTTCTTGAGAGAAAACACAAAAAAATTGCAAAAATAGAAACCATAATGAATAATACATATAAAGTAGTAAAAAAACCTTTTTAAACTAATATATTTTATATACACAATTGAAGATTAAAAATAATACGCTATTTGAAGGTTTAAAAATTAACTACTGTAAAAAAATATTATTACAAATGCAAACAAAATAATTATGTAAAATGGCATAGCACAAAAACTTTTTATTCTAGAATGAAAATAACCTTGTGACACATCATGTGTAGGACATAATGAATAAATAAATAATAATATTAAAAATAATATACAAAAATTTCTCATTTTTTCTTTCAATTTCATTATAATATTATTAAATATAATATTTTATGATATACATGGTCTAATTATTTAATATATTTGCCATATATTTATAATAAAAAGATTAAATAATACTTTATTTTGTCCCGTTTTAAATCTTCAAGGGTGTAAAAGTATTTTAATTTTATAAAATCTATAAAATTAAACATCGCCCCAATCAGGGTTTGAACCTGAGACCTTGTGGTTAACAGCCACACGCTCTACCGACTGAGCTATCAGGGCAAAATGCTATTTCCGTTTTATTTTTTGCATAATTTGCATGATAAAATAAGATTGCTGTATGGAAATAAATTTTAATTGTTTCGAACAATTGACCCTCAGGTTATGGGCCTGATGCGCTTACTCGCTAACAAAAGTCCATTCTTACAGGCACCGAAAAACATTCATATTTGTTTTAAAGATTGCTGTATTCCCTCCCCATATTATAATAGTAAATAGTCTTTAAATAGTTTAATACAATTTATTATTTTATTTAAATCTATATAAAAAATTATAATAAGTTGTAATAGCCTTAATTCTTTCTCTCTTTTTTGCATTAGGATTTTGGATTATAAATTCACTATAACTAGGTGGTTTATATTTTTGTCTAAATTCTTCATATTGTAAAGTAGTATTTTTAACAATATCATTTTCAGAACTACTTCTTTTCATGATATTATAATATTTATATATTTTATTTTTATTTTTATTTTTATTTTTATTTTATTTTATTTTTATTTTATTTTATTTTTATTTTAATTGTTTCATCAATAAATTCAAGACCTTTTTCATTATAAAAATCAACAATATCAATCCAATTTCTGATATAATATTTTTCAAAAATCTCATTTTCATTATTATTTATTGAAACAACCCAACATTTTCCGCAATATCCATCGTTTCTTGCATAATTTTCATCAGGTAAATACTCAACTGCAGTGATAATATGTTTATAAATAAAATTTGATTCGATATCACCTTTTTTTATAAAATAAGAATAACGAAAACGCTGATAACCAGATTCTGAACCATAATGATAAAGCACTGGTCGCGAAACACATGGTAAAGATATAATAGGAATTTCAAAAACAGGTATTTCAAGTGAAAATTCACACTTAATACCTTCTACATCATTAATTAATGCAGTCATTATAATTAATTAAATTTTATATTTAAATTAATTACAAATATTGTTTTCAATTTTAAAAAAGTTGTTGTTGAGTAGCAAGCTCTTGGACCATCATACCTAAAATACCAATCATTGCCAATCTTCCATTATTCAATTCCTTATCCATTTGCTCACCCATTTTTCCACCCATTACTGCCTCATTTACTCCAAAGGTTAAACCGAAGTCACCTGGTTGATAATCCTCCTTCAAAGCAAAAGGCTTAACAAGAGGATTTTCCCAACCGCGTATCATAGAAGAAAATTCACTTAAAAACATAAAAAAAAGACCTAATTCAACAAACTCTGGATGATCTTGAAAAAAATTAATTCCGAGCTTATCAGAAAATTGCTCCGTCAAAGGTAACAAAATAGAGGCAATCATTGCAAGTCTTCCGTGTTTAAGCTCGGCTTCACGTAGAAATGCAGGTTGAATATCTTTTGCTACAACAGATTGATCAAATAAATCCACATTTTCTAGTGGAGCAGTAGGACCACGAATAACAGGTTTATTGGGAAGACTAAAAGCCGATACGGATGAAAAAAGACAGAATAAAAATGAAAACAAACGGAACATTATATATTATATAATTTGAATGTTTTAAGTATTTTATTTCAAATATTTACTTATTATAAACAAAAATTAATTATATTATATTATATTATGAATTATACTCAAGTGAAATATCCTAAAGTGAAAGCAGATTGGTGGGATTATCCTCCTATAAAAAATAGACCTGTTGATTTAAATACAGTTAGACGTGGAGATGAATATTTTTATAATGGTGGACCAGGTGAACCATTCGGAATAGTTACTGTTTTATCAGCTGAACCAAATTATGGAATTAATGTAGAATTGAAAAGTGGCGAATATAAAGGAAAACAAGAAGTTATTTTTCTGAATGATACAGATAAAAAGTTATATGAATTAAAACCAGACACACAATTTCAGGTAAATGAGTTAAACACTGTAAAAGAAAATTTGAGATATTCAAATGTACCAACTTTGCAATATTTAGCCAAAAAATCGTTAAATCCAGAAGATAGACAAAGTATAAAAGACACGGATTATGAAAAAATTCCCAAATATCCTGGTGATATTCCAAACTATGATGATAATTCAACACACGGTGGTCGTATAAAAAGTAAAAAATAAAAAAAAAATAAAAGGACAAAAAAAACTAAAAGAACAAAAAGGACTAAAAAATCAAAAAAGTTGCAATATAAGTAAATAGTATATAATAATGAATTAAAAATAAGTTTTATAATATATTAATTATATTATAAAATTGTTTTTACACCCGATGAGGGACTTGAACCCTCGACCACCAGATTTCGACCGCAACTTCGCTTAAAAGTCTGGCGCTCTACCAACTGAGCTAACCGGGTAAAATCCACTATTAAAGTGGTTTAATTCTATTTTGGATTTTTATATAAAAATATAATTGCTGTGATAACCAATATCTATATGTAAAAGGCACAACCAAATATTTTATACAATATTTTATACAATATTTTCTATCACATACTATAGTATCAGAAAGTCTTTAAATAGATTTAATAAATATATTACACTTTTTCTTATTTAAAACGTGCAAAATAATTTATATTTATTATTTGTTATTTTGTTTTATTCAAACGAATATCTGTATCTACATCATTTTTAAAATTAACCTTTTCTAATGCATATTGACCACAAGGTCCACAATGGTCTTCGTTTGATAAATCTATTTTGTAGTTCATTTGAGTAGCACAATTTTCTATTCTCCATCTACCAAGAGGTCTTGATATGTCTTTTTGCGTTAACTTTTTTATGATAGTTGTTATGAATTTCATAATATATAACTACTATCTTTGTTTTTAAGTATTTTTTATATAAAATCAGCACTTTAAATGATAAAAGGTATAACAAATTAAATAAATATTTATAAGTATTTGAAAATATAAATATTTAATAAAAATCTACCTTTCCAAAAGGCGGACAGAATAGGTCTTACCGGGATTCGAACCCAGGTTTCCAGATTCAAAGTCTAGAGTGATAACCACTACACTATAAGACCGAATGCTGTTTCCTTTAATGGCAGTACTATCTTAATGATAGGATCTGCCGTTCTAATAAATGAACGTGAGTTCATCGATAGAATTTATTAATAAAATAAAATTGCTGTGATGGAAACATTGGTCTATACAATTAGACCTACAAATCTTATCTTTTAAATAAAAAAATTTGCTGTGATGGAACCTTATAATGAATAATTGACAGATTATTCTTTTAAAGACTTAAAGAGGGCCCTCCTACTGAGTCTATTAAAATACTGGTTCCGTTTTATTCCAAATCAATTTTGAGTATTTATCATTACCAAAGACAATACAGTACACATTTTAATAATTTGGTTTTATATTGCTGTTAGGATACTTTAATTTGCACTCATCATTTACTGTATCCTTATCCCCGATATATAATATCAAGTAGTCTTTAAATAGTTTAATATAATATATTTTATTATGAAATAAAATTGAAATACTTTATCATAATAAATATATTATACAATAAAATAAAATCAATATGCAACAAGAGCAAGACAACGAACAAATATTGCAACCCCTAAAACCAGGATTTGTAATTAAAGGATTGAAGCCTTATTTCAATGATAGGGTAAATCTTCCAAATAAAAGATTTCCTATTAGATGTAAACATGTAGAGGTTCCTCTTTGCGACCCTGAAATTATAAAAAAAATTATAAATAATACGTTGGGTCAAATAGAAGGGGTACGAGGTAAGTATGATGAAAAAAAATTCATGTGGAACTTAGAATATGGAACAAAACCAATTGAATTTACCGTTGAGCGCCGTGATTATAAATTAAGAAGAATAATTGAAAACAAAAAATACGCAGCTTTAATGGCTGCATCCAGAGCATTAGAAATATTCCCACTCAACGATGATTTTTTTGAAGACGATGGCGAATTACCTTCTCCTATTCCGATATGGGGATATGGTAAATGGTGTAGTTTGCAAATTTACTTAACTTATGATGATGAAAAAAATGTAATACTTGTTGAATTTAATCGTTACAATGGTCATCACTCATCATTTTATGTTTTATCAAATATAGTAGAACGTGTATTAAAAGAACCATCGTTCTTAAATTGGATTAAAAGGATGAACTATCTTATGTTTTGTGAAGGAATTGAGTATAATCATAAAAATCCTATTTTAAAATACCTTTGTGATGAAATGGTAATGAGAGAAATTTGCAGCTTTTTATAATATAAAATTAGTAATTGAATTATTAATTTTATAATATTGCATGAGATGGGATTCGAACCCACGAACTCTAAGAGGCAAGATCTTAAGTCTTGTGCGTTTTTATGGATTTTTTTATTTGGAGCTACAAACGCGGCTTTATCCGAATAAAATAAATAGACCACTTCGCTACTCATGCTAAAAATTTTTGCTAGTTCCCATTTTGTTTTGAAATAAGTCAATTATGAATTTTTGCTGTTAGGAACGCTACTCTATACCAATGTAATATACATAATAGTATTTATGTAGTTTAAAATATAAATCATTTATATTAATTAATTGCTCGAGAGCGGGGTCGAACCGCTGACCTTTGGCTCATAAGACCAATGCTCTAACCAACTGAGCTACACGAGCGATAATTTTTATGGTTTCTTAATAAAAAGTATAAGATTATCATTCTTACTAGTGTATGAAACCAATATATATGATATTATAGTTTTTAAGTTGTTTTATATATAATATATATTCTATCAATTTATTTATAGTAAATAA
>Ga0164294_10001115_pt1 | contig 25317 bp, 23 predicted proteins | sample GEODES005metaG_FD_111479 | JGI IMG/M metagenome (GOLD analysis project Ga0164294, IMG submission 111479) | Oligotrophic lake water microbial communities from Sparkling Lake, Wisconsin, USA - GEODES005 metaG | ecosystem: Environmental > Aquatic > Freshwater > Lake | place: USA: Sparkling Lake...
ATTCGAAAGATTTCATCTCTAAGTGCGAAGAAAAGAATGAGTATTTAAATCAATTTTCAACTGCCAATGCAGCACGCGATATGGATATCTTGCGCGCGGCGCTTGGCGATAAGAAACTTAACTACTTTGGCAAGTCATACGGCACCTATCTCGGCACACTTTATGCCCAGTTCTTCCCCGACAAAGTCGGCCGTATGGTTCTAGATGGCGCAGTAGATCCAAATATTTCAATACTTGAACAAAATATTTCACAAGCAGTTGGTTTCGATGAAGCACTGAACGCATTCTTGGCTGATTGCGCCAATCAAGATGATTGCCCACTTCCTGCAAATCGCCAAGAGGCAACCGCTGTGATCATCACGCTCTTGACGAAATCTGTAGCAAATCCTTTGCCGCGCAAAACTAAAGTAGAAAATGATGATCGCCTAGCAACAGAATCAATTATTGTTCTTGGCACCGCATCAGCACTTTATGACGATGTCGATGGTTGGCCAAAACTTCGCACAGCCTTCCTGGAAGGCCAACGTGGTTTCGGTGACACATTCCTTGATTTGGCCGATCAATACACGGGCCGCTCATCTGATGGCACCTATATGTCCAACGAACTAGATTCTGGCGCCATCATCGATTGCCTTGATTGGCCAGACACCCGCAGTATTGAAAAAACAAAGGCAGATGCCAAGCGCTTTAGCGATGTCGCACCCGTATTTGGTCCATACCTTGCCTACACAAATATCGCCTGCAAATACCTAACCCCACCAACCAAAGACAAGCTCACTCGCACGACAAATAAGATAACTTCCATCAAAACAGCACCGATTATCGTAATCGGCACCACCCGCGACCCGGCTACTCCTTACGAGTGGGCCATCGGCCTTCATAAAATCTTCAAGACATCCACTCTTATTTCTCTAGATGCCGATGGCCATACCGGACAGGGGCGCGGCAGCGCCTGCGTTGATGATGCCGTGGATTCCTATTTACTTAAGGGCAAATCCCCAAAGAAAAACCTGACCTGCTCGCTTTAACCTCACACAAATTTGGTAAAGACCACCCCTTTTTATGGTGCAAAATAACTCCATGCGCTTAGACCATGTCTCTTATGTAGCTTCTCATGATCAACTAGCCGACACCGTGCAACGCCTTGGTTCTCGTCTAGGAACAACATTTGTTGATGGCGGTATCCACCCACGTTTTGGTACACGTAACTTCACCGCACCACTTCTTGATGGAAAATACATCGAAGTTGTTTGTCCACTAGATCACCCAGCAACAGAGCAAACCCCTTGGGGTAAGGCCGTTTCAAAGAAAGCTCAAGAAGGCGGCGGATGGCTTACTTGGGTATTTAGCACCGAAGACATTTCACCAATCGAAGAAAAATTCGGCCGCAAGGCAGTCGACGGTCACCGCACACGCCCAGATGGAACAGATCTAAAATGGAAGCAAATTGGTGTCAAGGAGATTGAAGAATCGCGTGAGCTACCATTCTTTATTCAGTGGCTAACCGAAGATCATCCATCCAAGGATGGCTTAACAGTTTCCAAAATTGAGAAAATTGTTATCGCAGACAAGGACCAACTTTCAGATTCTTGGTTCAAGACTGAAATCCTCAAAGGCCTAGATAAAGTTGCAATTGATTGGGTAGATCCTTCAACACAAGATGGTGAAACCGGAATAGTTTCCGTTCATTTGAGCACGCCAAGTGGCTCAGTAGTCTTGGATTAAGATTCACAAACTAATTTACGAGTAATCATCAAATCGCCAAAAATAGCGCAGCTAAAAATTAGTTTTTAAATTCCAAACATCTTGCATAGTTATAAACCCATTTTTCAAGAATTTCCGTGGTGCATTCTCTCTACTGTTACCATGAATCCGCTTATTGTGTTTTACATAGACTATTTGGAATTTAGAATTACTTAATAGCGCTCGAAGAGCTACTTCTACGTTAATTTGCGAACGAAAAGTTAACCCTGACAAAAGTACATCATCCAACAAATTACGTGATATCAAGTAATGCGATGAGTTGTAATCGTAAGGGGGAACATTAAGAATGACTGAGATGTACCTGTTGAAAACGAAACTAAACGCTCTTCGTAGAAATCCGTCCCGACGATTAACCTTTACTCCTTTAATAAACTGAGCCCCTTCTATCGCTCGAGTTATAAAGTGTTCAAAGTCTGTCACGACATATTGCCCGTCGCTATCTGCAACAAATACCCAATTATTTTGTGAAACTTTGAATAACCGCAAAAGTGCCTTAGAAAAACCGTCTCTATCGGAACGAAAATGAACTAAAACATTTTGTTGCAAATTCCATTTTTTTAATAAATCGATGGTTCCGTCGCTGGAATTAGCATCTTCAATAATTATCCGAGAGTCCGGATGAAGCGATTCCAATTGCTTCAACCACTGTTCAATTACGAGGTCTATCACCTGAGCTTCATTACATACAGGGATAATAACATCTATTTTTAGCAAACTTTTTGCATCTGCGATACGATCCACATGTGAACAATACAGGTAACAAGCGGAAGAATTGGGAAATTGAATAAAATTCAGGTTGACTTCTATAATTCTGCATACTCTAAGGTTTTAAACACTGGAATTGTTGGAAAACTTCAGAAAAAAGTTCACAAACTTATAGATGCTCCCTTAGAAAAGTCTTATTACGGGAAGGTATTGGAACTCGGGTCAGGTGATCTAGCTCATTTATCTCAGTTTCGGAAAAAATATGACTTCTATGAAGTTACGGATATTCGCTTTAATCACGAGCGAATTCAGGAATTACGTAAAAAAGTAATTACTGACTACTCAAACGACCATTTAAATATCAGTTTTTCAAAGTTAGACGCTCAAGATGGGGATATCGCCGAGAATTCACAGGATTTAATCATTGCAACTTGTTTACTCATTCACCTTAATTCTCCACAAATAGCTTTAACAAAGTGGAAAAAAGCACTGCGTAGAGACGGCGAGCTTGTGATTTACATACCCTGTGATCCTGGATTATTTATAAGGCTGGCTAGATTTTTATTCACAAAACCTAAACAAAAACGTGCGGGAATTTCCAATCCATCCCTTTTGTATGCTTTGGAGCATGTAACATCTTTTGAAGTTTTGAAACAACTTGTAAGTTACGAATTTCACGAATTTCAAGTGGATGTCAAATACTGGCCATTTCCTCTAATTAAATCATGGAATCTTAACTTGTTTGCGGTGTTCCATATTTCTTGGCATTAAATTTACTGCAATATAGATACAAAAAATGATTATATTAAAGGCGGACAATACGATCGTGTAATCTAAACCAAGAATCTTTCTAAGCGAAGGCACATCCCCTGTCAAACCATAAAAAATTATGGGATTTACGATTGCAAGAATCAGCAAATATCCAAATAAATAGCCCTCGAATTTGCGAAAATTCCAAAGAATCACACAAAAGGGGGCAATAATCAATAAATGGTTCTCATGGACACCCGGCGCTACGGTGTAATAAATCCAAAGAACAATTACAGACATTTTAAGCGCAGTAACGAAGTCTAAAATCATATTAATCTTTGTCAACAAATAAATTAAGATGATTATTGTTGCCGAGTATTTCATTGCCACATATAACCATGAGTGAACATCTATGTAAGTAAATCTAATTACTCCGGGAACTAACATGCGCTCTGATTCATCGCCAAAGAGTTCTTTGTAAGCGGTAATTAACCAACCTAAGTTAAATGCTTGGCCACTCAAATATCCATTTAACAAGGCAAGTTTCAAGTTCTCCAGATATGAAAATGGTGAAAAGATCGCGCTAATACCAGCTGGAAAAACCATTACCCCACTCGCGAAGCGCATAAATTGCTTCGAAACGTTAGAAATCTTCTTAAGACCACCGTTGTTATTGAAAAGTATTAGAGCGATCACAGGTAAAAGAATTAAAGGTGTAAATTTGAGGCTAATCGCTAAAGAAAATATCATGCCAGAAACAATGGGTCGATTAGAAACTAAAAATTTAAGTGAAAAAAGAATCAATGCTGATAAAAACACGTCACCATATCCGAGACCAATTGTTGGTACCAGAAGCACGAGATAAGTCATCAGACTTGTCAATTTTGACTTTGACAGGCGATATACCGATATAGATAAAGCAACTATTCCAATAAGAAGAAAAATTTTATACGATACAAAAAATGAGAACCCAAATAATTGGTTTAACAGAAATGGAACTAAGATATAAAACGGAGGGTACGCAGTTATTGTTCTGTTGAATGACTCTACAAAACCAACAGATTCAGCGCGATCTAACCAGAGCAGAAACCCATTCGCAAGATCGCCAGTCCCTTGCGAAGGGAACAAAATAATTGTCAGTATCAGCGAAGTGATCCCCATCAAAAGAAAAAAAGCGATATTTGAAGAAAATTTAAGGTTCAATTTCTGTATGTTTAAAGCCATTTGGTCATTCTAAAGGTAAGTTGGCTAGGACATTCAATTATCAATAAAAACTACTTATATTTCTAGATGAGGTTAAAGAAGTCGTGATAGCCTTCAACTGTGTTCTTGGAGAAATGTCTAACTTTCCATGTTATGACAAGGGATTTGATTGTTCACTGCGGTGGCCACAAAGGACAAGAAGATCATTTGTATGAAGACTTCGGATTCAAGAAAGTAATTTGGATAGAAGCCATCCCAGAACTCGCAGATTTCATGAAAACAAAGTTTGGCGGCGAAAGTAAGCATGAAGTTATAAATGCCGCACTTTGGTCTAGTTCTGATGAACAACTCGATTTTCACCTTTCTTCCAATTCTAAAGCAAGTTCATCGATACTTAAAATGAAACATCACAAAAATGCTTTCCCGGAAGTTCATGTTGTTGATGTGATCAAAATAAAGACTAAAACTCTAGATGAAGTGATGATTAATCAATCATCGATATCACTACTACTGTTGGACTTACAGGGCGCTGAATTGGAAGTCCTCAAAGGTGCAACAGAAGCTTTAAAGATTTCAGAACACATATTTGTGGAAGTATCTTTGAGTGAGCTATACAGCGATCAAGCGCTTTTTTCTCAGATTTTAGAATTTCTGCATGAACACGGTTTTTTGCTAAGAGACTTCGATTTAGTAGAAAAATCGGGACATGGAAATGCGCTTTTCTCGAAGAATTCTATGGAAACAGAAATTTTTTTAGATACTTTAAAGAAAATCAAAACACTGGAATCACAGTTCACTAGAAAGAACAAAAAAACCCCAATAATTGCAAAATCGCTTTACGTAGTATTTGGCATTAGGCATTTTTTATTAGCGCGGGGTGTTCCTATCCGACTAATGCGCCGTCCTCGTTTCTTGGTCAAGCGAGTGAAAAGTTGATTTGATGATATTCCTCTTGAACATGGATGCCTTTTTCCGAAAAGTCAGGCTTTCCCTGCTCCAATAAAGAATGTTTCTTGATTTAGCATACCTTGCTGAAGAAATTAGACCCTTAGCGTATTCTTTATAAATCAATTTTTCGATGATTGCTGGAACCTTGTAGCCCTCGGCTGAAACATAGTTAATATGCCAACCATTTATGTGAACGATTTTAAATCTTGAAAAATGAAAAAAAATTAAATCATCTTCATCAATTTTAATACGTCGAGAATCTAATTCGACTTGGTAATTAAGCATGTTCCATGGACCAACACCCGCACCTTTAGAAGTCATGATCCTCAGTCGTGAATACTTTTCTGGCCAATCATTGAGGTAGGTCTGATCGCCACACTTGCCATTCAGCGGATCCAAAGTGCACTCTTCAATTACCTGTTCTCGCCACCTAGAAATGCAAGAGATAAATTGTTCACCTACAGTTCCGGCGATTACACCCACGTTGAATCTGCCTGAAGATTTCTCCCAGTTAACTCGGTCGGGAGAAAATCGATGTTCATGAATCAAGATTTCTACTGTAGGTGAAAGCTGATTAGTTATATGCGTGAAGTCATTAAAGAAATAACAATCTGCATCAACGTATGCCACGAATTGTCCATTTTCGCTCTTTTGAATCACAAAATTCAAAAGAGCAGCTGCCAAAGTCCAACAAAATTCGCGCCACTCACGAACTGACCTCAAGGCAAGAACTTCAACGTCTTCGAAATCCGAGAGAAGAATCAAATGCCAACTTGAAATCTTTAAGCGCGAAAGTGCTTCGTATGTATCATCATCTAGGCATAAAATTACGAATCTAAGTGACTGTGGAGTCTTAGTTTCAAGACTACGCAGCAAAGTTAATCCTTTGATTAAATATCTACGGTCAAATACTGTGCAAACAACAATATCCGTTGACATGGCCCAATTAAACCATCATATAAACAACTTTCCCATAAAAAGAACTATATTTACATTCATGAAAGAATATGATCCTGGTGAAATCGCGATTGCTCTCTTTGCTTTTAACCGGCCGAGTCACCTAGAAAAAAGCCTTGAGTCGCTAAAGTCAAACATGGAGGCACCGTTAAGCAATTTGACAATTTTCGTAGATGGACCTCGCAACTTAGAGGAACGCCCACTGGTGGATGAAGTTCTAAATATCGCAAGGCAAACCCAGGGTTTCAAATCGACGCGAGTTATTGAATCCCCAATCAACAGAGGGCTATCTAAATCCATAATTAGTGGTGTTACTTGCATTCTTGAAGAATCGGAAACTGTTATTGTGCTAGAAGATGACTTAATTGTTTCTAAGCATTTTCTGAGTTTTATGCTAAGAGGTCTAGTAAAATTTAAGATGGAAACACGTGTTGCCAGCATCCATGGTTATCTTCCCGAGCTAGGGAAAGAAATCGAACAACCCTTTTTCCTTCGTGGCGCAGACTGCTGGGGATGGGCTACATGGCGAGATAGATGGGAACAATCAGAATGGGATGGAACTATTCTCCATGAAGAAATCAAAGCTAACCGATTGGTTTCAAGATTCAATTTTGATGGAGCGTATAACTATCTAGGAATGTTGGAACGTCAAATTAGCGGGGAAAATGATTCCTGGGCTGTACGATGGCACGCGTCAATGTATATTCAGAACCGATTGACTTTATACCCAAACAAATCACTTGTTATAAATATTGGAATGGATGGATCTGGGAGACACTCGTCGATATCAAATGAATACGACACCGCTTTGACCCAAAACGAATTAACCCTGCAGGATATCCTAATTGAAGAAGATGAGAGTGTTAGAGAACTTTTCAAAAAATTCTTCAACAGAAACAAGAAGGTCAACAAAGGCGGAAGAAGTATTCGTATCTTGCGGAAAATCCTAACGAAGTTGCGAAAGTTTATTTAAAGTGGGAATTTACCTTATCTGCCCCGTTTACAACCGTAAAAATGTAACCAAAAATTTTTTGAATCTAATGCATCAACAAACATACAAAAACAAAACAATTGTATTCATCGATTCTGGCTCCAACGATGGAACCGTAAATATGATAAAAAGTTATGACTTCGATAGCAGAGTTGTAAAAGGAAATGAAAATTGGTGGTGGGCCAGGTCAGTAAACGAGGGATTAAAGTACATAAAAACATTAAATCTAAGGCCCGAGGATATCGTGGGAATAATCAATGATGATGTAATTTTAAATGACACGTACCTTGAAAATGTAGACAAATATCTCAATAAAGAGCAGGACGTACTTTTAGGTTCAAAGCTAGTCAATCAAGATGGAATTATTGAATCAGGAATCTTCTTTGACAAAAGAAATATGAAATTTGTAAAAACTGATCATTCAATAAATTGTTCCTCGACACGAGGTCTATTCTTCAAATATTCACTACTCCCTAAAATTGGATTAATGCGGCAAAACTTCTTTCCACACTATTTTTCTGACTATGACCTCACCCTCAGAGCAAATTACAAAGGACTGGAAATTAAATTTACTCCCGAAGTTTACATAAATTTACATCTCGATACGCAGTCCAAGGGGAAAAGCAATAATCAGAACACAAGATTGCTCTCAAATGCAAACGCCTCGAATATAGTGAGAAGACTGATATTCATTACTTCGCACTGCCCTATAAACCGGATACCAATTCTGTATGCTAAAGAGATAAAAATTATTGTGAAAAAAACCCATGAAAAGTAGCGTGCTTATAACTGGGTTAACAAGACAAAGCGCCAAATACATAGAAAAGCAGATTCTTGATATAGAAAATAAAATGCTTCCGTTTTTTGATGTCAAATTCTTTGTCGTGGAATCGGACTCCAAGGATGCCACCGTAGAGATACTGTCTGAGCTAAAGGCAAATAAATCCAATTTCGAATTCATAACACTAGGTGATTTAGAGTCAAATTTTCCGAACCGTTTTTCAAGACTAACTATTTGTAGGAATGAATACATAGATTATTTTAAACGAGAGAATAAGAACTTTAATTGGAATTATGTTTTTGTAATGGATTTAGATGAGATAAACAACCAATTGCGAGGGAAGAACATTTACAAGAGTCTCAAGCGAATTGAAAATTGGGACGTTATTACTGCAAATCAGATATTTGGTTACTATGATTTACTTGCATTGAGATGTACAGGCTGGTGTGAACGTGACATATTTGATGAACTGAGCGAAGCAATAAGTTGTTTAAAACCAGAAAAGAATCCAGTCGTAAAATTCCTAATCGAAGATAGACTTAGAAAAAGGATTATTTACAAAAAAATGAAAATAATTCCCCCTTGGAGTTCAGAGATTCCAGTTTCTTCTGCTTTCGGCGGTTTTGGAATTTACAAATCTTGGATATTTAGTGAATGCGATTATGGTTCTGAAGAGGCTGGTAAATGTGAACATCTGGAGTTTAACCGGAAAATAGTGGAAAAAGGAGGAACAATATTTATTCTCCCGAGCCTAATCAATAACATTAGCAACGATTATACGCTCAATAAGCTTTTCTTGGTAAGATTGATCAAATTCCTAATAAAAAAGACAAGAAGACGCACCTCATGAAAATTTCCTGGATTCAAGCAAAAATATTCAAAAAAAATAAACCTATCTTGATTAGCAATGCATATGAAAATCGGAGATTTACTGATTATATTTTTGAGAAGTGCGCAAGATATTACAATTATGTGAGCAACATGGGCGAAATCCGATATTCGGATTATCGCATATTTATCCCTTTTGCATTTTTGAATTCTCAAGAATTGAATATTTTGGACTTCGGGGGTGGCGGAGGAAGCACGTTTACTACTGCACAGAAATATTTTGGACCGATTATAAAGAGCTGGACGGTAGTCGAAACACCCCAAATGGTTCAAAGTGCTTCAATTTCGTACGATCCAAAGCTAAGTTTTGTGGCCGAATTAAGGGGATTGAATACTGGTTCATACGATCTTGTAATCTGTAGTAGTTCACTACAGTACTGTGATGATCCGGAAGCGGTGCTTAGGTCTGTTGCCATGCTCAAAGCGGAATACATATGGATCACAAGAACTGCTCTTGTGAAAAAAAGTATTAAAGGTATAAAACAAGTTTCCCGCGTTCACAAAAACGGTCCTCAGTTTGAAGGGGCTGAACTAACCCCCTTTGAGCGAGATTATGACGTCGAGTATTTAATGACACCCGTAGAAGATTCTTGGATTGATCACGTTTTAGGCGATTTGTATTCTCAGATATTTCGAGCAGAAGAAGAGCCTGACATGTTCAACCTAAACGGCTTAAAAGTTAGTCAATGGGGCATATTGCTCAAATTAAATGGATTTAGAAAGTAGTATTTACAAGGTGAAAAGCATACTGATTTCGGGTGGAGCGGGGTTCATTGGGTCTGAGTTTGTGAGACAGTTATCAAAAAACGGAGAGTATAAAAGGATTTTCGTAGTCGATAAATTAACCTATGCCGGAGATACAAACCGAATCCAGGAAGCGATTGATTCGGGAGTTTGCGAATTTATAAAAGCAGATGTCAATGAAACGGACCGATATTCTAAAGCATTATCTGAATGCCAAGAAGTGGTCCATTTCGCTGCTGAATCTCATGTTGACAACAGCATCAGAAATGGCTTGCCATTTATAGAGTCTAACATTCTGGGAACATATAACATTTTGGAAGCAGCGCGAAAGTATCCTGATATTCGAGCAGTGGTAGTTTCTACAGATGAAGTTTATGGCTCTATAGAAAGTGGTGAAGCAGACGAAAATTATAGGATCAACGCTTCATCAATTTATTCAGCAAGTAAAGCATCATCTGATTTGATTGCACTTGCAAATTACCATACACATAAGCAGAATCTTTCAATTACACGATGCTGTAACAACTACGGCCCATTCCAGGATCATGAAAAACTGATTCCACTAGTAATCAATCGTGCGATACGAAATTTACCTGTTCCGGTTTACGGCAATGGACAAAATGTTAGAGAATGGATTCATGTGTGGGATCACGCAAATGCAATTTTGTCAGTGCTTGGTAATGGAAAACCTGGAGAAATTTACAATATTGGCACTGGGCGGCGAATTAGTAATCTCGAGATTGTAAATTTAATTTTATCAATTTTGGGAAAACCCAAGTCTCTAATTGAATTTGTTAACGATAGAAAGGGGCATGATTTTAGATACTCAATAGCATCATCTAAGATCTCGAGAGAATTAGAATGGCAGCCTCAAATTGATTTTGAAACGGGATTGCGAACTACTGTTGAATGGTATGAAAATGCATAATATTCCTCAATCGAAGCTTGGAATTGTTCTAGCAGGTGGACGAGGGACTCGTCTATTCCCAGCCACATCAATTTTTAATAAGCAGGCGCTACCTATTTATGACAAACCAATGATTTATTATCCAATAACTACTTTGATGTTAGCGGGAATAAGGGATATTTTAGTTGTGAGTTCTGAGGAGCACATTTCGACTTTCAAATCTTTACTTGGAAACGGAGAAAAATGGGGACTTGCCATAAATTACTTCGTACAGTCCTCTCCGAACGGTATACCTGAGATTTTTCGATTGCTGCCAAATGAAATGCAGTGTGATGAAAATGTGCTGATTCTCGGCGATAACTTGCTCTACGGAGTTGGATTGGGCGAATCGCTCAAAGAAGTTTTCAAGGGTGAGGGCGCGCTTTCCTTTGCATATTCGGTTTCTAACCCAGAGGAGTATGGCGTGGTTGTAATGGGTAAAAACCGCAAGGCAGAATTAATTGTTGAGAAACCAAATAATTTTGTATCGAACCTTGCAATTCCTGGGCTGTACTTCTTCGATAAGACCGTATTTGCAAAATCTCAAAATCTTTCCAAGAGCTCGCGGGGTGAATTTGAAATAGTGGATCTGCTGAATATGTATTTGAATGAAGGATCGTTGGAAATCAATTTACTTGAGCGAGGTACCGCATGGTTGGACACGGGAAACCAATCATCAATGTTGGACGCTTCTGAATTTGTACGGGTTATTGAAAAGCGTCAGGGTCTAAAGATTGGATGCCCGGAAGAAGTTTCACTTCGCATGGGGTATGTCAGTTATTCAGATTTTATGGAAAACGTAAGATCCATGCCAGAATGTGATTACAAGCATTACTTAGCTAATATTTCGCTTTAACGGCAAGTCATATATGTAGTCAGATGGATCGTATTCTTCACTTGACAAAACCATTAGGCGTGAATTCGGACTCAAAAAGTCTATTGAAATCCAATTGTAAGGTGGAATAACCAAGATCGAATTATGATCGAGCAAAAATTCAAAATCGCCATAAATGTTTGCCGCAGTAACTCTTGCCTGGGGACTCGTGTTGCACAATATTTGCCACGCAAGTCGATGTGCATGACCGCCCCTGGATGTTAAATCTTGTAGGTTTCCGATCATGAAATGGCGCACCATAGATCTTGGATAAGTGCCTTCATCCAAAAGACTAATAAATCCTTTTTCATCTAGCTTTTGATTTTGTTTAATCAGCCAGGGATCCTTAACGTCATTTGGATAATTCATCTGTATATTCCTTACAAAATTCTTCGAGCACTTCCAGAACCCGAGTGATCATCTCTTGAGACATTGTAGGGAAAAGTGGGATGGACACAACTTCATCGCAAAATATGGTCGTTTCCCAGCCTTCAAAATCCTGAAAAGTTTTTTCTTTAATTGCCACCTGATTGTAGTCCGCAATCGGGTAGTGAATTGCAGTCTCTACCTTGTATCTCGAGAAATAAGAAATAAAATTTTCTCGATTCTTAACTCTTAATACGGCTAAATGTGGTGCCATAGTTTCTTGGTTGCTGGCCAACAACCTAGAACCATACTTTGTTAGTACAGAGTTATATTCATTAAAAATGGCGCGACGTTTCTCTACCTGTTCAGATAACACTTCAAAACCGGCGGTCACGCATAAAGCATGAATTTCATCCATTCTATAGTTAGAGCCGCCACTAACGTCAATTGAATAACGAGTTGTCCATCCATACTGTCGAAGGGCATCAATTTTTAATGCCAATTCAGAGTGTCGAGTCGCAATCGCACCGGCATCACCTATGGATGCCAAATTCTTTGTTGGGTAAAAACTAAAAGTCGAAATGTCACCAAAGGATCCAGCTGGCATTCCTTCAAAAGATGAACCCAAAGCCTGAGCACAATCTTCAATAAGAAAAAGACGGTTCTCCTTACAAAAAGAAACCAACAAATTCATATCGCACATTTGACCATATAAATGAGTAACAACAAGCGCCTTGGTATCAGGAGACAAGTAGCTGTGTATTTTTTGCAAATCTATCAGCCCATTTGCATCAACATCATAAAATTTAGAACGAATACTTGAATTCATCGCGGATATAGTTGAATAACCACCGCTGTTTGCTGGTACAAGAATTTCGGCAGAGGGTTCCAATTCTAAGCACCGCAATGCTAAGTCAAGTGCGGCAGTTCCAGATGAAACACCGAAACAGGACGTGGTCGCAAGATATTTGCTCAATTTAGATTCGAACTTCTTTAAACATGGACCGTTTAAGTAAGGCCCACTCCTCAAAATATTAAGCAAATCGTTTTCTATTGCGTCGACTTGCGACTTAAGATTTGCGCTTGGAATATTAAAAGGAACGATTTGATTTGAGCGTGTCACCTCTAAAGTATAGACATTACTTCTCTACAAATCAATAGAATATCAAACCAAGGCAGCCGTTTAGAAACGGAAATTTGTAAAGTAAATCTATCTGCATTTCTCGTGGAGCAAAGGTCGGTTTTGTAGAGTCATGATAAAGTCTTAAGCATATGGCCCACTCAGAGATTTTACTTGGAGTAGCGATAAAAACACCTGATGATCTTTGTTGCAATATGACTTCCAACGCAGAACTATTCCCAGATCTAAATTTAAACTTAGGATAAAACTTTGAAAGTCCGTTTATGGCTTCTTCTGGAGAGTCAGAATGAACTACAAAATTATTATCAGCAAAATCCTTTGGAAGAACTTCTATGGCTTTGACAATTCGTTCTAACGTTAGAGGAGCTTTGGTGTCTAAAAATTCTAAGTCACCAATTCGGATGTGTAAATGAACTGAACCATCCACGTCTTTGCTTGCGCCCTGAGGTAGAAAGAATAAATCTGCCAGAGATCCTACATTTTCGACCGAATGCACTCTAGATGAGTAATGGCCCCGAACCTCAGAGATCTTCTTTCCCACTATGCCATTACTTTTTGGTTCCCTTACACTTACTCCCCTGATAAAAGCTACGAGATTACGCAATTTTCTGACGTAGGTGGAAAGGAAACCTAAGTTGAAATCATCGACTTCCTTAAAAGGAATTCTTAAAGACTCTAGAATCTCCCGAACTTCGCATCTTCTTAAAGTCACTCCACCAGTGTGAAATATCAAAACGATCTCTCGGTCTATTTTCTGGCTCTTCAATTCAAATAAATAGCTTAAAGCGTAAAGTTGGCTTCCAAGGCCGCCCCAACAATGCAGTTCCAAAGGCGATACTCGCATGTAATCATGTTACAGTAATCGGTAATGCGCCTTAAACCGATTTCACAAGTCGAACCCCTGTATCTGGTTTCATCTGATCTGAATTACTCTCGAACGGGAACTTTTCTCGGCAAGAATAGACAAAAAGATGTTATGAATTTACCAAATTCTTTTCGGAAATTACTGAAAGTCATTTTGTCATGGGAGGTGCTTCATGAAATTAGAAGACGCAAACTTGTAGTCTGTTCCCCTGCTAGATCTTTAGTGATCCTCTGTTGGCTGGCGGGAAATAGAAACATTTTATTGGATGCAGGCTGGCCTTTATCAGATTCCGTGGATTCAAAAACATTTAAGCAAAGACTAAAGACAAAAAAAGATTTTTGCCTAGACTTTCTTAGTTTCCAATTAAGTAAAGGTGTGATATTTGAAAGCGATACTCAGTTGAAAAGAAGTACAAAAAGGTTTCTAATTAAGAAAAATAAATGTTATCGAATTTATACGGGGTTTGACGAAACAAAATCTCATTCTCACTTGAATCTCGATTCTCAATCCCCCAAGAGATTGAAAGTTTTTTTTCGCGGAAAGATGAATGCGGAAGCCGGAGAGGAAAGACTAGGTCTCATTTCTTTCCAAATCAATAGTTTAGCGCAACTAGTTGTTTATTCGAACAAAATTGAATCTCCTAACAATTTCCATCCGGCGACAGAAACCAGAGTAGGAAACTTGCCTTTCGCCGAAATAGAATCAGCTTATATCGAATCCGCGGTTGTATTAGGTCAACTAGGAAATAGCCCACGACTTGAATGGACGATTCCGCACAAGATTTTTGAAGCCGCTTACTACGGGAAACCGATTATAGCGGTCCGAAATAAGGGACTTTGCGAGTTATTCTCGGAAGAGGAAATTCTTTACATTGATAACAATTCAGAATCAGAAATTCTCTCAGCTCTAGAGTTGTTGCTAAAAAACGATCAGCTTAGGAGAAAATTCTCAACAAATATAAAATTGAAGTATGATTCCCAACTCAAGCAAACTATACTAGAAAATCAGTTTTTGGATTTGGTAAACAAAATTTTTTCATAAAGATCATTTATTCTTTTGGACATAATCTCCGGTGTGAATAACATTAATCTTCTATCCTGAAATTCTTTAATTACTTTCTTTTCTTCAGGTATACAGAATTTGAGAATTTTATTAGCGAATTCTTGAACATCTCCAGTCGTAACTAACCCCGGATGTTCTGCGCCTAGTACATCCGGTATAGCAGAATTACGTGATGCGACGATTGGAACATGCATCTGCATGGCCTCTAGAAGAACTAGTCCAAAACCTTCATAGATGCTAGACAAAACGAATACACTCATCACCGATAGATATTCGTTAACGAATTCTGTTTTGCCGATCCATACTATATTTTGATCAATACGAAGTTCTCTAGAATATTGTATTAATTCCTCTTTTAATTCACCCTCACCAATTATGAGAAGGTAAGCGTTCGGGATGATTCGAACCACTTCGCAAAAAGCTTTCAATAGCGTTGGATAATCTTTTTGTTTAGTCAAACGTCCAACAGTTCCAATAACAATTGAACCGGGCTTGTTGAATTCTTTCCTAATTTCTTCCAACTTATTTTGGTCTAGATCTTTTCTCGGACCGAACCCGTATGGGATTATTGAAATTTTTGTGGAAGCATTTAATTCGCTGCCTTTTCTCAAAAACTCATCTACTGCTGGAGAAATCGCTACACAAGCTTTCGCGTTGAGAAGTATAAGCTTTGACAATCCGTTCGATAGAATCCTAGGAGCGGCAGGAAAGAAAGCTTCCGTATTGTGCCTTGAAACAAGGTAGGGCACATCGACAGATGTAAGGAAAGCCATAATTTCCGCACGGGGCAAATGAGCATGAATCACAGCCATCTCATCATTTAGGTGATTAAAAAACTTACGAAGTCTAAACATTTGGACTAAAAGTTTCTTATTTGCATAATTTATTGCAACTGCAGCGCCAGCTTTCTCAAACTCGTCTTGCAATTCCAATCTACCTTTTAATGGAATGACCGTTACGCAAATTCCCGCTCTTACTTGCTCTTGGACAAGCGTTAGAAGTTGCTTCTCAGCTCCGCCTCGCTCTATGGTTGTTATGAGGTGAATTATTTTTTTATTTTTCAAGAATACCCTTAAAGTAGGCAGCCGTCTTTTGTAATCCTAATTCAATTGGAATTTTAGGTTGCCAATTTAACAATTCTTTTGCAAGCGTAATGTCTGGACAACGCTGTTTTGGGTCATCCAACGGTAAATCTTTGAATATCAATTTAGAGTCAGATTTCGTGGCACATAAAATTAGACTACTAAGTTGGTACATTGAAAGTTCGACTGGATTTCCAATATTTACTGGTGTGAGAATTGGTTTATTTAAAGTTAATAAACTCATAACGGCATCGACTAAATCTGAAACATAGCAAAACGATCTAGTTTGTTTTCCATCGCCGTAAAGGGTTATGGGTTCACCAGTCAGTGCCTGAACAATAAAGTTGCTAACAACTCTTCCATCTCCAACTGCCATATTTGGCCCGTAAGTATTGAAAATTCTAATTACTCGTGAATCGACTCCATGCTGCCTCATATAATCAAAACAGAGAGTTTCGGCAGCCCTCTTTCCTTCATCATAACAAGACCTAATTCCAATTGGGTTTACATTGCCCCAATACGTTTCGGTTTGAGGCGATTCTGTAGGGTCTCCATATACTTCCGAAGTAGAAGCTTGTAAGAAAATAGATCCGTTATCCTTAGCAAGTCGAAGTAAGTTAATTACTCCAAGAAAGTTCGTTTCAATAGTTCTTACTGGGTCGGCTTGATAATGAATTGGCGATGCCGGACAGGCTAAGTTGAGAATTGCATCAACTCTTACGGAAATTGGATCTCTAATGTCGTGGTGAATGAACTCAAAACTCGGATTGCTATTCAATTCAAGCAGATTTGCCTCTTGCCCTGTAGAAAAATCGTCTAATCCAATCACTACGTGACCCAAATCAATCAACCTTGACGAAATGTGGCTCCCAAGAAAACCTGCCGCCCCTGTAACGAGTACCTTCATGACAAAATCCTCTCACACATTGCCGTTTAGTACCTCGACAAGTCTGATCAACCAGCCTTCCATGGAATGTTTTGCCACGGCGATTTCTCTATTTTCCTTAACCTTAAATGTCACAAAATTTTGGGAAGACCTTAGAAATGCGTCAAGTTCATCGCTAAGTGATGGATTATCCAAACCACTCCAAGATCCGAATTCCGAGATGTATTCCTGATTCACTGTAACGACCGGTAACCCGCACATCGTCGCCTCAATTAGTACTTTATCTAGTGAACCTCTATAGGCGTGAATGAAACAATCAAATTCAATTAATTTTGCCGGCAGTGCATCTCTAGATATTCGAGGCAAAATTGAAATCCACCGAGCATCATTTTTTTTGACAAAGTCATTAATCCGAAACAAGACGCTCGTTTCTTTCGGAGATGAAGGTGAACCAATCAAACACAAAGAAATTTTCTCGCCATTAAAATTCGTTGAATTTAAAACATCAATAATTTCAATTACATTTTTGCTTGGATCGAGTCTGCCAACGTGTATGAACTTACTTGCAGAAGAGTTAGTACGTTCAGCAACTTTGAAAACATTATGATCAATTGATTGACCAATTAAACGTGTTCTTTTAGAACTAATTGGGCATGAGCCCTCGGTCGAAGAAATAATTCGGTTCATCCAAATTGATGACCAAGCAAGGAAAATGGATTTTTTGGCATGCGCGTACCACAGGTGATGTGGAATTCGTTTAAAATAAGTTACTGGCCCGGTAAATGATGAGTGAACGTCCGTCATATGAGAAAAAACAACATCAGGTTTGAATAACGTGACTTCATTCCAAAACGCATAGAGAAATCTCAAAAGACTTGAGAATGGCTTACCCTGTTTCCATCCAGTCGTAACAATCTTCACATTTTTTGGAAGATTGCCCTTGCCAGATCTACCCGTTATTACGACTATATTCTCATAAAAAACGCTCAATCGGCAGACGATTTCAAACTGATGTGCAAAAATCGGATCATTTGGGTCCATTGAATAATTGACGATCAACAAGCGATTTTTAGTCACACTCAGAGCCTACCTTTAATGTTCTACGTGAACTAAGATTACGGCATATCATCGACTAAATTAAGTTCTAAGGATTCAAATGAAGTTTATTGTAACCGGAGGGGCTGGCTTTATTGGCGCTACGTTGAGTAGTTATTTAGCGTCGCATCACCACGAGGTTATAGCTATTGATAATTTCAATTCTTATTACAGTCCAGAATTGAAAAATGCTCGGACTGAGCATCTATTTAAGGGCAGAAACATCAAGCTGATAAAACTAGATTTGTCGGATTATATCAAAGTCACTGATCTAATTTCTAAAGAAAAACCAGATTTTGTTATTCATCTAGCTGCGCAAGCTGGGGTACGACTCACATATAAAGATTATCACCTTTATACTCAATCAAATTTAAATGGTTTTGCGAATATTCTAAATGCAAGTATGCAAAATGACATCCCTAATTTTATTTACGCATCATCCTCAAGTGTTTACGGATCTAACTCAACGACCCCATACCGAGAGGATCAGGGCAACCTAAAACCAATCAGTTTCTACGGAAATACTAAATTGTGCAATGAATTACTTGCGAGTTCTGCTTCAAAAAATAGTAAGACCAAAACACGGGGCCTTAGATTATTTACGGTTTATGGACCTTGGGGCCGCCCAGACATGGCTTATTTTAGGTTGGTAGCAAGTGGTATGAAGTCGCATGAATTTAAACTTTTTGGTGACGGGAGTATTTTAAGAGATTTTACTTATGTCGAAGATGTAACAAGAATTGTTTTGAAACTAAGCTTGGAACTTGACTTAAGACCTTTTGGGTTTTCGGATGTCGTTAATATTGGTGGCGGCTCTTCCATATCTATGACTGATGTAATTGATACTGTAGGGAAATACTCACCCAACGTTCTCGAAATTTCATTTTTAGAGAAAAATTCAAATGACGTAGCAGTGACCGAAGCTTCAAGCAAATATCTTTCTAGCTTGATTGATGACCTCCCTAAAACAAAATTTACAGATGGAATAAAAGAGACAATTCAATGGGCAGAACGAACTGAGAATGCTTCCCAACTTAGGAAATGGATTGAAAGTTGCTAAATAAGAGCACGCCAACTTCTAACTAGCATTAAAACATTTAACTTATTTTCTTCATTTACGGAATCGCGAAATCTATTTAGACCACTAAAGTTAGTCTTCGCATCAGATGTTAATAGTCGAGTAATCTCGTTCACAGCATATAAGGCATCATCGTAAATAATTATCGAACCTTCCAATCGTTTTGAGGCCTCCTGTGCGCCTTCTGATCGCCTCGCTAAAACCTTAATGCCGAGAAGCTGAGCTTCTCGAATGGATAAACCATAAGATTCGGATTTTGCGGAACTAAGCAATATTCTGGCGGAAGAAAGAACTGCAGATACTCTTGAATGCGAAATGTAACCAAGGAACTCGAATTCCAAATTACCTTCAAGTTCTGATAGTGAAGATTCAAAAAACGAACGCATTTCTCCATCGCCAGCGACTCCAACCTTTAAGAACTTGATTCGACTGGCCACATCTTTGACAATACTTACCCATTCTTCAATATTTCTCTCTTGATGCAAACGACCTAAAAATATAATGTCATATTTTTTCGATACATCAAAATCTAAGTCGGGAATTTCTATGGGAATGGGTGCGATGATAATCGCCGATTTTTTAACTTTGAACCGCTTTATGACATGTTCTGCGAGACTCTCACTAACGGTACGGACTGAATCTGCGTATCTGGCAAAAATACGGAGAAAAATAGAGGAAGGACTGAAATTAGAGTAGTAACCGTGAATCGAAATTTGTATCCTGAAATCATTCTTTAACTTAAGGATCAGCAGAGGTAAAAAATCAATTGAGAAGTTACTAGCAATCAAAACCTTTCTTTCATCATTGTCAAAACCAATGATTTTATGTAAACGATGGGCCCCCAAAAAGAAATTTCTTTTCGTATTCTTCACATAATATATGTCCAGGTATTGATACTCTTTCCCCGTAGTTGGGATAGGCGAATTTTTCGAACCTCCTAGAATTACTGTGAGATTCGCGTTGGCAAGCGAACTCAATTCTTTTGCGTACAGATTCAAGCGTATTAAGAGATCTCTTTGCTGCTCAACGCCCATAGAGAAGTCCAAATGGATGAAGAAATACCTTTGATTATGCAATTTAGAGGCTCGAAATCTCAAAGATTTTTTTGAAGTTGATTTCAGTATTGAACTCCGAGGCTATTCGTCTTTGAGCAATATTGATCATGGACTCAACTTTTTCAGGATTTTCCAGACAAAATTCGATTAATTTTTGTAGTGAATGGCCATCATTGGGGTCTGCTAATAAGCCGTCAACTTCATGATTGATCACTTGCTCACTACCGGTTCCTAAATTAGCAATACTTAGACATCCAGAAGCTCTCGCCTCTAGAAGTGAATAGGATGTTGCTTCAAAAGTGCTATTCAATACGAAGATCTTTGAACGGCTGTAAATAGCAGGCAAATCTTTTTGCTGTAGCGCTCCACAAAAAACGACTTTTGCGCCTAGTTCTTTTGAGAGATTGACAAGCGACGACCACTCGGGCCCATCACCAACTATATAAAGAGTTAGATTTAGGTTTGAACATACTTCGATTATTCTATCTACATTTTTCCAGGAGACTAGTCGCGTTACGGTCAAAACATCAATATCTCTTTTCTTAAATTTACGATCATTAAAGACTTCAAGAGATATCGAGTTATTGACGAGCTCGATACGAGTTGGTTGGACACCCCAAATCAGACATAATTCACGTAGCTGATTTGATGGCACAATTACTTTTTTTGCCCTTTGAAGCGATTTATTAAAAATAAACCTAAAAAGAGAATATTTAAGACCGAATTTCTGGCTTTGAAAATCCATAATATTGGAGTCTGTTATTAAGTTATTTGTTGCATGCTCCCAGACAATGTCGCCTGGTATTTTTAAGGTATAAGGTGATTTTGAAATTAAGCTCGCCAGATAAACTTCAACGAAGCAACCATTTGCAAGAATCTTGTTTTTTTTATTTGAAATTCTCAATATTTGAATAATCATTCGTAAGTAACGCGAAAATATATTATATTTACGGCTAATAAGAATAATTCGATTATTTAAATTGACTGAATCCAGAGAAGGACCGCTTGTGTAACTTAAATTGATTGTATTTTGATTCGAAGAAGTATTCCAAAGCGCAAATGATTCGGCGAAATTTGCAGGCCCACCAATATCAGGAGGGTATATTCCCGTCACAAGACAAATATTGGCGTTCATATTGGAAATTTACTACAAAAGTGGCCAAAGTAGTCACATGTAATGTCGTAAACGTTAGAATTGAGCATGCGTAAAAAATTAGGTGTCGCACTGAGAACTTCAACAATATATAGAGCAACGAGAGTATTAACGGTTTCAGACCGAAGGAAAGTAGGTATTGTCTCACTATTCCAAATTCTTTTCGGGTTACTCGATTTAGCTGGAATCGCCTTAGTTGGAATTATGGGTGCACTGGCAATCAATGGCGTAAGTTCTAAAAAACCAGGAGATCGCGTTAATTCGATACTTGAATTCTTTCATTTAGCAGACTCTAACTTACAAAATCAATTCCTAATTATTGGTCTAGTCACTACGTTATTGTTGATAGGCAAAACAATTTTATCAGTTGTTTTCACACGAAGAATAGTTTTTTTCTTGAGTAGACGCGGGGCAATTGTATCAACTAATTTGGTCTCACGACTTTTGTCAAAGTCTCTCGTAACGATAAATTCTAAATCCGTAAATGAAATGTCCTATGCAATCACAAGTGGGGTCGAGTCTCTAACGCTTGGAATTTTAAGCACATTTATTGCCGTAGTTTCTGACGTTTCATTATTGTTCATTTTAGCCGGTGGGCTTTTTCTCGTCGACTCTACAATCGCCTTCAGCACTTTTTTCTTTTTTGGCACTATTGGATTCCTTCTATACCGATTCATGCACGTTTATGCCCATGCTTTAGGAAATGAATTGCAAGAACTATCTATCAAATCAAACCAGATGATCTTTGAAGTTTTAGTCTCTTACCGCGAAGCCGTTGTTTCGCACCGCAGAAGTTACTATGCAAAAAAAATAGGTGAAGTTCGAATGAGACTCGCAGATATCGCGGCGGAGATAGGATTTATGCCTAATGTGAGTAAATACGTTATCGAAATTGCGATGGTTATTGGTTCTCTAGTTATCGGGTTTATACAATTTTCGATTCATGACGTCTCACATGCTGTTGCAGTTCTAGCCGTGTTTATGGCTGCTACAACGCGTATCGCTCCGGCAATTTTAAGAATCCAGCAGTCTATGTTGAAGATACGTGGAAGTTTAGGTTCTGCGCAAAGCACATTAAATCTTATTGACGAAATAGGTTATGAACAGGTTATTGAAGAAAAATCTCCAGAAATAGATTTCATACACGAAGGCTTTGTTCCAGAGGTCTCTTTAGAGAATGTCTCATTTAAGTATCCGGGAAAGAATAAATTGGCAGTTAGCGAAGTGAGTTTAGAAATAAAACAAGGTGAAGTCGTAGCGTTAGTTGGCCCATCCGGAGCTGGAAAGACAACGCTCATAGATTTAATTCTTGGAGTTTTAGATCCACTAAGCGGCAGAATTTTTCTTTCTGGCTTAATTCCGTCTGAAGCGGTCAAAAAATGGCCGGGAGCAATCGGATACGTACCTCAGGATGTCATTATGTCTAACACATCTATTCTTGGAAATGTTGCATTGGGCTACCCCCTAGAAGGCATTGCGGAGTCAGATGTGCTTCAGGCGATCCATGCTGCTCAATTATCAGAATTTGTTCAATCACTTTCAGGGGATTTAAATTCACATGTTGGTGATCATGGCCGGCTTATAAGTGGTGGTCAGCGTCAACGCCTGGGAATTGCAAGAGCCTTATTTTCAAAACCATTACTTTTGGTTCTAGACGAGGCAACTAGCGCATTAGATGGTGAAACAGAAGCTAATATTTCGAAAGCAATACAACTTATGAAAGGGAATGTAACGGTAGTCATGATCGCGCATCGACTATCAACCGTGCGACATGCGGATAAAGTGATTTACATGGCGGAAGGCAGAGTAATCGCCGAAGGAACTTTCGATTTTGTTAGGGCAGCCGTTCCAGATTTTGATAATCAAGCGCAATTGATGGGACTCTAATTTATCTTGGCCTGCGCCGACGCTCAGAAGAACTAGGCCGTGGTTTGCGCGATCCCCGTGAAGGACCCTTGTTCTCAACAACTGGGGTCACATAAGGAATCCCTGATGGTTCCTGAGCTCCAGTGATTCGCATTAAATCTTGATCTAGTGGCTTCACCCCAACGAATTTAGGCGTAACGCCAGCGCGCGAAGTTAGACCACCAACAGATTTCTGTTGCTTGGTTGTAGCAAGAGTTACAACAGCACCGGCCTCACCGGCACGTGCTGTTCGACCTGAGCGGTGCAAATAATCTTTGTGATCTGTGGGTGCATCAACGTGAACGACGAGTGAGATTCCATCAACGTGAATACCTCGTGCTGCAACATCTGTAGCCACTAAAGCAGCATTTGGTAGCTGCTTGAAAAGTGCAAGAGTTCGAGTACGAACTGCTTGTGACTTACCGCCGTGCAGCGCTCCTACTGGGACACCGGCATGTGCAAGTTTGTCAGCTAGGCGATCCGCTCCGCGTTGAGTTTTAACAAAGAGAATAGTTTTTCCATTACGGGCAGCAATCTGATTTGTGATGTCATCTTTATCGCCAGGGTGCATCACTAATACATAGTGTTCCATTGTAGAAACTGAAGCACGGTCATTTTGTAGTGAGTGAGTCTTTGGATTGTTTAGATATTGGCGAACAAGCGCATCAACACCACGATCGAGAGTCGCTGAGAAGAGAAGGCGTTGACCATTTGGCTTTGCTTGGTCAAGAATTTCCTTAACAACAGGCAAAAAGCCCATATCTGCCATCTGATCTGCTTCATCGAGGACGGTAATTTCTAGATCATCAAGTTGAACTTCACCCTTGTTAAGTAAATCAATCAATCGACCTGGTGTTGCGACAAGGATTGCCGTTGCTTTACGCATTGCAGTTATCTGCTTTGCGTAGGGCATTCCACCAGCGATAACTACAGAATCGTGACCAATTGCGCGAGCAAGTGGCGTTAGAACTTCATCAATTTGCTGTGCAAGTTCACGAGTCGGAGTAAGAACCAACGCTAAAGGCTTATGTGGTTTAGCGGCTTTTCCACTGATATTTGTAAGTAGCGCAAGGCCAAAAGCAAGTGTTTTACCTGATCCGGTTTGTCCGCGCCCAAGAATGTCATGACCGGCAATTGCATCTGGAACTGTTGCAATTTGGATTGGGAATGGATGAGTGATGCCTTGTGCGCTTAGTGCGTTGGCAAGTGCTGGAGCAATTCCTAAATCTCGGAATGTTGTTGTTACCTCTGTAAGAGGAGTTGCGTCGATTAAATTGGCATCGGCTAAGTTTGCTAATATGTAATTATCATCTGCACCGAAATCAACGGCTGCGTTGGTATGGGTCTTGTGTGCTTTGCGATCATCAAGGGCGTATGCTGGTGAATCATTCCGACGATCACGAGCAGGTTTAATTGGACGCTCTGCGCGATAATTAGATGCTGTTACGTCTGGTGCCGATTTATGTTTTGCAAAAGTTTGCTTTGATTGTGCGCCCGGTTTGTATTTTTCGCGCTTACCAGGGATAAAGTTTGGGCGGCCATCTTCGGTGCGAGCAACGCGTTCTTTCGCTGCATCACGACGAGTTGTTGGGCGCGTATCTGGTTTCTTGAATTCTGGACGTGCTGTGCGTTCATTGCGAGCAGAAACAAATTTCTTTGCGCGCGATTCTGGCTTGACAGATTCCTCTCTCACCTCTCTTGGCTTAGAAGAGGTTTTCTCTTGGTAGCGCTGGGCGCGAAGTTTTGAACGCTCTGTTAAGCGAGCATCTTTCTTCGAAAGAGTTGATGTGTCGATATCTGAATAACGCTTTGTTGATGGCTTGCTTGCCGGCTTTGTTGAAGCCGCTTTAAATGGCTTAGCCTCAGCGCCTTTACGCGCAGACTTTTCGGCACTTGTATGGCGGGGCTTAGAAATAGGTGTTCCAGCAGATGACTTCTTGGCGCGGGGCTTGCCAGCTTTGGCAGATGCTGCTCTGCGGGCTTTTCCGGGCGCGGTTGTACGTGGCTGTAGAGACATAGAAATGCATACCAATCGAGACGACAAGCGCGTCTCGGGTATGGCCTCGAATGGGCCAGGG
>Ga0164294_10001116_pt1 | contig 25309 bp, 24 predicted proteins | sample GEODES005metaG_FD_111479 | JGI IMG/M metagenome (GOLD analysis project Ga0164294, IMG submission 111479) | Oligotrophic lake water microbial communities from Sparkling Lake, Wisconsin, USA - GEODES005 metaG | ecosystem: Environmental > Aquatic > Freshwater > Lake | place: USA: Sparkling Lake...
ATCAACTGCATTACTCAGGCGAGCAAGATCTTCACGCCGATAGACACGGCCAGCCTGCAGCTCGCCCGCAAGGTGCGCAGTGGCGCCCCTTAGGGAACGAGATGATAGTGCGGCGGCTACTGACATGTATGATTTATCATTGAAATTTCATGCATTTTAGCGCTTCTTGCCCGACGTGTCACCCCCCTTAATTTGAGTGCATTCTTGGGCGGCGGACGCGGATTCAAGGGTGCAGAGGCGACCGGTTTCGAACCAACTCTCTCAACGCCTGAGTACTGCTGGGGGTCAGTGAGTACTGGTTCGGGTGATTGTCCACTTTTCACCAGCCCCTCGCATTCGCCACTTGGCTTCTCCCCCAAACAGCGCCTGAATGCGTCATCCCCACTCAGCGGACTGACGGTATGGCAAAAAAGATGGCGTTCCCATACGAATTCACACGATCGTATGAGCGATTCCGCCGCCACTACGCTACGCTCAACACATGGAAACTTTGATCCCCGCATTCCTGCGCCGCCAGCGCAATCAGCGTCGTCTGACGCTGGAGAACTTGTCTGCCAAGGTGGGCATGTCGCCGCAGCATTTGTCGGAGATTGAGAGCGGCAAGCGCGATCCGCGTTTGTCGTCCATCGAGCGCATGGCCGAGGCGATGGGGATGACTATCCTGATCGTGCCAGAGGCCATGGCGCCCGAGCTGCGACGGTACATCGCCCACAACGGCCGCACCTACACCATCAAGCCTTTCACCTCGCAGCAGTTCACCGGCCAGCCCAACACTCCAACAGACAAGGCCACCGCCGCCCCTGAATCCACCGGACCCGACCATGCCCCGCAAAAAGCTTGAGCTCGATCACTCCAAGTCCTCGCTCACCTTCACCATCGAAACCTTCGATGACCCCGAGACAGGCGAACCCACCCAGTACGGCCGTTTCAGCCGCAACTGGCAAGATGAAGAAGCCCTGGATGCGCTGATCGAGCAACTCGAAGCCGGCCGCGTCACCCACAAGCAAGCCCTCATGCAGGCGCGCAAGCTGGAAGCCACCACCCCGAACAACCTGGAAATCCAGAACTTCATCGCCAACCGGCTGTGGGAGCTGGGTTTGCAAGACGAAGCCACCGAGGTGTATGAACGGGCTTTTCGCCGGGCGCAGGCGCACATCCCCAAGGGCTACACCGGGCAGATCACCTGGAGTGAAGTGGACAACCGCTCCTTCCTGCGCCTGGCGCATGGCACTTTGCTGGGCTTGATGCACAGGCGCGATGGCAAAGCTGCCATGGCGCTGGCCCAGCAGATGCTGGCCTGGTGCCCCATGGACAACATCGGCGTGCGGTTTTTGTTGGGGGATATTGCCCTGCTACAGGGCGACCACCATGCCGCCTTGCAGGAGTACCTGAAAGGCGCGCCCAATTCACCGGCGCACTGGTACCAGGCCGCGCTGATTGCGTTTCGGGAGAGGGACTATGTGGCGGCCTGCACCTACCTGCGGCGGGGCATTGCCGCGAACCCCTACATTGCGGAGGGGCTGACCGGGCGGACGGTGCTGACGGAGCACCTGTACTGGCACGCCAGCAACGTGCACGGCCCGGAGTGGGCTGTCGACTACCTGGAGTCTGCCGCCTGCGACTGGACGGAACAGGAAATCGACTTTGTGGACTGGGTTTTCAACGCCGCGCCCGTGCTCAAGGAGCGGGCCGCATGGATGGCGCTAAACGAGGGGCTGACCTATGAGCGGGACGCCGAGCAACGCGCCCCGTATGCGCAGAAGGCTATGGTGTTCGTCGACCGCATCACCGACACCCTGTCCAAAAAGATGTTGCACAAGGTCAAGAACCGGTGCGGTGATGAAGTCTGGCCTTGGGAGCGAGAAGGGTTCAAGCAGACTTCAAATCGATCCGCGCACTGACTCAGGCAAAGACATCTGCCTCGGCCAGGAGCTTGCCCGCTGCATCCTTGGCCGCCAGTTTGGGCTCCCCCTCCACTGGCCACTGGATGCGAACGGTCGGGTCGCACCACAACAGGCTGCGCTCGTGCTCGGGGTACCAGTAGTCCGTCGTCTTATAGAGGAACTCGGCCGACTCGCTGGTGACGACAAAACCGTGGGCAAAGCCAGGCGGAATCCACAGCTGGCGTTTGTTATCTGCAGTGAGTTGCACTCCCGACCATTTCCCGAAGTTAGGCGACGAGCGGCGCAGATCTACTGCAACATCGAACACGGCTCCTTGGGTCACGCGAACCAATTTTCCTTGCGGATTCTGGATTTGGTAGTGAAGACCACGCAGAACCGCTTGGCTGGATTTGCTGTGGTTGTCCTGAACGAAGTTCACCTCCAGCCCAGTGGCCTGCCGGAAGTCCCGTTGATTGAAACTTTCGAAGAAGAAGCCGCGATCATCACCAAAGACTTTCGGCTCAAGAATCAGCACCTCGGGTAGGTCGGTTGGCGTCACGGTGTATGGCATGGATCAATTCACTTCAACAGGCTGAGCAGATACTGCCCGTAGCCGTTCTTTTTGAGTGGATCAGCCAACGCGGCTAGTTGATCGGCATTGATCCAACCCTGGCGGAATGCAATTTCTTCGGGGCAGGCCACCTGCAATCCCTGGCGTTTTTGCAATGTGGCGATAAAGCTGGCAGCCTCCAGCAAGCTGTCGTGGGTACCTGTGTCCAGCCAGGCATATCCCCGGCCCATAATCTCGACGTTCAGTTGGCTCTGCTCCAGGTAGCGCTTGTTGACGTCGGTGATCTCCAACTCACCTCGGTGGGAAGGCTTGATGTCCGCAGCAATGTCACAAACCTGCTGGTCATAGAAGTAAAGGCCTGTCACCGCATAGTTACTCTTCGGCGCCTTCGGCTTTTCTTCGATGCTGATGGCACGCTGGCTCGCATCGAACTCGACCACGCCGTAGCGTTCTGGGTCGTGCACATGGTACGCAAACACTGTAGCGCCGGTGGCACGGGCATCGGCACTCTGCAACTGCTTGGCCAGATCGTGGCCGTAGAAGATGTTGTCACCCAGGACCAAGGCGCTGGGGGCATTGCCAACGAAGTCTCGTCCGATGATGAAGGCTTGAGCCAGCCCGTCCGGGCTGGGCTGCACCGCATACTGAATATTCATACCCCAGCGGGCACCGTCACCCAGTAACTCGGCGAAGCGCGGGGTGTCTTGGGGTGAACTGATCAGCAACACGTCGCGAATGCCGCTCAGCATCAGCGTACTCAGCGGGTAATACACCATAGGTTTGTCGTACACCGGCATGAGCTGTTTGCTCACCGCCTGGGTCACGGGGAAAAGCCGGGTGCCCGAGCCACCAGCGAGGATGATGCCTTTGCGATTCATGACGCGCTCACTTCATGTTGCTTGCTGACCCACTCTCGGTAAGCGCCCGACTGCACGTTTGCCACCCACTCGGGGTTGTTCAGGTACCACTGCACGGTTTTGCGGATGCCGGTCTCAAACGTCTCAGCAGGCTTCCAGTCCAGCTCGCGTTCAAGCTTGCGAGCGTCAATCGCGTAGCGCCGGTCGTGCCGCGGGCGGTCAGTCACGTAGCTGATCTGTGCGGCGTAGCTGCTGCCGTCGGCCTTGGGGCGCAACTCGTCAAGCAACGCGCACACGGTTTTGACTATCTCGATGTTGGGCTTTTCGTTCCAGCCACCCACGTTGTAGGTCTCGCCCAGGCGACCGGCCTTCAGCACGCGGCGGATGGCGCTGCAGTGGTCTTTGACGTAGAGCCAGTCACGGATCTGCATGCCGTCGCCATACACCGGCAAGCTCTTGCCCGCCAGGGCGTTGACGATCATGAGCGGAATGAGCTTTTCAGGGAAGTGGAACGGCCCGTAGTTGTTGGAGCAGTTGGTGGTGAGCACCGGCAAGCCGTAGGTGTGGTGCCAGGCGCGCACCAGATGGTCACTGGCGGCCTTGCTGGCACTGTATGGGCTGTTGGGTTCGTAACGGTTCGTCTCGGCGAAGGCCGGGGCGTCTTTGGCCAGCGAGCCATACACCTCATCGGTGGACACGTGCAGGAAACGGAAGGCGGCTTTGCCAGCATCGAGCAGACCACTCCAGTAGCTGCGAACCGATTCAAGCAGGTTGAAGGTGCCGACGATGTTGGTCTACACAAAGTCGCCAGGTCCATGGATGGAGCGGTCCACATGGCTCTCAGCCGCAAAGTTGACGACGGCACGGGGCTGGTGTTCGGCCAACAGGGGTTCCACCAAAGCGCGGTCACCAATGTCCCCCTGCACAAAAATGTGGCATGGGTTACCCTGCAAGCTGGCCAGGGTCTCCAGGTTGCCCGCGTAAGTGAGCTTGTCGAGGTTGACCACTGGCTCGTCAGAGCCAGCGATCCAGTCGAGCACGAAATTTGCACCAATGAAGCCGGCGCCGCCGGTAACGAAGATCGTCATGATGTGACTCTCAAAATAATGTGTCGCAAACGTTGCTCAGTATGATTTGTCGTAACGTGAGATGCACATGCTGCAACAACCTAGGCCGCAATCAGATTAAATTGACAGGCCTTAATCTTCAGCAACGACTAACCTGTTGACGTTTTACCTAACATAGAAATATCGTTCAATCTAGCCTAATTCAGTCGCATGGCTCTGCAAGCCGAAGTAATTCAAAATGCACTTGCCGATATTTGAAACATGCATCATGTCTTCAGGGGCATGTGCTTGGACTCCGGACGTAAAAAACGCAAATCCTTGCGCCTGGTGCATGCCATTTTTGATCGCCACAAAACTGACTACTGGCTTAAGAAGTTGAACTTTGTTCCCTACAACATATTCAGTCGAATCGGTGATTTCCTCAGGGTAGGTCAGCGTCACAAAAAGACTTTTGCCACGATTGTCAATCTCACCAAAAAGCGCTCTTCCATCTGTCTTGACTTGAACACCGGCCAGAACTGCGTTAGCTGCGCTTGTTTGAGCCTCGTTATCAAACTCAATTAAAAAGTCCCGTGTCATACGCGGATAAACGCCAGTGAACTCGATCCCCAAGCTACGCAGAAAATCGGCATGAGCATTGAGCCGGTAGTAAAACTTCAAACGGTCGTAAGGCCTCTGCGCCAGCCCCGTGGCAAGAATGACTTCCGTGTCGGTGCGCGAGAAGTACTCCTCAACAATCAAATCATAAAGGCCTAACACATCTGCAACGGGGTCATCGCTCGGCTTGACATACCAGTGGGGGTTTTTGTTAGCCACTTCGCCGCGCAATGGCTCGGAGTTAAAAAAGTAATGATGCTGAATATGCGCACCCGCATTCAAAAACAAGGTAGAAAAATCAGGCCGCTTGGCACTGAAAAAGCTCCAATGCACGTCATGGAGCAACAAGTCGAGCACCAAAGGCTTAAGCCAAGACTTCTGCCGGCTTGCAAGTACCATTTGCAAGTAGCGAAGATAATGCCTTGGCCGCGCAAAACGCACCAGCGCAAGCGTCACCTGCAAAGCAGACTTGAGTGTGATCTTTGCCTGGGCATTGTCGTTTACCGCTTGCGACAGCGCCTCGGTCAATGCGCGACTCCACCACGAGCCATCTGACGGCGTCTGCGTCCAAGGGTCGGGCACAAAGTAGGCAGGACTCGTGAGCCTGTTTTCTGCATTCATGGCAGAAATAGCGCCAACCTTGCAGCCCGCGGCCTCCAACTGCTCAAAAATTTGGGGCATTTTTTTGCCAACCACATCACCCAAACGAAAGATTCCATGTTCAGCAAATGTGCAACCCGTATGAACAGATGGCCATTGAATCCACGGCTCTAAGTGTTCGTAATTCTCTTCCGATGTGGTGCGAACCCTTGCCCCAGTCAGCAACTTGGCCAGAGCAGGAAACCTACCAGCATCAGCGGCAACATACTTCTCAACGACATCAAAATTGATTTCGTTCAGTTCGATTAATATCAGACGCTTGCTAGAGTTACGCATTTAAAACTTTCTTGTAAATACCAACGGTCTGATGTACCACAGAATCAACAGAAAACCTTTCTACTGCCCGCTGGCGACCTTTTTCACCGTAAGACAAACGACGCGCCTCGTCTTTGATGAGCGACAAAAGCGCTGCAGTGAGAGCGTCTACATCGCGAACCGCGACAAGGTCACCCGTCACACCCGGATCAATAGCCTCGCGGCAGCCCGTGGTGTCGGTCGTCACCACGGCACAGCCCGCAGCCGCAGCCTCCAGCAACGCTTTAGGCATACCCTCTCGGTAAGACGGGAGACAAACTATCGCGGCGGAGTTGAATAAAGGCACCATGTTTTCTACATGCCCAAGCCACTCAACTACACCCCCTGCCTGCCATTGCTCCAACTCGCTTTGGGTAATGGCGGTCGGGTTGTCGTAGCCTGCGGCACCGGCCAATACAAAGCGCCAGTCAGGCAGCAGCTGCTTGAGCTTGCGCGCAGCAGCGACAAACTCGCACACCCCTTTGTCTACCAGCATTCTTGCGGGCAGAAGCACCATTCTCTCTTTTGGAGCCTGTTTGCTGTTTACAAACAAAGTTAAATCGACTCCCGAGCCTGGTATCAAGGTCACTCGTTCGGGTTTAATCACAGCGCTCATGAGCAGGGCAGCACGGTCATCTTCATTTTGCACAATGACCCGACAATTAGGGTGACCGTAGGCAAAACGAACCAAAAAACCATAAATACGCTTGATCCACCTACGCGTGCCGCTTCCCTGAGCGCCTTGCGTAAATGCATAGCCCATGCCGGATATGGCCAAAACAACGCCCGGCACTCGGCAAATGCGTGCAGCCAAACCACCATAAAGTACACCTTTGGGCGAAGCGCAATGCACGACTCCTGGCCGGTAAAGGAGCAAGAAGCTGATCAACTGCAAAAATCCAAGTAATTCAAGCAAAGGATTCATGCCCGAACTACGGGACACTGTGCGCCTATGCAAAACGTCTGCAGCCGCCAACTGGGTTACGGCCGTGGCCTCCATTTGCTCGCTGCCCGCTTGGCCAGTAAACAATGCCACATCAAAACCGGCCTTTCTCGCACCTAAAGCAATAGGCAAGCGATGCGACACGAAAAACGCAGCGTGATTGACCACGTACGCCACGCGAAATTTGTCAGGCATGTTGTGCCTCCAGCCACGCCTGGAACATTAACACATCCCACAAGTGGTGTTGCCAATTGCGCCGACCTGACAAATGCTCCGCCCACTTTTGGCGAATCGGTGCCGGGTTAAAAAACCCTTCTTGCGCCAAACGCGATTCGGAGAGCAAAGACTCCGCCCAATCGCGCAAAGGGCCACGGAGCCAATGGTCAATGGGCACACCAAAGCCCATTTTGGGCCGCTCGATCAACTCTTGGGGTACATGCCTGTAAAGCACCTGGCGAAGCGGCCACTTGGTCACGCCATTTCGCAGTTTGTAGTCCAGCGGCAAGCTCCAGGCAAACTCCACCACGCGGTGGTCCAGCATCGGTACGCGGGTTTCCAAGCTGACACCCATGGCGGCGCGGTCCACCTTGACCAGAATGTCGTCGGGCAGATAGCTGAGCATGTCCAGCGCCATCATGTGCTCAACATCGCCCAATCCAGGCAAAGTTAGCGATGCGCCGGACAATAATGTGATGGGCTCGTTAGCACCAAGCACTAAGCTTGCAGGATCTGTCCAATGCGACACCATGCCCCGGTACAGGTCCGCTACAGATCGGCTGCCAAGCAGCGCAGCCCCTTTATGCAACTTATCACCCACACGGGACATGGACAGCAGCCCGCCTACCTTGTCCCACGTACCGGGCGACACCGACGTGATCATGCCCGCTGCCAATTGCCGCAGTGGTCGCGGTAAACGTGAAACCTTGCCCCACACAGCCGTCGTCATCTGGTAACGTTTATAACCACAAAACAACTCATCCCCCGCATCGCCAGACAAGGACACCGCGACATGCTGACGCGCCAACTGGCTCACCAAAAATGTTGGAATCTGTGATGAATCGGCAAATGGCTCGGAATAGAGGGTGGGTAATTTGGGAATAACCGCCAACGCCTGCTCAGAGGTAACATACAGCTCGGTGTGGTCGGTTCCTAAATGCTTAGCCACGGCCTTGGCGTGTTCGGCCTCGTTGTAGCCCTCCTCATGAAAGCCGATGGAGAACGTGCGCACCGGGCGTGAAGACTGCGCCTGCATCAAGGCCACCACGGTGGAAGAATCTATGCCGCCCGACAAAAATGCCCCTAGCGATACATCGGCCATCATCTGCTGGCTCACGACATCGCGCAGCAAATACTCCAGCGCAGTCACCGCGTCATGAGGCGAGCCCACAAACGGCTGTGCGACTCCCTTCGCTGCTACATCTGCCGCAGACCACCAAGGGTGCAGCACTGGTTTAGGGGCCATACTGGACACAGTGAGTACATGGCCAGGCAAGAGCTTTCGGATGCCGGAGTAAATGCTGTTTGCACCGCCAATACAGCTATGGCGCATGAACAGCGCCAGCGCATCGCGATTGATATCGGCCACAAACGCCGGGTGGCAGCGCAAAGCCGACAACTCAGACCCAAACAAAAACGTAGCCCCACTGCCTTGGCCTTGCCAACCGTAATACAGCGGCTTTTCACCCATGCGGTCTCGCGCGAGCGAGAGCGTGTGAAACTTACGGTCCCAAAGAGCAACAGCAAACATGCCCATGGCCCTCTGTAAGGTAGCCTCCAGCCCCCAAACGTCAAAGCCGGCCAGAAGTGTCTCAGTGTCGGAATTTCCGCACCACGGCCCAGCTACCGCACCTTCGCGCTCAAGAGCCTCACGCAGTCGCAAATGGTTGTAAATCTCGCCGTTGAAGGCTAGAACAAAGCGACCGCTCTTGGACACCATGGGCTGCGCCCCTGCAGGACTCAACTCCACAATTGCCAGACGGCGATGCGCCAGTCCAATCCCCGCAGTAGGATCCGTCCAATACCCTTCGCTATCAGGCCCGCGGTGAACAATGGCATTCGCCATATGGCGCAGAACATCTTGCGGCTGGGTGTGGTCACCATCGACGGAAGCTGTTAAAAAACCAGTCAAACCGCACATCTACGCAGACCTCACCGCAGTTTGTTTAAGCAGTTCAACCATGCGCAACGCTGTGATTTGCAAACAATATTTAGACTCTACGCGACTTCTCCCTTCGCGCCCCATACTTCTACAAAGCTCTACATTCGTCAAAAGACGCTCCAGCGCAACAACCCAATCCCCAGCAGTTTTAGCTAGAAAGCCATTTGAATGGTCCTCAACGATTTCTGTATTAACACCAATAGGGCTCGCAACAACCGGCAAACCGCAGGCCATATACTGAATCAATTTATAGCCGCACTTGCCTCTCTCCCATGCAGAATCAAGCAAAGGCATAACGCCCACATTACCTTCTGCGATGCTAGCCACCTCAGTAGCCTCAGTCCAACGCACACATTCCACATTCACGCCGGGAAAATCCACATTCGCACCAATCACGCGCAATATAAACGGCACACGCAACGACAATGCTTGGAGCGGCTCCCGCAAGACCTCCAAATAGCGCGCTGTACTGGGAGAACCTATCCAAATTATGCGCGGAAGACTATCTGCCGCTTGCATAACAGTGTGAGCTTTAGAGTACCTTTCAAGGTCAATCACAGTGGGCAGTACTTCTACCCAGGGCGCACCAGCACTGGTAGCACGATTCGCTAAATAATCGTTGCCGGCGACAACTAAAGTGGCCCTTGCCATTAGTCGATCAATTCGCTTCCCATACAACAGCCTAACCAAGCCAAGCCTATGATGGTCATAATTATGAAACACGGCATCATCGAAGTCGAGAACATAAGGTGTGCCAGATAATAAGGCTAATTCGAACCACTGTGGCCACCACGGAAGAGCCTCTTTCTCAATCCAAATCACATCAAACTTCTTAGTTCGCGTGAGACTCAGAACACGAATGGCGAAAGACTGTAAAGCCGCCCGAAATCCATAGCGCCCCACCCGGTAACGTGCAGATAAGACAGCATCATCAAACAAGGGTTGAACTTCGACTTGAAAACTTGCGTGCTTTAGCATTGGAAGATATTGATAAAGACGCAAGCGGCTAGATGCACCCAATGCACCATATCGCGTTAAAGCCAATACACGAACTGAAGTCAACGTATTTATTCTTTAAAATCAATTAAAACAAGTAACCATACCAACTAATACAACAAGGCCCGTTAGAACATAAATTTTTTATAATCTTAGTAAAGTTAAGCAAATGCCCAACACGTTCAGGAGATAAAAATAACTTTAGAAACCATCAATCACTATATTTTTTTATGATTGGCGAAACGATAAGCTATTTATTAAAAGAAAATACCCTTGAAGGGTATGAACAGCATCACGCCATGAACCTCTTAGCAAAGCAAGAGTCAATCTAGCCCAAGGTTCAAGGGTAAGCGTTATGAACAAAAGCATCCATGCTTTTGTAAGTGAAAAATGTTTGAACCCATAGAGCAACCGGCTGCGTAGGGAATAAAACAATCGTCGTGCTTTTATTTGTCTCGATGTCCCACCTCCGGCATGGAAGGCTTGCACCTCTGCCAGAAAAACAATCTGGTGGCCTGCTTGCTGAACGCGTAAAGACAAATCTAAATCTTCAAGGTACACAAAAAAACGCTCATCAAAACCACCTAAGGACTTAAAAATACTGTTCCGTATCAGGTAGAAGGCACCGATTACATGATCAACAGAGCGTGTTTCATCGTGTGACCAGTCTGTCATGTGCATATTCAAATGCCGCAATGGCGGAAAATGATTCAGCCCTAGAGCTTGCGCCGCGAACATCTTTAGAGCAGGGAGGCGGGCACAACTACGGGCAATGCAATTTTTTTCATCTATCAATTGAATCCCGACAACAGCAACACCCAGATTACTCGGATTCTGCATATAAGCTAGAGGTGCTGACAATGAATTTTCAAACAACCTTGTATCAGGATTAAGAAAAAGCAAATATTCGCTTGTTACCAGTGCAGCACCTTGATTGCATGCGGCCCCAAAACCCCTATTATCTTTATTGCGAATAATTTTTAATTGGAAAGGAAAGTTTTTTTCCTCATTAATCAGTAGCAAAGAATCATCGACAGATCCGTTATCTACAATAATGACAGTTTTAACGGAGTCTTGGTTATAAAGAGCGATGCTAGAGACGACATCCAACAATTGTCTGCCGGAATTCCAGTTAACAATTACAATTGATAATGACTTTAGTTGCATTAAACGAAAAAGCCTTCCTTTATAAAATAAATATAGCCATATATTGCCGCAGACAATCCAACAAATAAAATCAGAGGTACTTTTAAAACATTTAATTTAAAGCCATCTATAACGAAAAAAAGCCAAAATACACTATACGCCTCCCTAATGCGGGAAGGAAATGCAGGGAAATCAAGAAGACTATAAAACAATGCCATTCCTATTAATTCAATCAAGACAACACGCTTCATGAGTATGGAGAGTTTATTCCACATAAATAGAGATACAGCGATCATCGTCCAGTCCAACAACAATGTAATAGCGAGTGGGTCAGGCGCCTCATCACCAAATCCGGCCGCTTGGTAAGCTGCCACAACAGAAATATTATTCGCAGCATAGTCAGATACGATACTCGCTCCAAAAGTGGCTAGAGCAAAAATAAACGAACCTAATAAAATCACAGCCCATCGGGTGGAAGAATATAAAAAAAGTGCAGGAATTACTATAGCAGCGGACATATGAAAACTCAATGCCGCAATGCATGCCAAAATCCCGAAAATTTTTCTGCCATTCCAAAAAAAAATTGCACTAACAATCAACAATCCCAAAGCGCACGCAGCCCGCAGTTGCGTCAATTCATGGAGGGGATAAAATCGAAGAAAATAAAATATTGCTGCAATTATGAAAACTTTATGATTTTGCGAGCAAACACCAATTCCCCAACCCTTTAGAAGTAGCGCGAATGCAACGATAAAGCTATAAACTATAAAATTTATAGTAAACAAACGGGCCAGCGCAAAAGCCAACATAGAGAAACCAGGTTCAAATCTGCTCAATTTTAATACTTCAAAACCACTCACTCTTGCCAAGTTAAAAAATTCATTATAATTATAATAGTCCGGACCTTCGCCTAATAACTGCGTAGAACACAATATCGATCCAAAAAAAGCAAAGACGAAAACAGCATAATTTGATACTGGCTTTAATCGCTGCTGATTTTTTATGCGGATTAAACTATAATTTAACATTATATATTATTCTTTGCGAATTCAAATCTGACGTGCAACACCTTACCCGCCAAGGTCAGACGATGCACATGACTCCCAAGAACTAGAGGCAATTGCAACAATCCATGATTATCTATCAACTAATTGTGTTGTGCACTTCAGATTTGAATCTACCATCTTAATTTTCTCAACCCACTCCTCATCGCAACAACAAGAGACACCAGACCTGAAGCTATAAAATAATACAAGTTTAAATGTTTTTTTTCATTTACCTGCGTTGCTAATCTACTTAATAACGACTTCGCTCTTCTTTCAGAATGAAGAGTTATTTTAAAAAATTCTTCATTTATTCGTGGTCCTTCAGTGATTTCTAAAACTTTAAATTTATGCTTCCAAAGCAAATAAGGAAGACTTAGCTGATCCCTTAGTCCACCACAGCAATATTCTATCCACCAGGCATCCATTAAAGCCATCACGCTTTCGTCATTATGCCTCCGGAGAAGAATTCCATTTTCAGTCATACCAAACATTTCCGGAAATCCATCTTGTGCATATCGTGTCATCTGCCTTTCCGTAATCTCCTTGTTAACACGTCCGCCAACGATGCATAGCTTCGCCTCTGCATATGCACAATTTCGATCCTGATGTTTGGGTATCGCGACATTACCATTTTCGAGATATTTACGAAATAGCGGAGAAGGGTCTACCAATATCTGTATGTTTCCGTCTACGTACAGACTATATTCGTACTTATCAAGATATTTATGAGGCAATATCTTATATCGTCTATTAGCGCTTGCAGGTGACTCGCCATTCAATTGAATAACAACCACCTTCCATCCTACCGAAATGAGCGCAGGTGTATCCGTAAAACAAATAAAATCACAATCCCATGCCGGATTGACTTTGGGAACAAGGTCGTACCCACCAAAAACCGCTGTATAAACAACTTTAGACTTTGGCGATATCGTCTTCGGCATTACAAGAAGATGCGAAATTTACTTAACTGCCTCAATTTTTGTGTCGCGATAGGATCGTTTATCATGAGTTTCGGGGGGTGCGATTGACAAATTCTTGAAGCCTGCAAGTTTCAAGCGATGAAAAAGATAATCAGACGACCAACCTGTAATATAGGTTTTAATTTTAAAATCTGTTGACATCGCATCTTTATTTTCATACGCATAAATAGCTCTAATTACTTCGATATAATCAAAATCAATCGCCTCGGATTTGTAATCCAGCGTTGAGAGCATGTGCAGTATTTTTTTTAAATCTGGAAATTCGAGTATTAATGATCCACCAACTTTTAAGCAGGCATGACAGGCTTGGAAAAAATTATCTGCCTGAGCTATGGTTAAATATCCAATTACATGATTGCAGGTAATTATGTCTGCTTCCTGATCTCGCAGCCATTGCAGATCGTTGAAATTTGTGATATCTAATTTATTTATTGAATGATTTTTTGGTTGGATGTCACAGTTTATCCAAAAGGGCCTAATATCAGATCCGCAACCTATATTAATACATTTTTTCTTCATACCAGTAATTGCATGCATAATTTTGTCAATTGAGGGAATTAAAATATTTGCAGAGTTTTTGAGCATGAGACATCCGATTGAAATTTTTCATTATTTTTCTGTTGGCCGCGCGACCCATATCTTCATAGATGGCAGTATTTGAGATTGCGATATTATCTATAATTCTAGAAAAATCTTCAAAATCAGAAAATAAAAAACCATTAACATTATTTTCGATTAATCTTTTGTGCATATCGAGATCTGATGCGATAGTTATGCAGCCAGCTGCCATTGAAAATTTTGCTTTTAAATTTCCACGCAAGGAATAGGATTCTATATTTGGCATTGGAATAAATGATAAAAGAGCATTAGACAAAGTATTAAACAATAATTCATGACTGTACTTATTTTCCGAATCGCATACTATCCCAGATTCACGCATAAGTTTCACGACTTGAACATCAGCGCCAAGCAGCGTGATTGAAAGTCCAGCGCTATTTATTTTTTTAAAATAATTGTGATAGTTATTTAAAATCTTCGAAGTAGCAGGCGAACCAAACCAAACTAAGCCTTTACTTCTTTTGTCGTAGTTTATAAATGACATTTCGAATTGAGGCGTGTCTTCGATTACTATCGTAGGAGCTTTGTGCCAATCTCTTGTATATTGTTCATACTCACTGGATTCGAAAACGGCTGCGTTTGCAACCTTCAACATGACAACAAATTTGATTTTCGAAAATCTACCTAGGTGCTCGGGCAAGTGAATTGGATCGTTAATGTCAATGATGACTTTGCATCTATATACGAAGCGACACAATATCAAAAGTGCACATGAACTTGGTTTTACAAAGTAAAAATATTGGTTCGAAATTTTTTTTATTTTTCCAATTGTTAAGGCATAATTAAAGATATTTTTTAGTTTTGCAACAAGACTAAATCTTGAATGGCTAAGATCCGGACTTATGAATTTGAATTCATATCCTTGAGGAGCAAAGCCATCAAGGCAAAGCCCCCTGACATGCCTAGAAGCCATTGTTTTGTCAGGGGGAAGTATGAAATAGACGGAATTTACCATCCTGAGTTAATAACATCACATATACGACTGATGTGTTCGGCACCAATTTTCGTGTGAAGTGGTAGAACAAGATAACGATCCTCAAGCTCATCCATCACAGGGAGATCGTCTTTTCTGCCTCCAAATATGCTATATCTGTCGTTACGGTAATGTACTTGCGCTGATTCAATTCCATTTTCGCGAAGCTTATTCATCAGGCCAATCCTGTCACCATTAACTATTACCGTAATTAACCACGCACTATTATAGTATTTATCCGTTTTTGACTTGCCCACGACTCTCAAATCGGTTGATTTGATTCTCTCTTCGTATAAATTAAAGAGCTTGTTTCTCGTCTCAATAGTTTGCCCTATGTTTCTGAGTCCAGCCAAACCAATTCCAGCTGCAATATCATTCATCTGGTACTTGTATCCTATATCCACGATGTCATTCTCCCAGATGCCACCTTGCTTCGCAGTTCTATCTATACCAAACCATCTTAGTTTTTTGGCCAACTCAACCTTGGACTGATCTTTCATTGCAACCAGACCACCATCGCCCGTAGTTAAGGTTTTGATTGCTTGGAATGAAAATATTGTGAAGTCAGCCTCTTGCGCTGAATATCGATCTTTGTATTTAGTACCAAGTGAATGAGCAGCATCAGAAATTAGCTGCAAATTGTATTTTATACAAATTCTATTCAGCTCATCATAATCGCATGGCACTCCACCGTAATCTACGCAAGCTATCGCTTTCGTTCTATCCGTAATTCTTGCCTCAACATCCCGCGGTGATATATTCATAGTTTCAGGGTCGATATCTGCAAAAACCGGTCTAGCCCCGATATAAAGCAAAGGAATATTTGTTGCTGTGCAAGTAAATGACGGAACTATGACCTCATCATCTTTTTGGATCCCAGCTAGCAGATATGAAAGATGTAAAGCATCTGTTCCACTACCTACTGCTAATGGACTATAATCTCCCAAAAATAGTGATTTAAATTTCTTCTCAAACTCATCAACCTTTGGTCCTTGTCCTATCCATCGTCCCGATAATGTATCTACAACCTCTTCTATTGCGCCCTCAGGCACGTGTGGATAAAAAAGAGGAATTCCGTCCTTTGGATCAAGTAGAGGAAATTCGTTCATTGGTTTTGCTGACATAGTGGCTCCTGTTGAGAAATGTTAAAAACTTTTTTTCCGCAAGAAATGTTCCAATAAGAAACAATCTATCAAATAATATATACTTGTTGTAATTGCTAGTCCTTTTACCCCGAAGGCATAGAATGCAACAACTTTGCATGGAATGTATATCGTAAAAGTAATGCTTGAAATTCTTACAGCAGTTGTAGTATCCCCACTCGCATAAAATGCTGAGGAAAATATTTGACCTACCGCTCCGCCCGCAAATACTCCACCAAGGCAAAGCAAAATCCACCATAATTCATGAATTTTGTTTGCTTTCAATTCCCCATGACCGACCAGCAAATATAAAAATTCATTTCCGAATATCACAATAGTTAGAACAGAAATAAATGCAATTATTCCGACTTCTTTTGCTTTTCGATAATAGGCATCTCGGAATTTTGTTGCGTTGTTTTCTTTGTAATGCTTGCTTAATAGCGGGACAAGTGGGGCGCATACAGCTTTGTTTATGATCTGATTGAGAGCGCTATAAATCTGCTGGCCAAGATAATATAGAGACAAACTACCACTGAGCGATGATGACAACATATACCGATCAATTAGAGGATCGGTTTTATAATAGGTCGTTCCCAACATCATGGGCTTGATACGGCACCACGCCGTAGTTATAGCTGAACTCCTTAAATTTGGAAAAACTGGCGTTCCCATCCCAGGGATTAGTAATAATGTTTGTATGCACATTCGTAACACATTGGCCCAGGCTGCAGCTGTTACTCCGTAAAGTGGTAACGCCCAGAGTAAGAAAATTAAGGCACCAGCCCCTGCCAGAAGCGGAGCTAACTCAGGCCAGATAAATTTCTGCCGAGCATGATAAGTCGCCCATTGCACCCCGTTTAAAGCAGAAAATATTATACCAATTAGCTGTATACGGGTGAGTTCTGTTGTTAAAGATTTTGAAACGTCGCTAAAACCCGGGACTGTCAACGGCACCCACAATTCTGCTGTTAAATAAATAACTGTTGAAATTGATATAAATAGAATTCCAACAATTAAAAAAAATCCCCACGCGTCGTGTTTTAGTTTTTTCTCATCTTCGCCTGAAAGCAATGGTACCAACACATGCATGAGCGAACCACTAATAATTGTTAATGCAAGCTGTGGTATTGTCATTCCTGCGAATAAAGCATCCGTCTCTATTCCAGGCCCCAATTGAATAAGTACATACCACTGAATTACAAAGACGATACCTATATTTCCAGCCGAAATCGCGCCGAGTTGAACAGCTTTTTTCATTTATTTTTACTTTTTAAAGTTCGGCGTTTATTTATATCGGTATGTTATTTTTTGGGTTCAGGCTTTTGGTATTCCGAAGTAAGTTCTTTCTGGTTCATTTGAATTTTGTAATGCCTTTTGTGCACTGCAAAAAGCCTATATACCACTGCATCGCCTCATTTAATCCCTCATCGATACGATGAGTTGGCTTATAATTTAGCAATGAGACCGCCTTACTGATATCTGCTAACGAATGCTTTACATCCCCTTTGCGGAAGTCCCGATAGACAGGGTTGGCATTTATTAGATGCGGAAATTGGCCTAGGAGATTGCCTCGTAAATAAAAATATAGCTCTTTTAAGCTTGTACGATCACCAACTGCAATGTTATATACTTGATCTATCGCATTGTTATTTGAGTGCGCAGCAATTAGATTAGCTTGGATGGCGTTATCAACATAGCAGAAGTCACGGCTGGTTTCGCCATCACCGTTAATGTACACCGGCTGGTTCTTGATCATGGCAGCGATCCATTTAGGTATCACGGCAGCGTAGGCGCCGTCGGGGTCTTGGCGACGGCCAAAGATGTTGAAGTAGCGCAGGCCGATGGTCTTGATGCCATAGGTCTTGGCGAATACGTCGGCGTAAAGCTCGTTGACTAGTTTGGTGACAGCATACGGAGAGAGAGGTTTGCCAATCTTGTGTTCAACCTTGGGTAAGTCTGGGTGGTCACCATAGGTTGAGCTGCTGGCGGCATAGACAAGGCGCTTGACCTTGGCGTCTCGTGCCGCAACCAGAATGTTCAGGAAACCATCAATGTTGTTCTGGTTGGTGGTGATGGGGTCTTCTATGCTGCGGGGGACTGAGCCGAGAGCGGCTTGGTGCAGGACGTAGTCGGCACCTTCACAGGCGCGACGGCAATCGTCAAGCGTTCGAATATCACCTTCAAGGAAACTGAAACCAGCCCATTGCTGTGGGGTGACGAGGGTTTGAACTTCGTCGAGGTTGCGTTGGTGGCCGGTGCTGAAGTTGTCGAGCCCTACGACACGTTGGTTGAGTTTAAGTAGGGTTTCGAGCAGGTTGCTGCCGATGAAGCCGGCTACTCCGGTAATCAACCAGGTCTTCTGCTCCACTCGGAGTAGTTTTTTGAGGGATTCGTATGCAGTCATGATCACAACCTCAAGTCCGATTCCTGCGCCAAGAGGACGTACTTCAGGTCATAGAGCACGGCGTTGGGCTTGCCCAAGGCTCGGATTGCAGCAGCACCCATGTCTTTGAATTGGTGGTGAGCGACGCTCAAAATGATTGCGTCATAACTTTCGGAGTTGGCTTTGGGAATTGGAGTGATACCGTATTCGTGCTGTGCTTCTTCGACAGAGACCCAGGGGTCGTAAACATCTACGTCGCAGTTGTAATCTTTCAGCTCAGAAACAATATCGACGACGCGAGTGTTGCGCAGATCGGGGCAGTTCTCCTTAAAGGTGAGGCCCATAACGAGAACCTTGGCCCCATCAACTTGCACGCGCTTCTTGGTCATGGCCTTGACCAGTTGGGCGACAACATAGGCGCCCATGCTGTCGTTAAGACGACGGCCAGCCAGGATGATCTCGGGGTGATAGCCGATGGCTTGGGCCTTGTGGGTCAGGTAATAGGGGTCAACGCCAATGCAATGGCCACCAACTAAACCTGGGCGAAAAGGCAAGAAGTTCCATTTGCTGCCTGCGGCTTTGAGTACAGCCTCGGTATCGATACCCAACTTGTTAAAGATGAGTGCTAATTCGTTAATCAAGGCGATATTGAGATCGCGCTGGGTGTTTTCAATGACCTTGGCTGCTTCAGCAACCTTAATGCTGTCGGCCTTGTGGGTGCCGACGGTAACGATCTCGTTGTACAGCGCATCGACGAGGTTGGCGATTTCTGGTGTCGAACCGGCTGTCACCTTTTTGATGGTGGTGACGCGGTGTTCTTTGTCGCCGGGATTGATGCGCTCCGGACTATAGCCGCAGTAGAAGTCCTGGTTGAACTTAAGACCCGAATGCTTTTCCAGCACGGGGACGCAGTCTTCTTCCGTGCAGCCGGGATACACGGTGGATTCGTAAATGACGATGTCGCCCTTCTTCAGCACCTTGCCAACGGATTCACTGGCTTTGATGAGCGGCGTGAGGTCTGGGCGTTTGTATTCGTCAATGGGAGTGGGAACGGTGACGATGTAGCAGTTGCAGCTACGCAGATCGTCAAGGTTAGTGGTGTACGTCAGGTACTTGGCTGCTGCGAGTTCTTCTTGCGTGGTTTCGAGCGTGAAGTCGGTACCGACTTTAAGTTCACCGATGCGACGCTCGTTGACATCAAAGCCGACTACGTGGCGCTTGCGACCAAATTCCACAGCTAAAGGAAGGCCTACATAGCCCAGGCCGACGATCGACAGCTTGATATCTTCTAATTTCACGTTGAGTACCTTTAAAAGTTAACAGAATTACTGCTTAACGAGTTGCCTTTTTGAAGCCGCTCTTATCGTTTTCGCCAATCTCAGAACTCAAGACTTCAATCTCCGCCTTTAGCGCCTCGTACTCATCCATCTTCCTCTGCAGGAATCGGTGGGTGATAGCAGCCTTTTCAGCCATACCAGTAGGGGTGAGAACGTAGACATAGCCGAACTTATTCTTGGAATTGGCGAAGTTTTTCATCTTCACCAAGCCCTTTTCCATCAGCGCTTTCAAACAGTAATTAAGCCCGCCGACGCTGATTCCCAGTCTCTCGGCCAGTTCGCGCTGGGTGAGGTCAGGGTTTTCTTGCAGGATGCGCATCACCCTGAAATATGTGTCTTCTTGTAGTCTGGCTTGGCGACTTGTCATAAAATTGACGAGTTTCCTCTTTACGGTGCTGATTTGAATGTGTTTTAGGCAGGCTACCGCAATGCCGCGTCACTCAGAGGAGCGCGGTCGCGGGGAGTAACTTAACGTTCTGTAAGAACTTGAACACTGTACCCGGAGCTCAGCCGAAAGGTTCAAAACGTCGTAAAAAATATTTCTCAGGAGTAGAAGGGTTCAGGCTTCGGCCTCCTGTTGCTGCTGCACCGCCTCTTCCATGCTGACGGTGTTCACCACCAGCTCCAGGTGGGTTAAGATTTCGGGCTCGTGGCGGCCGATGTAGCTCTTGACGGCCTCGGTGGCCAGCAGCTTGGTGAGGTAGCCCTTGGCCACCACCAGGTTGAGCAGGTCAGAGCCGTAGTTGGATTCGGCCTCCTGGTATTTCTCCTGCACCTGGCTCATCTCTTTCTCCAGCTTTTCGATCTGCTCGATGGGTGCGGTTTTCTTTTCCCGCTCGGCTGGCTTCACGTCGGTGCGTTGCTCGGGTGGCGTGGCCTTGAGCAGGGCCTCGGCATGAGCCACAGTGATGGTGTTGCTGGCGATCATCAGCTCCACCGCTTCCACCTGACGGGCGGCCTTCATGTTGCGCAGGATGCGCGTGACGTCTGGCGTGAACTGCTTGTCCTGCAGCAGCTCGATGGCCTCGGGGCAGATGCCTTCAAGCAGGTTGATGCGACGGTTGATGGAACTCAAGTTGACGTTGAACGCCCGGGCCAGCCGCTCCTTGCTCACGCCTCGGTCGATGGCGCGGCGGATCATGTAGTGCTCGGCGATCGTGGACAGCCTGTTGACGTGGAAGTTGTAACTCAGGGTCTCGTCGTCACGTGCGAACAGGCACGGCGCGGTTTCCATGCCCAGCTCTTTGAGGGCAAGGGTGCGCAGATGACCGTCCAGCACCAGGTACTCGGGCTTTTTGCGATCGGGCTGGATGACCGCCAGCGGCTCGATCAGCCCCACCTCGTTGATTGAGGAGACGATCTGCTTGTACTTGCGGGTGCTCATCACGCCGTCGGGCACCTTTTTGCTTGGCAACAACTGGTCTAGCGGCACCTGGTAGGTCTCCAGCTCAAAGCCCAGCAGAGTGTTGAGGGGCGCGGTTGGCAAGTTCGGACCGTCGTGGTGGTCGTCACCATGGCCGGACTGGTAGATGCCGGGGTACATCTCAGTCAGGTTGTTGCGCGGGATCGGCTGCATGGGGTTCATGGCCAGGTTCATATCGTGGCTCCTTCGGGTTCGGGGGTGATCGGTGTCATCGAATTGGCGGTGCTGCCCAGGGTGTTGATTCGCTCGGCCAGGTACTTGGGCAAGGTGTCCAGACCCTCGGCGCGCAGCAAATTCACAAAGTGCTCGTCAGCAAACAGCTTTTTGAGGCCCTGCACCACCAGGAGCAGGCGCTGGTGGGCGTGCTCGGCTTTCAGGACCATCTTGCGTTGGCGTTCCACCTCACGCTGGTAGGTGCGCACCAGGCTGTAGCTGGAAGTGGGTGGCTTGATCTGGTCCCGGTTGGGGGACGCCGGGCCGTGCTCTAGGCGCTTCTCGATCAGGCGCTTGGCTTCGATGATCTGGCGGCCTTTGAGCTGGCCGTTTTCATAGGCCTCTTGCAGCAGGTCGCCCAGGTTGGCTTGGCCGTCTTCCCCGGTGGTGCTGGCGTTCTCGTTGGCGCGGACGATTTCAAGGGCTGTGGTCAGCGGGATGGTGCCGCGCTGCACGCCCTCGATCAGGCGCTCCTCCCCCTGGTCGAGCAGGAAGACGATGTCTTTGACGTACTTGGGCGAGAGGCCCGTCTTCTGGATGATGATCTCGGCGCTGTAGCCGCGTTTGCGCAGCACCTCAATGTCGGCCAGTATCTCCAGCGGGCGGTAGCCGCGCCGGGCGATGTTCTCGGCCAGGCTCATGATGAAGGCGTCTTCATCGCTCACGTCCACCACCAGGGCGGGGATGTGGGTCTCGCCCAGGATGCGGAAGGCGTTGAGTCGCCCCTCGCCGCAGACCAGCACGTAGCGGGGCTGACCATCGTCGCCGGGGCGTTCGGCCACGGTGATGGGTTTTTTGAGGCCGATGGCGCGGATGTTGTCGACGATCTCCTCGAAGACCTTCATGTTGCGGTCGCGGGCGTTGAGGATCTCGATCCGGTTGATCGGGATGAGAGTGACGGTCTCGGGGGTGCCGGTCAGCATGATGGGCTCCTGTTCTGGGGTGGACAGGGTGGTTTGGATGTCATGGGTGGGCTTCCTTTCTGGTGGTGGATGTTGTTGTGCTGGGGTGGGGTCAGACACGGTGCTGCAGTCGCTGTCGCTCGGACATGCCGTAGAAGAAGTTCAGGTCGTCAAAGCGAAAGCATTCGAAGTCGGCGCTGTTCTTGTTGCTGACGCGGATTTCCTGCTCCGGCAGATCCAGCCGGGGCAGCAGGTAGTAGTCCAGCTCCTGGGTGTTGGCGGCGTCGAGCCGGATGGCGACCGTGATGTCGGGGTCGAATTTGGCCGGGTCAAACCGGATGCGCCAGCGCTGGTGGCCGTTGGCGGCGGTCTGGCACCGTGCCAGCACCAGGCTGATCACCAGCTCGTCGTTAAGGGTGAGCAGATCGGTCTTGGGGTCGCGGGTGATGTGGCCGCCGAGCTCGGCGATGGTGTGCTCGGTGCGGCTGACGATTTCCGGGTGGAGTTGGCGCAGGCGGCGGTTGATTTCCAGGAACTCGGTGCTGCGCGGGTAGTGGTAGCCCACCAGCTCGTAGGCTCGGGTCAGGCTGCCAAAGCGCTGGACGTAGGTGGCGGCACTGGGCAGCGCTGGAGCCTGGTCGATGATGAAGCTCGACAGGCGCCCGCATTCGGCGTACAGGGCCTTGAGGTGGTCGAGCAGTTCGGCATCGGTCAGCTTCTTGCTGCGCTCGGCCAGGATTTCCTGGGCGGCCATGAAGGTGGCAACCGGCACGATGCCGTCAAACGCCCCTTCCTTGCGGATCCACATCTCGGGCGGGTTGTCGACGTGCTTCTTCTTGAGCTTGAAGGAGTGGCGGTTGTAGACGTTGTTGCCGATGTACTTTTCGTTGGTCAGCATCTGGCGCACGGTGCTGTAGGTCCAGTGGCGGTCCAGGTCGGTGTAGATGGGCTGGCTGTTGAGGCGTTTGACGATCTCGGCCATGGGCAGGTCGTCTTCCACCAGCCAGCGGTAGACCTGGTTGACGGTGGCGACTTCATGGTCCGGCCCGGGCATCAGGATCACCCGGTCGGTCTGCAGGCTCTTGTGCTCGCCGCGCTTCAATTCGCCTTTGACGGCACCGGTTTGGTCGATCAGCACCCGCCGCAGGCCAAAGCCGGCGGGACAACCTTGGCGAAAGCCCATCTCGATCAAGCGGCACTGGCCGGCAAAGACCTTGGCAGAGAGTTCCCGGCTGTACTCCCCGGCCATCGCGCGCTTGACGCCTTTGACGATGGTCGAGACGGAGGAGCCGTCGTTTTCAAACTGCTCGGCGACGTAGGCGACGTGGATGTTCTTGCGCTTGCAGATGTACTCGTAATATGCCGACTCGTCCGCGTCCTGAAACCGCCCCCAGCGGCTGACGTCGTAGACCAGGATCAGGTTGAAGTCGGTGTTGCCAGATTCGACATCAGCGATCAGGCGCTGGAGCGACGCACGGCCATCGATGGACAGACCGCTTTTGCCCTCGTCGGCGTAGGTGCGCACGATCTGGATGTTGCGTCGGTCAGCGTATTCCTGGATCTTGTCGGCCTGGTTGTGGGTGGAGTACTGCTGATGCTCGGTGGACATGCGCACGTACTGGGCGGCGCGGAAGGCCGGTGTGGATGCTTGGGTTGCCGGTGGTTCGGGGGTGGGTTCGGATGGGGTGGCCATGTTCTTTCTGCGCTCATTCGTTTGAGCCATGTTTGCTTCGAAGGCCAAGACGTATCAAGGCGTTCGGGGCAGAAAGAAGGAATAAAGGCGAAGAAAGCGACGGTGGCCGCCGAGGGGTCAGCCAGCCTTGCGCAAGCGCCCTGTATCGATCTGCATCGACACGGGTTTGGAAAGGATTTCCAGCAAGATGAAGGCACGACGATCAGCATCCGCCGTCTGGTAGATCGCCTCGATGCCGGCAAAGGGCCCATCGGTGACGACCACCGGGTCGCCGCTGTGGAACATGGCATTCATTGGCATGACCTGCCCCCGCTGGCGCAGCAGTTCGACCAGGGCGTCATCGACCTTGGCCGCGCGAGCGCCGAAATGCACCAACTGGCTCACGCCTAAAGTGGACCGGATCGGAGACCAGCTCTTTCCCTGGTCGCTGCTGTCCAGCTGGATGAACAGGTATCGGGGGAACATGGGCTCGGCCGCGATTTCTGCCTTGCGCCGGCGGATGCGTTCAACCCGCATTTGCGGCAAGTAGCACTCGTAGCCCTGGCGCTGCAGATTGGCCAGGGCGACATCTTCTTGCCGGGGTTTGGTATGGACTAAGTACCAAGACCAGGACCAGGGTTCAGTGGCTAGGTCGGGCGTCAGCAAATTGACCTGCTGGAGGAGGGGCGAGTGGATAACACCGTCATGTTCCGTCAACGCCTGCACCAAGGTCAACGGGGGGATTACCCCGCTACCTCGTTGACACCATTAGGTATTTCCGAATGTGACTAACGATCAGCTAGGGCAGTCAGCGACCCAGTTCTCCAGTTCTAGCGCTGGTACCCGCTCAAATTCCGCGACGTTATTGGTGACCAGTACCAAGCCTTCGCTCCGAGCGTGACCTGCAATGTGTAGGTCATTCACCCCGATGGGTTGACCGATTTTTTCAAGCGCAGCGCGGATGGCACCATAGTGCTGGGCGGCCTTCGCGCCATAGGGCAGCACCTCAAGCCGGCTGCAAAAGTCCTCGATGGCCGCCAAGTTATCATTCACGCGTTGACTTTTCTCGGCGCCGTGTATCAGTTCGGCCAAGGTAATCGACGACACAGCCATGCGACTGGCGTTGGCGTTGAACGTAGAAAGTACCTCGAGCGGGCGACGTTTGAGCACGTAGATGACGATGTTGGTGTCGAGCAGGTAACGCAGCATCAAAGCGTTTCCCGCTCTGGTTGCTCCTGGGAGGCTCGCTCGGACAGGAAGTCGTCACTCACACGCGGCCCATCGAAAAAGAAGCTGTCCCAGGTTTGGCCGATGGGAGCGATGATGCGCTCATGACCTTTAACGCGTATCTCCACCTTGTGCACACCCTCGGGAAAACGAACGTCCAAGGGCAGTCGGACGGCTTGAGTACGGTTGTTGACGAATACGGTGCCAATGGACACATTGGG
>Ga0164294_10001118_pt1 | contig 25257 bp, 22 predicted proteins | sample GEODES005metaG_FD_111479 | JGI IMG/M metagenome (GOLD analysis project Ga0164294, IMG submission 111479) | Oligotrophic lake water microbial communities from Sparkling Lake, Wisconsin, USA - GEODES005 metaG | ecosystem: Environmental > Aquatic > Freshwater > Lake | place: USA: Sparkling Lake...
CCCCAGCCGCCGTTCCCCGCCTGCCGCCAGCCGTCATAATCCTCGGCCTGCCCGCGAATGTAGATCATGCCGTTGATCGAGGAGGAGCCGCCGATCACCTTGCCGCGCGGATAGGGGATGGCGCGCCGGGCGAGCGAAGCCTGCGGGTCGGTGGCATAGCACCAGTCGGTGCGCGGATTGCCCATGCAATAGAGGTAGCCGACGGGCACGCGGATCCAGACGTAATCGTCCTTGCCCCCGGCCTCGAGCAGCAGCACGTTATGGCGGCCGTCCGCGCTCAGCCGATTGGCGAGCACGCAGCCGGCGCTGCCGGCGCCCACGACGATGAAATCATAGTCGCCGAAGTCCGCGATGTCGCTCACCGCACCCGTCCCCAAAAAGCGAGAAAATCCCCGCGCCGGGCGCCGGAGTCTGTCGTCATGGCGGCCCTTCCGATGCTAGCGATGTCTGGGACGAAGGCGATCTGCCGATGGAGGGGACGATGATCGAACTGAGCGGTAAATCTGCCATCGTGACCGGGGGCGCGCAAGGCATCGGCGCGCATTACGCCCGTGGCCTGGCGGCGGCGGGCGCGCGGGTCAGCATCTGCGACACGCTCGATCCCTCGGCCGTGGTCGCGGAGATCGAGGCGGCGGGCGGCACCGCGATCGGCCGGATCGCCGACATCACCAGGGCGGCCGACATGGCGGCGCTCGCTTCGGCCACCGCCGAGGCGTTCGGCGGCATCGATATCCTCGTCAACAACGCCGCCATCTTCGGATCGCTGCGGCGGGGATCGTTCCTCGACATCGATTCCGACACCTGGGAACGGGTGCTGGCGGTGAACGTGCGCGGCGCGTTCGAAGCGGTGAAGGCGGTGGTGCCGCACATGCGCGAACGGAAATATGGGAAGATCGTCAATATCTCCTCCACCACCGTTTCGGCCGGGGCGCCCTTCCTGCTCCATTACGTCACCTCGAAAGGCGCGATCATCGCGATGACGCGGTCGCTCGCCCGCGAACTCGGGCCCGACGGCATCCGCGTCAATTGCATGGCCCCCGGCCTCACGCTCAGCGAAGGCGTTTCCGGAAACGAGCAATATAGCCCGCAGGTCCGCGCCAATATCGCATCGGGCCGGGCGATATCGCGCGACCAGCTTCCGCAGGATCTCGTTGGCACGCTGCTCTACCTCTGCTCGGAGGCGAGCGACTTCGTCAGCGGGCAGACGATCAACGTGGACGGCGGTTCGCAGATGCGCTGATCCCGGCGCGCGGTCAGGCGACCGCGAAGATCGCGCGCAGCCATTCGACCGCATCGACGGTGCTCTGCACGCCGCGGACCGAATGGACCATGCCGAGGTAATCCTTGTGGACCACCGGCACGCCCGCATCGGCGAGCGCGCGTGCATAAGCGGCGCCGTCGTCGCGCAGGGGATCATATTCCGCCGTCTGCACGATCGCGGGCGGAAGCCCGGTCAGATCGGCGCGGAGCGGCGAGGCATAGGGATGATCGCCGTCTTCCGGCCTCTCCAGATACAGCGACCAGAACCAGCGCATCGCCTCCGCGCTCAGCACCGGGCCACCGGCGGCGGCGCGGTAGGAGGGCGTGTCGTTGCCGCTGTCGGTGGCGGGCACGATCAGCAATTGGCCGATGATCGCGGGGCCGCCCCGATCGCGCGCCATCAGCGCCACCACCGTCGCGATGGTGCCGCCCGCGCTGGTGCCATAGACGGCGACGCGCGACGGGTCCGCACCCAGCGTCTCCGCCGCGCCGACCGCCCAGACGGTCGCCGCATAGGCATCCTCGACCGGGGCAGGGAATTTCACTTCGGGCGCATGGCGATAATTGACCGAGACGACCACGCAGCCGGCCTCGCGCGCCAGGATGCGGCAGAAGGCGTCGTTGCTCTCCAGGCTGCCCAGCACCCAGCCGCCGCCGTGGAAGGCCATCAGCAACGGGTGCGGCCCCTCGCCTTCCGGCGTGAAAATCCGGATCGGCAGCGGCCCCGCTGGCCCCGGTATCTTGCGATCCTCGCTGCGGCCGGTCTTGGGCGGGGCGATCGCGGCGGTGATCCGCTCCTGCTGATCGCGAGCGCCTTCCACCCCCAGTTCAGGATAGTCGCGGAAGCCGAAGGCGGCCATCCGATCGATGAAAGCAAGGGCGTCGGGGTGAAGCGGCATCGGGTCCCTTTCGATCGAGCAGCGAACGGCTGGCGGCGTCAGCGCGCGATGGCGAAGCCTTCATAGCCTTTGGCGGCGACCTCGTTGCACTTGGCCTCATAAGCGGGAAAGCCGAGCAAAGGCATGAAGACGCGGGTCTTGCCCGGCACGTTCGTGCCCAGATACCAGCTGTCGCAGGTCGTATAGAGCGTCTTGGATGCGACCGCGTTGACGTGCTCGACCCACTGGTCCTGCGCATCCTGCTGCGGCTCGATCGCGCGGGCTTTCTCGCGATCGAGATAGTCGATCGCATCGGCGATCCATTCGACGTGTTGCTCAGTCGCGATCACGACATTCGCCAGCACCGACGGGCTGCCCGGCCCCGCGATGATGAACAGGTTGGGGAAGCCCACCGTGCCGAGGCCCAGATAGGTGCGCGGCCCCGCCGCCCATGCCTCCCGCAGCGAAAGCCCACCCCGCCCGCGCACGTCGATCCCCAGGATCGATCCGGTCATCGCGTCATAGCCGGTCGCGAACACCACCGCATCGAGCGGATATTCGGTCGAGCCCGCCATCAGCCCCTTTTCGGTGAAGCGGGCCAGCGGGTTCGCCTTGACGTCGACGATGTGGACGTTCGGCTGGTTGAAGGTCTCGTAATAATTGGTGTCGATGCACATCCGCTTGCAGCCGAGCGTCTGGCGCGGGCTGAGCAGATCGGCCTTCACCGGATCCTTGACCGTCTTGCGGATCTGGCCGCGCACGAAATCGGCGACGATCGCATTGGCCTTCAGATCGGTGCGCAGGTCGTAATAGGTCGCCTGCAGCCCCATCCCACCGATCGCCCAGCGCTCGAGGAAGGCGGCCTCGCGCTCCTCCTCGGTCGCCTCGAACACGGACTTCGGATTCTTGTCGAGCCGGTCGGCCCCGCGCGCGCCGACCATCTGGCGGTTGCGGCGGCGGAAATCGGCATAATCGGATTTGACGCGCTGCTCCTCGACGGGGTCGAGCGGCTCGTTGCGCGCGGGCACGGTATAGGTCGCGGTGCGCTGGAACACGGTCAGTTCGGCCGCCTCCTTCGCGATCATCGGGATCACCTGCACGCCCGACGATCCGGTGCCGATCACGCCGACCGTCTTGCCCGTGAAATCGACGCCCTCGTGCGGCCACTGGCCGGTATGGTAGACTTCGCCCTGGAAGTCGCCGATGCCTTCGATCCGCGGCATCATCGCGTTGGACAGGCAGCCGACCGCCAGGATCAGGTAGCGCGTCGTCCGCTTCGCCCCGTCGCTAAGCTCGACCGTCCACAAAGCCTTCGCCTCGTCATAGACGGCGGCGACGACCGACGTGTCGAACCGGATGCTGCGGCGCAGATCGAAGCGGTCGGCGACATGGTTGAGATAGGCCAGTATCTCCGGCTGGGCGGAGAATTTCTCGGGCCATTTCCATTCCTGCTGCAGTTCTTCGGAGAAGCTGTAGGAATATTCCATGCTCTCGATGTCGCAGCGCGCGCCGGGATAGCGGTTCCAATACCAGGTGCCGCCGACGTCGGAGCCGCGCTCGTAGCCCTGCACCGACAGGCCCTGCTCGCGCAGCTTGTGGACCGCGTAGAGGCCGCCGAAACCGGCGCCGACGATCACGACATCGAAATCCACTGCATCCCTCATCCGGTCACATATCCCGTTCTGGTTCGATCGAAGGGGCAGCACGCGGCCGCCGTCCCCCGAGGAGACCCCCTAATGGGCTCTGCGGAGGCCAGCTAAGGGCGTAATCGGGATAACCGCGATAGGATTGGGTGATCGCACTCACCCCCGCTCCCCGGCGACGTGGCGGCCGATCGCATAGCCCAGCGCCATCGCCGGGCCGAGCGTCGCCCCCGCCCCCGGATAGCCCCGCGCCAGCGGATGCGCGGTGACGTTGCCGACCGCGAACAGCCCCTCGATCACCGAGCGATCGCTCCGCAGCGCCCGTCCGGACGCGTCGGTGACGATCCCGCCCGCGGTGCCGAATGCGCCGGGCAGGAATTCCACGCCGTAAAAGGGCGCGATCTCGATCGGCGCGAGATTGGCGTTGGGATAGGGGTTGGTCGGGTCGCCGCCATAACGATCGTACGGCGTGTCGCCGCGCCCGAAATCCTTGTCCTCGCCGCTCTCGGCAACGCCGTTGAACCGGGCGACGGTCGCCTCCAGCACCGCCGGCGCCATGCCGAGTGCTTCCGCCAGTTCGCCGAGCGAGCCGCGCTGCACCACCCATTCGGGCAGAATGTCGGTCGCCGCGTAGGTGAGGAAGCCGTAGCGCTCCAGGAAGCGCCGGTCGAAGACGGTGAACAGCCTGAGCGGCCTGCCCTTGCGCTCGGCCGAGGCCCAGGCCGCGCGGATCAGGCTGTTGTAATCCTGCGCCTCGTTGACGATCCGCTCGCCGTCGCCGTCGACGATGATCACCCCCGGGGCCTGCCGCTCGGCCCGGATGTGGCGGCCGATCGCCTCCCCGTCGATGTCCTGCCCCGGCACCGCGACCATCGGCGCCCACCAGACCTGATCCATGTCCGCGAACGCCGCGCCCACCCGCGCCGCCATGCGGTGGCCGTCGCCCGTGTTGTGCGGCGGGCTGCAGCGGATCGGGATCGGGCGCCCGAGATGCTCGGCCGACATGCCTGCATCCCATTCGAAGCCGCCACAGGCCAGCACGACGCCCCGCGACGCCGCGATCCGGCGCCCGCCCGTGACGACACCGCCGACTTTCCCGTCCGCGACCACCAGATCCTCGACCGCCATGTCGACCGCGACATCGACGCCGTTTTCCAGGCACGCCTGCAGGATCGGCCCGACCAGCGCCGCCCCGCGCGAGACGATCCCCCGCTCGCCGCGCCGCTTGAGATCGTCCCACGGGAAATTCGCCCAGGCGCCCCATTCCTTGAACTCGGCCATCGAATATTGCGGCATGTGCGTGTCGCGCCGCAGCCGATCGCGCCACGCGCCCAGCGCATTGGTGTCGTAAAGCCCCGGCTGCATCGCCCGCCCCCGGCTGGAGCCCGGCAGGCCGAGCTTGTAATCGGGATAGGCCAGCGAGACGGTCAGCTCGATCGGCGTCGTCTCGCGCAGGAAGGCGAGCATGGCATCGGCCTGGTCGAGGAAGGCCCGGCCGACCTCACCACAGCCCACCGTCGCCTCCAAATAGTCCGCCGCCTGCTCCGGGCTGTCGGCGATGCCCGCCGCGATCATGTCCGCGTTCGCCGGAATCCAGACCGTGCCCGCCGACACCGCCGACGTCCCGCCCAGTTCCCCCGACTTCTCCAGCACCAGCACCGAACATCCGCCCCGCGCCGCCGCCAGCGCGGTGACGAGCCCGCCCGCGCCCGAGCCGACGACGATCAGATCATAGGCCGCCTTGAGGCTGTCCATCGCGAGGCCGGATCAATGCTTCTGTTCGGCCGAATAGAGCCGCAGATGCGGGATGTTCGCGTGGGGTGGCCGCTCCAGCATGTAGCGGACGGCATCGGCCATGTCCGCCGCTTCGAGCTTGCGCACCTGCAGATTGGCGCTCGGCCGCTTTTCCTTGGGGATGTGATCGAACACCTCGGTCGCGACGGACCCGGGCGTGACGACGCCGACCCGCACCCCGGCCTCCGCCAGTTCGAGCCGCATGCATTCGCTGAAGCCCTCCAGCGCGCGCTTGGTGCCGCTGTACACGCCGCAGCCCGGCGTCGTCAGGTTAGCGCTGATGCTGGAGACGTTGAGGATGTGCCCGGAGCCCTGCGCCTTCATCACCCGGGCGAACAGGTAGGAATTGCGCACCACCGCGGTGAAATTGAGCGCGATCATCGTCTCGAGCTCGCCGATGTCGACGCTATCGATCGGCCCGTTGCGGAAGATGCCCGCATTGTTGATCAGCACGTCGACCCGGCCGAAGCGCGCCAGCGTCGCGTCGAGCAGGCGCTGCCCGACCTCGGCCTCGGCGACATCGCCTCCGACGATCTCGATCTCGCCGCCCAATTCCCCGGCCAGCGCCTGAAGCTGGCTCTCGCGCCGGGCGTTCAGCACCAGCTTCGCGCCCAGCGGCGCCAGTTCCCGCGCGATCGCCTCGCCGATCCCTGCCGAAGCACCGGTGACGACCACGACCTTGCCCTGCAATGCGCTCATCTCTCTCTCCTCGTTCTTATGGCGGGCGGGGCGGGATCAGCTCGCCAGCGTGTAGCGCAGCGGCACCTTCTTGATGCCGCCGACCATGATCGAATCGATCCGCTTCGGCTCACCCGCGAGCTCGATGCTTTCGACGCGCTCGAAGAATTCCTCGAAGAAGATGCGCATCTCCATGCGGGCGAGATGCTGGCCGAGGCAGACGTGCGCGCCATAGCCGAACGCCAGCTGCGGATTGGGCGTGCGATCGACGCGGAAGGCGAAGGGATCGTCGAACACCTCTTCGTCGCGGTTGGCCGACGGATAGCACATCATCATCCAGTCGCCGGCGCGCACCAGCTGCCCGCGCAGCTCGTAATCCTGCTCGGCGGTGCGCATGAAATGCACGACCGGCGAGGTCCAGCGGATCGCCTCGTCGACGAGGCCGGGGATCAGGCTGCGATCGGCCTTCACCTTGGCGAACTCGCCCGGATCGAGCGCCATCGCCCAGGCGGCGCCCGCCGTGGACGACGAGGTCGTGTCATGCCCGGCGGTGGTGATCGTCATGTAATAGCTGGCGGCATCCCACAGCGAGATGGGCTCACCGCCGATCGTGGCATTGGCGATCACCGATGCGACGTCGCCGGTCGGGTTGGCGCGGCGGCTCTCGGTCAGCGCCACGAAATAGTCCATCATCTCGAACAGCAGATCGTGATTGGAGGTCGCGCCGATCGAATTGCCGGTCTGCTCGCCCGCCAGCTCGCGGTCCTGCGGCGCGAAGAAGCGCTGGGTCATGTTGAGCAAAAGCTCCTCGTCCGAGCGCGGCAGGCCGAGCAGGCTGAGGATGACGCGCAGCGGATAGCGCAGCGCCACCGTCTCGACGAAATCGCAGGAATCGTGCCCGGCCATCGCGTCGATCGCCTCGCGCGCCAGCGCCCGCATGTCCCGCTCCAGCACCTTGATCCCCTTCGGCTGGAATTGCGCGAAGGTGAGCATGCGGAACGGCATGTGGACCGGCGGGTCCATCGTCAGCAGCGAATTGCCGAGCAACCGGCGCCCTTCCGCCCGCGCCTCGATCGCGCGCCGCTCGAAATCCCGGGTGATCAGCGATTTGCGGACGCCGTTGTTGCTGAAGATCTGCGGCTGACGGCCGACCTCCTGGATGTCGGCATGCTTGGTGACGACCCAGAAGGGATTGTAGCCCTCGGCCTCCGCGATCCCCAGCGGCATCTCGCGCCGCAGCCAGGTCAGGTCCTGCTGCAGGCGGTTCCATTCACCATGCGCCTTCGGATCGACGAGCCGCGCGGCGATGTCGTGCGGCATGATCGCGCGCGTTCGGTCTATCGTTGCAGCTGCGGACATGCACGTGCCTCCTTCAACCGCCGTGGAAGGCGATGGATTTGATGTAGGTGAATTCGTGGAGTCCCTCGTCGCCGAGCTCGCGGCCGTATCCCGATCGCTTGATGCCGCCGAACGGCTGGTGCGAGGACATCTTGCCCGATCCGCCGTTGATCGCGACCTTGCCGGTGCGCAGCGCCAGCGCGATCTCGAACGCGCGGCCGACGTCGGCCGAATAGACACCGCCGGACAGGCCGAAATCGCTGTCGTTGGCGATGTCGATCGCCTCCTCGTCCTGATCGAAGCCGATCACCGCACCGACAGGCCCGAAAATCTCCTCGCGGGCGACGGGCATGGCATTGTCGACATCGTCGAACAGCGTGGGTTCGAAGAAGAAGCCGCGGTCCAGCCCGGCGGGACGGCCGCCGCCGGTCACCAGCCTGGCGCCGCTCCGGCGGGCCTGATCGACGATACCTGCGACACGATCGCGCTGCGCGCCGCGGATCAGCGGCCCCATCCGCACCGCCGGATCGGCCGGGTCGCCGATCGGCACCTTGCGGAACATCTCGACCAGCATCTCGACGAACGCGGCACGGACGCTGTTCTGGACGACGAGGCGCGTCGTCGCCGCGCAGGCCTGCCCGGCATGGAGCGTCAGGCTGCCGAGCGCGGACATCGCCGCCGCCTTCAGATCGGCGTCGGCCCGCACGATCAGCGCGGATTTGCCGCCGAGCTCCAGCACGCAGCGCTTGAGCGTCGCTGCCGCCTGCGCCTGGATCGCCGCCCCGACGCGGTCCGATCCGGTGAAGCTGACCAGATCGATCCGCGGATCGCGAGTCAGCATCTCGCCGATCTCGATGCCACCGGTCACGACGTTGAACACGCCCGGCGGAAGCCCCGCCTCGTCCGCCGCCTCGGCCACGACCAGCGCCTCGAACGGGGTCAGCGGAGACGGCTTCAGGATCACCGAATTGCCCGTCACCAGCGCCGCGAAGCTCTTGGTCAGGTTCATGTTGAACGGCACGTTGAACGGCGTGATCGCCAGCACCACGCCCACCGGCTCGCGCACCATGGCGCCCGCGCCCAGCATCTTCTGGCCGTTGGGCATCCCGACCAGCTCGATCGGCAGCGTGGTGATCGCGGGCTGCTTCGCGCGCTCGATATAGTGGCGGGCGTGATCGATGCCGGTCTGGAACTGCATCGATTGGGTGAAGGGCTGGACCGATCCGGCCTCGGCGGTGATCAGCGCGCGGATCTCCGCCCCGCGACGCACGAAGATGTCGCACATCGCCGAAAGCTTCGCCGCCCGCTCCTCGACCGGCATGCGCCGCCACGGCCCCTTGTCGAACGCCAGACGCGCCGCTGCGATCGCCTTCTCCGCCTCGGCGTGGCCCGCGACGGGGGCATCGCCGATCAGCTCCTCGGTCGCCGGGTTGACGACCGCTTCGCGCCCTTCGGGAACGATCCATTCGCCGTCGATGTACAGCGCTTGCGGGTTCGCCAACGGGATCATGCGGCTTTCGCTCCAAGCAGGAAGTCGGCGCAGCGCTCGCCGATCATGATCGCCGGCGCGTTGGTGTTGCCGCTGACGAGGTGCGGCATGATCGACGCATCGGCGACACGCAGGCGCGGCACGCCGTGGACGCGCAGCTGCGGATCGACGACGGCGCGCTCGTCCTGGCCCATGCGGCAGGTGCCCGCCGGGTGATAGACGGTCTTCAGGACGCTGCGGATATGCGTCTCGATCACATCGCGGCTGACCTCGCCGGGGCCGTGGCCGGGCGCGAGTTCGCATTCGAGCACGCTCGCGAGCGAGGGCTGATGGAGGATCTTGCGGGCGAGCTTCACGCCGCGGACGAGCGTTTCCATGTCCTCGGGATCGCCCAGCGCATTGGCCCAGACGGTCGGCGTCTCGCGCGGATCGGCACTCCGGATGCGGACGTGGCCGCGGGCGCGCGGGCGCAGGTTGCACGGGCTGATCGACATGCCGTGGCCGGGCAGCGGTGGGCGATCGGCGTCCCCGGTCAGGGCCGCGACGGTGGTGAACTGGATGTCGGGTCGGCCCGAGCCGTTGGTGTCGACGAAACCGCCCGATTCAACGATGTTGGAGGTCAGCAGCCCCGATCGGAACAGCATCCACTGCAGCCCGTGGCGGACGGCGCGCAGCCCCTTGTCGTGGCCGAACAGACTGTCCGGTCCCTTGGTGCGGCCATAGACGCCGGCCTGGAAGTGATCCTGCAGATTCTCGCCGACGCCGACGAGATCGCGGACCACCGGAATATTATGCTGCTGGAGCAGCGCGCCCGGCCCGATGCCCGACAATTGCAGCACCTTGGGCGATCCGAAGGCGCCGGCCGAGACGATCACTTCTTCGCGCACCGTCGCGCTGTGGAGCGCATTGTCCTTGGTCCGGTAGCTGACGCCCGAGGCGGCGCCGTTCTCCAGCGTGACGGCCTGAACCGTCGCCTCGGTCCGCAGCGTCAGCAGCGGATTCTTGCGGACGTGCGACAGGAAGGCGACCGCCGAGGATTGCCGCTGCCCGTCGGCCGTGGTGACCTGATAGAAGCCGACGCCGTCCTGATGCGCGCCATTGAAATCGTCGTTGAACGGCAGCCCAGCCTCCTGGCCGGCGCGGACGAAGGCATAGCTCAGCGGATGGTGATAGCCGGCGTCCGACACCCGCAGCGGGCCATGGGCGCCGTGCAAGGGCTCGGACAGGCGCTGGTTGGCCTCGACGCTCTTGAACGCCGGCAGCACGTCGTCCCAGCCCCAGCCGGTGCAGCCCTCGGCCGCCCAATCTTCATAATCCTGATGCTGGCCGCGGATATAGACCATGCCGTTGACCGACGATCCGCCGCCGAGCAGCCGGCCCTGCTTCATGAACACGCGCCGCCCGCCGACCGCCGCCTCGGGCTCGGTCCAGAAATTCCAGACGAGCGATTTGCCGATCTTCTGGATGCCGCCCGGGATCTGGATGAAGAAGTCCCGATCGGTCGGCCCCGCCTCCAGCAGCAGCACGCTCTTCCCGGCCTGAACCAGCCGAGTCGCGATCACGCAACCGGCCGAGCCGGCACCGATCACGATGTAATCGTAGGCGTCCATCCATCCTCCCCGCGACCTCGCGCCAGTTACGGCTTGTGAGATCGACTTGCTCATCACATAAGCGCGCGACCGGCACCGAAGCAAGCCGAGCGCATCGGACGAGTGCCATCTACGGGGGCGGCGACGCAGTCCCGGCGTCGGTTACTTCCTTATCCGCGCGCCCGGCGTAGGTACGGTTCCGGGCCCTGCACGCACCGGGCTGGGGCATAGTGGTTATCTATCACCGTCAGTCCCAGCGCATGCTGGTCGGCGCCCGACGGACCGAATAGCTGCCAGTGATACCGTGTCGCGAAGGGATGTCGGCCGAACCGGCAACGACGATCAGAGCAAGCCGAGAGGACCGAAATGACTGCCGAAACGCCCCTTTCCGGAGGCGATCTCACACCGCAAGTTCTGATCGTGGGCATGGGGCCGTGCGGCGTGACCATCGCCAATCACCTGGGGCTCCACGGCATCCGCACGCTGATCATCGATCGCTCTGCCGAGATACTGGATTATCCGCGCGCCGTCGGAATGGATGACGAGGCGCTGCGCTCCTACCAGACCGTCGGGCTCGCCGACGAACTGCTGGACGACATGATCCGCAACGTCCCCGCGCGCTATCACACCAGCAAGGGCTGGTGCTTCGCGCACGTCCATCCGCAGGATCAGCCTTATGGCTGGTCGCGCCGCAACCTCTTCCTCCAGCCGCTGACCGAGGCGACGCTGCGCAAGGGGCTGACGCGCTATCCTTCGGTGAAGGTCGCAGGCGGCTACGATCTCGAAACGCTCGACGATCGGGGCGACAAGGTCTCGGCCGCGCTCCGCGCGCCGGACGGCAGCGCGGTGGTCGTCACCGCCGATTATCTGGTCGGCGCCGACGGCGGCCGCAGCACGGTGCGCGGGCTGATCGGCGTGAAGCTGGACGGCAAGACCGACGCCGCGCGCTGGCTGGTCGTCGACATGGAGAATGACGAGCTCGATTCGCCTTTCTCCAGCGTCCACACCGATCGTCACCGGCCGCGCATGTCGATCGCGCTGCCCTACGGCCACCGCCGCTTCGAATTCCGCATCCCGCCCGGCGAGAGCGACGAGGAAGCGCTGCAGCCCGAAACGCTCGAAAAGCTGATCGGCCAATTCTATCCGCCGGGGCCGCGCCAGGCCCGCGTGATGCGCGCCCGCGTCTACATGCACCACAGCCGCATCGCCGATCGCTTCCGCGTCGGCCGCGTCTTCCTCGCCGGCGATTCCGCGCACCTGCAGCCGCCCTTCTTCGGCCAGGGCATGAACTCGGGCCTGCGCGATGCGACCAACCTCGCGTGGAAGCTCGCAGCCGTGCTGCGCGGCCAGGCGAGCGACGCGATGCTCGACAGCTACGAGGCCGAGCGCCGCGACCATGCCCGCAAGATGGTCAATGTCGCGACGATGTTCGGCAAGCTCTACGCCCCCGGCAACCGCCTCGCCGAATTCGCGCGCGATACGCTGTTCCGCGTGATCCAGGGCCTGCCGGGCCTGCGCGACTACATCCTGCAGATGAAGTTCAAGCCGATGCCCCGCTACACCGAGGGGCTGGTGCTGCAGCGCGGCCCGATCGCCAAGGACAGCCCGGTCGGGCGGATGTTCGCCCAGCCGACGGTGGAGACCGCCGACGGCCGCAAGGTGAAGCTCGACGATGCGATCGGCCCCTGGTTCGCCGTGCTCGGCATCAATCGCGATCCGGTGGAGTCGCTCTCCACCGAGGAGCGCGCCTTCTGGCAGGACGAGCTCGGCGCGAGCCTGGTGTTCATCCGCCCCTCGCGCAGCGCCCCGCTCGCCGAGCCCAGCGGCTCGGTCGTGATCGAGGATCTGATGGGCTCTTTCCGCGATTGGCGGCGGCGCAATCCGGGGATCGATTTCGTGATCCTGCGCCCCGATCGCTACGTCGCCGCCGTCTGCAGCGCCGCCGACCTCGATCGGGTCAGCGCCGAGCTTCGCCACCGGCTGCGGGCATAGCGGATATCTATCACCGTCAGTCCAAGCGCGCGCTGGTCGGCGCCCGACCGACCGAATAGCTGCGATCCATAAGCATCGGGGAGTGATGGATGAACGCGCCGTTTTCGCCGCCGGCCGGCTCGGTCGACGGGCTGGTCCGCGAGAGCGCCAACGAATTCAAGGTCGCGACGGCCGCGTACCGCGATCCGGAGATCTTCCGGCGCGAGATGGACGTGCTGTTCGGGCGCGGCTGGGTGTATCTCGCGCATGAGAGCGAGGTCGCGGCACCCGGCGATTACAAATCCTGCTGGATCGGCCGCCAGCCGGTCATCCTCGCGCGCGACGACAAGGGCGAACTCAACGCCTTCTACAACGCCTGCCCGCACCGCGGCACCACGCTGTGCCGGTCCGAACATGGCCATGTCCGCGCCTTCGTCTGCCCCTACCATGCCTGGACGTTCGATCTGTCGGGCAAGCTGGTCGGAATCGCCGATCGCGGCCGCTATCCCGACGATTTCCCGATGGAGGACAAGAAGCTCCACCGCATCGCCCGCCTCACCAATTTCTGCGGGCTGATCTTCGGCGCGCTGAGCGACGACGTGCCCGCGTTCGAGGAGTATCTCGGCCCCGCGGCGAAGCATGTCGACCTGTGGCTCGGCCGTGCGCTCGGCGGCCGATATCGCGCCGGCACGCCGCACCGCTACCTCTATCGCGGCAATTGGAAGTTCCAGTGCGAGAACGTGCTGGACGGCTATCACGCCAATCCCGTCCACGGATCGGCCTATCGCACCATCCGCCAGTTCCCGCAGCGCTTCCCGGGTGCCGACAGCAGCCGCGCCATCACCGGCGTGCGCACGCTGGGCGAGGCGCGCGGCTACACCAACGGCCACGGCATGCTCGGCGCCGGCGCGGCGCTGGAGACGGGCAACATCCCCGAGGACGTGAAGCAGCGCTACCGCGCCGCGCTGGTCGAACGCCACGGCGAGGAGACGGCGCAGCAGATCGTGAACAACCGCCACCTGCTCGTCTTCCCGAACGTCTGCATCATGGACAACAACATCCGCGTCATCCAGCCGATCGCGCACGACCTGACCGAGATCTATTCCTACCCGATGTTCCTCGAGGGGGTGGAGCCGGAGATCAACGCGGCGCGCCTCGGCGACGTGCAGGCGCGGGTCGGCACGGCGGGCGTCGTCAATCTCGACGATATCGAGATCTTCAATTCCAACCAGACCGCGATCAGCGCCCCGGGCCTGGAATATATCACGCTCAGCCGGGGGCTCGGCAAGGAAGAGGTCCGCAACGATGGCGAGCGGATCGGCCACCACAGCGACGAGACGCCGCAGCGCGCCTTCTGGCGGGCCTGGCAGGAACGCCTGTCCGCCGCGGAGAACGCCTGATGTCGGCCGAATTGCTGGCGCTGGTCCACCGCGAGGCGCGCCTTCTGGACGATTGGAAGCTCGACGACTGGCTGGCGCTGTTCGCGCCCGACGGCGTCTACTGGCTGCCGATCGAGGAAGGCAGCGATCCCGTCCGCGTCGCATCGATCATCTATGACGACGTCCAGCTGATGGCGATCCGGGTCGAGCAGCTGATGCGGCAGAACCGCATCTCGCAGACGCCGCGATCCGAGACGATCCACTTCATCACCAACGTCGAGGTGGAATCGGAAGACGGCGACACCGCCGTCGTCCGCTACAATCTGCTGATCAGCGAACTGCGCAGCGGCGACTGGCGCCAGAACGGGCTCGGCCAGATCCGCCAGCACCCCGGCCGCGTCCGGCTGGAAGCGGTGCGCAGCGATGGCGAATGGAAGATCCGCGAGAAGCGCCTCCTGCTGCTCGCCCGCCAGCAACCGCTCGAAGGTCTGTCCTATCTCCTCTAACACAGAAAGACGCGGCTGATGCTCGCTCTCGCCAAGGTAGCGCCGGTCACCGGCGGCGTGGATTTCGTCCAGCGCGAGCCGCGCGAACCGGGGCCGGACGAGGCGCTGATCGAGGTCCGCGCCGCGGGCCTGTGCGGCAGCGATATCCAGATCTGGAAATGGCCGCCCTACCTGGCAAAGCGCGTGCCGGTCCCCTGCGTGCTGGGGCATGAGGCCGCCGGCCGCGTCGCGCAGATCGGCGCGCGCGTCACCAACGTGAAGGTCGGCGACAATGTCAGCCTCGAAAGCCATCTCTTCTGCGGCAAATGCTATCAATGCCTCACCGATCGCGCGCATATCTGCGTCGAGAAGGCCTCGCCCGGCGTCGATTTCGACGGGGTGTTCGCCAAATATGTGACCGTCCCGGCATCGATCCTCTGGGTCAACGCCCCCGATTTCCCCGACGAGCTTGGCGCGATCATGGAGCCTTATGGGATCGGCGTGCACGCCTCGCTGGAGGGGCACGGCGTCTCCGGGCTCACCGTGGCGATCAACGGCTGCGGGCCGATCGGCATGATGAACGTCGCGACCGCGCGGGCGCTCGGCGCGCTCAAGGTCATCGCCATCGAGCCCTCGAAACTCCGCCGCGACATGGCGCTGAAGATGGGCGCCGATCTGGTGATCGATCCCTCGACCGAGGATGTCCGCGCCAAGGTCTATGATGCCACCCGCGGCCGCGGCGCCGATGTCGTGATCGAATATTCGGGCGTGCTGGAGGGGCTCCGCAACTGCATCGACATGATCACCATCGGCGGCGAGCTTCGGCTCTGCGCGACGCCGACCCGCCCGGTCGAATATGATTTCACCGCCTGGAAGACGAAGCGACCCACGATCCACAACATCAACGGCCGCCGCATCTGGTCCACATGGGTGCGCGCCGCCGATCTGCTGCGCGAGGGCAAGGTCGATCTCCGCCCGATCCTGAGCCATGTGATGCCGCTGTCGGATGGCCTGAAGGCGTTCGGTCATGTCTTTGCCGGCGAAGCCCTCAAGCCGATCCTGATCCCATGATCGAGACCGAGGAAAAGCCCGTCGCCGCCGCCACGCTCGGCGCCTGGTGGATGCTGATCGTCCTGCTGTTCTTCAACATCCTGTCCTTCACCGATCGCTACGTGATGACGATGCTGGTCGAGCCGATGAAGGCCGATCTCCACGCATCGGACGTCAGGATGAGCCTGGTGCTGGGGCCGGCTTTCGCCATCCTCTACGGCGTGTCGTCGCTGCCGCTCGGCTGGCTGGCCGATCGCTATCCGCGGCGGCTGGTGATCTATTTCGGTGTCACGCTCTGGTCGATCGCGGCGACCGCGACGGGCCTCGCGCGATCCTTCACCGCCTTGCTGTTCGCCCGCACCGTGATGGGCGTGGGCGAGGCATCGCTGACCCCGTCCGCTTATCCGCTGCTCGCCGACAGCTTCCCGCGCAAGCGGCTGACGCTGGCGCTGTCGATCTATCAGATGGGCGTGAAGATCGGCGGCGCGGTCGCGCTGACGATCGGTGCCGTCGCGATCGCCTTCGCCACCAAATATGGCCCCTTCCATCTGCCCGGCTACGGCCAGCTCGCCTCCTGGCAGGCGGTGCTCGCGATCATCGGTGCGCCCGGTGTGCTGTTCGCGCTGCTCGCCTTCACCTTCTCGGAGCCGGCCCGGCGCAGCTCGGCCGGGGCCCCGTCCCTGCCGGTCGGCCAGTTCCTGCGCGAGAACCGCGCCTTGCTGTCGCTGATGGCGGTGGGCTTCTGCCTCGTCTCGATGTGCGCGTTCAGCTACTCGGCCTGGGTCCCGTCCTACATGACCCGCGAATTCGGCTGGAAGCCGACGCGCTATGGCCCGGCACTGGCCGTGATCAACCTGATCGCGGCGGGAGCGATGATCCTGAAGGGCTGGTTCGTCGACTGGCTGTTCGCCCGCGGCATGAAGGACGCGCACCTGCGCTTCTACAGCTGGCTGATCGCCTTGTCGGTGCCGGTCGGGGCGATCACCTTCGCCGGCATCTCGCCGGTGGTCTTCCTGGTCTTCTACGGCGTGCTGCAGGCGATCGCGATCGAATATATCGTCTATCTTGGCGCGACGTTGCAGCTGATCACCCCCAATGCGATGCGCGGGCGGGTGACCGGCGGCTTCATGGCGGCCTTCACCGCCGTCGGCATGGGCGCGGGCCCGTCGATCGTCGCGGTGCTGACCGACCATGTCTTCCACAGCGAGAAGCTGCTCGGATGGTCGTTGATGACGGTGACCCTCGCCTTCCTGTCGCTGGCCTATGTCTGCCTGCGTCTGGCGCTCCGTCATGTCGCGGCGCTGGTCCGCGAAAATCTCGGCTGAGCCTCAGGCGACCACCCACAGGCCTTCGTCGCGCACCTCGTCCAGGATGCGCCGGACGACGCGCTGCAGGCCGAGCGACATTTCGGACGGCGGCCGTGCCGCGGTGTTCACCAGCATGACGCTGCGGGTGAGATCGAAGTCGTCGATCCGTGCCGCCGCAAGCGTGCCGGCGCGGAGCTCCTCGCTCACGCCGATGTGGGGAAGCAGCGAATAGCCGTCGCCGCTCGCGACCATCGATTTGATCAGCGGCAGCGCGTCGATCTCGGCGCGGATCGACAGACGGATCGACTCGGCGTGCGGCTGCTGGTTGATCCGGCGGTTGATCCCCTTGCCCATCGGCAGCATCAGCAGATCGACGCGGCGCAGGATCTCGGCGGAGACCGGCTTCAGCGCGATGCCGTTGGCATCGACCTCGCCGAACGCGCCCGCCGGGCCGATCAGGAACAGGGTCTCGTCGGCGATATGCTCGCCCGGCAGGTGCCACAGGTCGTCGGCATAATAGAGCAAAGCCGAATCCAGCGTCCCGTCCTCGACCAGCTTGACCAGATCGGTCGCCAGCCCCTGGCGCAGCCGCAGCTTCAACTGCGGCAGTTCGGTCCGCACCGCCACGATCAGCCGATGCCCCAGCAGCGCGCCCAGCGACACCGGGATGCCCAGCGAAACCTCGCCGCCCCGGACGATGCCCGAACCGCGGATCTCCTCGCGCGCCCGGCGGGTGTCCTGCAGGATGCGTTCGGCATGCTCCTTGAACAGCTGGCCGGCATGGGTCGTCGTCACGCCGCGCGAGGTGCGCTGGAAGAGCTTGGCGCCGAGTTCGTCCTCCAGCCGCAGCAATTGCTGGCTGAGCGAAGGCTGCGCGAGGCCGAGTTCGTCCGCCGCCTTGGTGATCGACTGGCGCTCGACGATCGTCAGGAAAGCGCGGAGCTGGCCTTCGTCCATCTCAGGCAGCCACGCTTTGCGGAGTGGGAATGGCGTGCAGGTCGCAATTGCGCCCGGCCTTCATCACCTGCCCCGGCAGATCGTGGCCCAGCAGCGCGGGCAGCGTGCGCGACAAGGCGATCAGCGCGGGCAGGTCGATCCCCGTCGCGATGCCCATCTCCTCGGCCATGTTCACCGCATCCTCGGTACAGATGTTGCCCGATGCGCCCGGCGCAAAGGGGCAGCCGCCGAGGCCGCCCAGCGCCGCATCGAAGCGGATCGCCCCCGCCTCGCGCGCGGCGAGGACGTTGGCGAGGCCGAGGCCGCGCGTGTTGTGGAAATGCAGCGTCAGCGCCTCGGCCGGCACCCGCTCCAGCACCCTGCCGACCAGCCGCCGCACCTGCGCCGGGTTCGCCATGCCGGTCGTGTCCGCCAGCGTGATGCCGTCGGCGCCGAGCGCGCGATAGGCATCGACGATCTCCAGCACGCGATCCTCGCGGATGCGGCCCTCGAACGGGCAGCCGAAGGTCGTCGCGATCGATCCGTTGAGCAGGGCACCCGCATCCTTCGCCCGCTCGGCGACCGCCCTGAAGGCCGCGAGCGACTGATCGCTCGCCATGCGCACATTGGCCATATTGTGCGTCTCGCTGGCCGAGAGCACGAAGTTGATCTCGTCCGCCTCGGCCGCGATCGCCCGCTCGGCCCCGCGCAGGTTCGCGACCAGCCCGACGTAGATCACCGACGGCGCGCGGGTGATGCGCGCGAAAACCTCGTCGGCATCGCGCAGTGCCGGTACCGCCTTCGGCGACACGAACGACGTCACCTCGATCCGGCCGAAGCCCATTGTCGAGAAGGCGTCGATCAGCCGCACCTTGTCGTCGGTCGGCACCCATGTGGACTCGATCTGGAGCCCGTCGCGCGGGGCGACCTCCTGGAAGATGATGTCCTTGCTCATGCGATGGCGCCTGCTGTCCTGAGCGCTGCGATATCGCTTTCGCCATAGCCCAGATCGGCGAGGATGGCATCGGTATGCGCGCCCAGTTCCGGCCCGATCCACCGCGTCTCCCCCGGCGTCTCGGACAGTTTCGGCACGATCCCCGGCATCTTCACCGCCGTCCCGTCCGCCAGCGTGAACGTCTGGATCATCCCCCGCGCCAGATATTGCGGATCCGTAACGATATCGGCCACCGAATAGATGCGTCCCGCGGGTACTTCGCAAACTTCCAGCGCCGCCAGCGCCTCGTCGATCGTCCGCCCGCGCGTCCAGTCGGCGATCGCCCCGTCGATCTCATCGACCCGCGCGACCCGCCCCGGATTGTGCGCCAGATCGGGATCGTCCGCGAGATCCGCCCGCCCGATCGCGCGCATCAGCCGCCGGAAGATCGCGTCGCTGTTCCCCGCGATCACGACATAGCCGCCGTCGCCGCTGGGATAGGTGTTGGACGGCGTGATCCCCGGCAGCGCGCCACCGGCACGCTCGCGCACCTCGCCGGTCAGGTCATATTCCGGGACGAGGCTTTCCATCAGGTTGAACACGCTCTCGAACAGCGAGACGTCGACCACCTGCCCGCCGCCCTGCCCGGTCTTCACCCGCAGCAGCGCCATCAGCGCGCCCATCACGCCGTGCATCGATGCGAGACTATCGCCAAGGCTGACGCCCACCCGCGCCGGCGGGCTGGCCGGATCGCCGGTCGTGTAGCGGATCCCGCCCATCGCCTCGCCGATCGCACCGAAACCCGGCCGGTCGCGATAGGGGCCGTCCTGGCCATAGCCGGAGAGGCGCACCATCACGAGATCGGGGTTGAGCGCCGACAGCACGTCCCACCCCAGCCCGAGCTTCTCGAGCCCGCCCGGCCGGAAATTTTCGATCACCACGTCCGCTTCGGCGGCGAGCTTCCTCGCGATCTCCAGCCCCTCGGGCGATTTGAGATCGAGCGCGATCGACTTCTTGTTGCGCGACTGGAGCGACCACCACAGCGACGTGCCTTCGTGCAGCTTGCGCCACTTGCGCAGCGGATCGCCGCCCTGCGGCGTCTCCACCTTGATCACGTCGGCACCGAATTCCGCGAACAGCCGCGCGGCGAAAGGAGCCGCGATCAGCGTCCCCAGTTCGAGGACTCGTATACCGGTGAGGGGTCCGCTCATCCCACTACAGATAGTGGCGGAAAATCATCTGCGCCACGCAGGCCGGCTTGGCCGCGCCTTCGACCTCGACGGTATATTCGATGATCGTCTGATAGGACGGCCCGGCGGGCGCAAACTCGAGGATCTTGGCGATGACGCGAAGCCGCGATCCTACCGGCACCGGCTGGGGAAAGCGGATTTTCTCATATCCATAGTTCACGCCCATCTTGAACCCTTCGAACTTGAAGAGCCCCTGGTTGAGTGCCGCGATCATCGAAAGCGTGAGCATGCCGTGGGCGATCGTCTTGCCGTAGGGGCCGGCCTTGGCCCGCTCGACATCGACATGGATCCACTGGTGATCGCCCGAAGCACGCGCGAATTCGTCGATCCGCTCCTGCGTCACTTCCAGCCATGCGCCCGGCCCGAGCGTCTGGCCGACCAGCCCGGGCAAGGAATCCAGGCTCAGCATCGTCGTCTGGCTCATCGGATCAGCCCAGCCGTAGGCCGGGCGCGCGCGTGCCGAACAGATCGGTCGCCATGATCCGACCGATGTCCTCGGTCTTCCAGCGCTTGTCGCCGCTAGTGATGCCGGCATGCTCGGACCAGGGCTTCAGCACCGACAGGCGATCGCGCACCGCACGGATGCACTGGCCGTTGACCATCTGCGCCTCGTCGCTCGCCAGCCAGGCGACCGCCGGTGATCCAAGCGACGGATCCATCGGATCGAAGACGTCGGGATCGAAATCGTCGGGCTCCTTGGGCGCGCCCATGCCGATCGTCGAGGAGATGCGGGTCAGGCCGCCCGGCGAGATGAGGTTTGCCGTCACGCCGATGCTGCCGAGCTCGACCGCGAGAGTCAGCGTGAGACCCGCGATCGCAGCCTTGGCCGTTCCGTAATTGCTCTGGCCGAAATTGCCGAGCAGGCCGGCGCCCGACGTCGTGTTGATGATCCGGCCGGCATAGCGCCCGTTGCCTTCCTTGGCCTTGGCGCGCCAATATTGGGCAGCCGCACGGCAGGTCAGCCAGGTGCCACGAACATGCACCTTCATCACCAGATCGAAATCGTCGGCGGACATGTTCCAGATCGCCCGGTCACGGACGATGCCGGCATTGTTCACCACGATGTCGAGGCGGCCCCATTCGTCGACGCCGCGACGGATCATCGCTTCTGCCGAAGCCTCGTCGCTGACGTCGCCATAGTCCGCCACCGCATCGCCGCCCCGCGCCTTGATGATGTCGACGACCACGTCGGCATCACGACCCTGGCCCTCGCCGCGTGCGGACGAGCCGAGATCGTTGATCACGACCTTCGCCCCCTGCCGCGCCAGCTCCAGCGCATGCCCACGGCCGATGCCATGTCCCGCACCCGTGACCAGTGCGACCTTGCCCTCCAGAATCCCGCTCATTCCTTATTGCTCCCTGCCGGTGCGAACACCGAAATCGTTACGTCGTCCGAAATCGCTTCGAACCGCACCTCGACGGGCATGCCGATCCACAGATCCTTGGACTGGCATTCGACGATCTTGGTCGTGACCCGCACGCCTTCGTCCAGATCGACCTGGGCGGCGATGTAGGGCAGCTGCGTGTTGAAGGGCGGCAGATCGTTCACATACACCGTCGAGAAGGTGTAGACCGTGCCCGTGCCCTTCGCCGGTACGAACGCCACGTCGTCGCTCCAGCATTTGGGGCAGATCGGGCGCGGATAATAATGGACGTCGCCGCAGGCGCCGCACTTGCCGAGCAGCAGCTTGCCTTCCTTCGCCGCGTCCCAGAACGGCCGTGTTTCGAGCTCGATCGTCGGCAGATCGAAGCGTGGTGCGCTCGCCATCAATATCCCCTGAAATTGGTCGGCCGCTTTTCCATGAAGGCGGTGACGCCCTCCTTGGCATCGCCGGTCTTGCCGTTGATTTCCTGTGCCATCGCTTCGGCCAGGAAGGCGTCGGCCCTGCTGGTGTCGAGCGATGCGTTGAGCAGCCGCTTGGAAAGCGAGATCGCCGTGGTCGCCCCGGCCGCGAGGCGCGCCGCAAGGGCATTGGCCTTGTCCGCCAGTTCCTCGGGCGCGCAGACGATGTTGACGAGGCCCAGCGCCTTGGCCTCGTCGGCCGGCAGCTTATCGCCCAGGAACGCCAGCTCCTTGGCCTTCTGCAGGCCGAGACGGCGCGGAAGAAGATAGGCACCCGCGGCATCGAGCGTGATGCCGCGCAACACGAAGGGTTGCGAGAACCACGCCGCGTCGCTCGCGACGATCATGTCCGAGGCGAGCGCGAGATGCGCGCCCATACCCGCGGCCGGCCCCTGCACGGCAGCGATCACCGGCTTGCCGCAATCCAGCACCGCGGCGATGAGCTTCTGCGCGCCGTTGAGCATGATGCGCATCGTCGATCCGGCCGGACGCTCGCCGCCCCCGCCCATGTTGCCGATGTCGGCGCCGGTGCAGAAATGCTTGCCGGTCGACTGGATCAGCACGACCCGCACCGCCTGATCGGCGTCCGCCTCCGCGAGCAGGGCGATGATCCGATCGCGCTGGTTCGGAGCGATGGCATTGCCCCGGTCGGGCCGGTTCAGCGTGATCCGCATCACGCCGGCTTCGACCCCACTCAGAACCGTATCGGATGCGTCATCCGCCATCGCGTGCCCTTCATTCCTGACCCTTCAAACGCACTAGCGCGCAGGGGGCGACGAACGAGTCCCCATCGGGGTGACAGTCGGGGACGATGCGTCTCCCTATAGGTCTGACGATCTCGATTTTTAGCGATGAGGACGGACATGGGGCGGCGGGTGGCGATTGCGGGTGTCGGGCTGTCGGGCCTGCCGGGCTCGGCGGAAGCCAGCCCCTATGCGCTGCATGCGCAGGCCTCGCGCGATGCCTTGCTGGAGACCGAGCTGAAGCCGTCGGACATCGACGGTTTCGCCTCCGCCGGCCTCGGCGCGATCCAGCCGATCGAGGTTGCCGAATATATGGGACTGAAGCCGCGCTGGCTCGATTCCACCGGGGTCGGCGGTGCGACGTGGGAAGTGATGGCCGCCCATGCCGCCGATGCGATCGCGGAAGGCCGCGCGGACGTCATCCTGCTCGCCTACGGATCGACCGCGCGCACCGATCTCAAGCGCAAGCTGCGCACCGCCAGCCTCGCCTGGGGCACGCGCGGGCCGAGCCAGTTCGAGGCGCCGTGGGGCCACACGCTGATCTCCAAATATGCGATGGCCGCGCGGCGGCACATGCACGACTATGGCACCACCATCGAGCAGATGGCCGAGATCGCCGTTTCCGCCCGCTACAACGCCGGGCTCACGCCGTTCGCGGCTTACCGCGATCCGATCGAAATCGCCGACGTGCTCGATGGACCGATGATCGCCGATCCCTTCACCAAGCTGCAATGCTGCATCCGATCGGACGGTGGCGCGGCGGTGATCCTCGTAGCCGAGGATCGCGTGAAGGACCTGCCGGTGAAGCCGGTTTGGGTCCTGGGCTCGGGAGAGGCGGGCTCGCACGTCTCGATGAGCCAGTGGGACGATTTCACGGTTTCGCCCGCCGCGATGTCCGGCCCCGTCGCCTTCGGGCGCGCCGGCATCCGCCCGGACGAAATCGACGTCTGCGAGATCTACGATGCCTTCACCTACATGACGCTGGTCACGCTCGAGGACCTCGGCTTCTGCGAGAAGGGTGAAGGCGGGCCGTTCGTGGCGGACGGCAAATTGCGCGTCGGCGGTGCGCTGCCGACCAACACCGATGGCGGGGGCCTTTCGGCCTGCCACCCCGGCATGCGTGGCCTGTTCCTGCTGGTCGAAGCGGCGCGGCAGCTGCGCGGCGAAGCCGGCGATCGCCAGACGCCGAACGCCAAGCTGGCCTGCGTCAGCGGCACCGGCGGCTGGTTCTGCTCCAGCGGGACGATGATCCTCGGTGCCGATTAAGAAGCGGCGGCCGCCCTCGCCTCGCGCTGGTCGTGCGCCCGCGCCAGCGCCCGTCCAACGGGCCGAAGCGCCAGGCGCAGCATGATGAAGGACAAGGGCACGGTGATGCAGGTGCTGAGCGCCAGCGCGGAGCCGAGCTTTGTCTCGTCGTGAAAGACATAGTCGGTCAGTGACGCGGTGAAGGTGGGCCCCACGCCCAGGCCGAGCAGGGTGAACATGCCGAGGTAAAGCCCCGTCACCCGCCCACGGAGCGCCGAGGGCACGAGCAGCTGGATCGTCGCGCTCGAAAACACGATGAACTGCAGTGCGATGACGTCGATGATCCCGTACATCACCAGAAACACATAGGGATTGGTGATGAAGAAGGCGGTGGCGCACAGCGGGATCGCCGCCGCCAGCATCCAGGTGAAGAAACGGATGTGCGCATCACGCATCCCGCGCGTGTAGAGCCAGTCGACGATCATGCCCTTTACGATCATCCCGCCGGCAGAGATCAGGCTGATCAGGCTGATGATCGGCCCATAGCGCGTCGGCGCCCAATGGAATTGCCGCCCGATATAGGCGGGCACCCAGGAATTGAGGCTGTAGAGTGTGATCGCGCTGCACGCGAAGCCGACCGCGATAAGCGTCAGCGCGGCCCATTCGCTACGCAGGAAGGGCAACAATGGCGTCGCGATATCCTTCTTGCCGCTGTCGGTGGTGCGCGCCGGTTCGCCGAAGGTGAAGGTCAGCAGGGCCAGCACCATCCCGGGCACGGCGGTGATGATCAGCGCAAGCTGCCAGGGCTCGAGATGCCCGAACACGGGCACCGTCGCACCGGCATGGACGGTCGCATAGGCGATGCCGAGGCTGCCGAGCGTGAAAGCCGCCGCCGCGCCGAACTTGGCCCCCATCTGGTAGATGGCGATGGCGACGGTCAGCCGCCGCGCATGGAAGCGATCGGTGATCAGGCTGTAGGCCGCAGGCGTCAGCGCAGCCTCACCGGCCCCGACGCCGACGCGGAACAGCATCATCAGCGGGAAGCTGGCGATCGCCCCGCACAGCGCCGCGCAGGCCGACCACAGCGTCACGCCACCGAAGATCACCAGCCGCCGCGAGAAGCGGTCCGCCGCCCAGCCGAACAGCACGCCGAACAGGCAGTAGGAGAGCGCGAACGCCGGCCCCATCAGCAGCCCCAGCTGGATGTCGCTCAGGTGCAGCGAATGCTTGATCGGATCAACCACCATCGAAATGACGATCCGCTGCACGAAAGACAGCGTGTAGAAGAGCATCAGGACTGCGAGCATCCACCACGCGCCCGCCGAAACCCGGGGTGGCGCGGAGCGGGCGGTCGACGGCATGGGATCAGGCTCTGGCACGTTCGGCGGGCCTTTCTTCTGCAAGCGCCTTGAGCGCGAGCTTGTCGACCTTCATCACCGAGGTCA
>Ga0164294_10001119_pt1 | contig 25254 bp, 31 predicted proteins | sample GEODES005metaG_FD_111479 | JGI IMG/M metagenome (GOLD analysis project Ga0164294, IMG submission 111479) | Oligotrophic lake water microbial communities from Sparkling Lake, Wisconsin, USA - GEODES005 metaG | ecosystem: Environmental > Aquatic > Freshwater > Lake | place: USA: Sparkling Lake...
ACTGATGATGCCAAATAGGATAAAAAACAGTAGCACTTGCATTACGGATACCTCCCTGCGAACATGATCGCAAATCACCGAACCATTTTTTCAGGAAAGGTATCATACCTGTGTGCATGATCTCACCACCACGGATAGGTGATCCCAATGGACGTAGTCGTCCAATTTCTAACCCAATGCCAGCTCGTTTGCTAGCATACTTGGCCATCATCTCACCACTAGCGAAAATACTATCCAGGTCATCATCACTGCGAATGAGTACGCACGAACTGAATTGTTTAGTAGGGGTACCGAGACCAGCAAGGACAGGAGTAGCAAGAGTAAATAATCCATCAGATGCGGCATTGTAATATTCCTTTATGTAGCGCATTCTTGCACTATTAGGTTCTTCTTTATGGAATACTGTGGCAGCCGCAATCATATAACGCACTTGTGGTGTTTCGTATGTTTGTTTTGTTGAACGATTACGTACTAGATATTTTTCAATCAATTGTTCAATGGCGGCATAACTGTATTGTTCATCTTTATCATGATCAATGATATCTTCCATTTTGTCCCAGTCTGCTTCAGTATACCACTCCAATAATTCTGAGGTATATAGACCAGTGTCAATGTTCTTTTTAATAATATCGTATAGTCTTGGGGGAGTATACGATCCATATACATCTTTGCGCAACATGCTCAGGCGTTGTTTACCTGCTACATATTGATAGTTGGTATGACCGATGTCTGGGTTAGATTCAACATTGATTAAATCAACTATGGCACGCAAGGTGATTCCGTCAATTTCTGTTGTGGTGATCCCATCATAAAAATGTATCTGGGCATTTATCTCCACCATACTCTGACTAACATCGGGTATGCCTTGACATATCTTTGCAACTTGGTTTTGCCATTTTTCAATGGCCATGGGCTCTCTGCGGCCACTTCTTTTCACTACTGTAATTGGTAACATGTGCTTCTCTTGTTATTATGTGTACTGCTGTTTTATTTCAGCGTACTTTAATCTTTTTTCAACTCTTTTTACTTCTGGAATGATATTTACGATAGTTGTCTTGTCCCAATTCAGTATATATTTAGATTTGTCAACTAGGACTAAATTGTGACCTTCATTTGTCAAAACCAGCTCTGCAGACATCATATCTGCACGATCCAATAAAGTTATAGTATACGTTATTCCAAGCCCTCTTGCAACCTCGCAGAAAATATTGTCACTCAACAATTCCCACGGGTCAGGCCAGGTTGATCGATCGTCCCAATGTAAATGGTATGCAGTCCAGGGCAAGTTGAACCACCACAAATTAATGCCTTCCAGTGCTTCTTTCAAGGGCAGGCATTTGACTTGATTTCGTAATTGATTCCAACTGTCAAGTCTTGATTCAAAAGTTGTTAATTGATTCAAGCTATGTGTGATATGCTATAACTCATTGTGCCACTTTGCCCAGTATCTGTACTAATGTATTTTACAAAAAGTTCACTACCTGTTTGCGTCACAGTAAGCGTGATTCCTGTGCTGGTGTTTTCAGAATAATCATCGGTGTAGGTCATTGCGCCAGCACCATTGTACAACGCCACAGTGATTCTACCAGTTCGGTATGCGTTTACTCTGGTAATAGAATAATCTATGTTCACTGTGAATATGCCAGATTCGCTGTAGGAAAATGCAACAGCAGGGCTAGTTATATCATTGTATAATGTGACCGTTAGTCCTGATTCTCGAACATACGTGCCCATGGCCAACTGTTGTCCATTAGTAAATGCGATGCTGGCAACGCCATTTAAATCTATTCGAGGATAATTCACAGCGTAGTCGTCGGCACGTTCAAACATATCGCCAACACTGATATTATTAGATGATGCAAAATCAACAATTGAAGTGTGCGGTTGCGTGATCCCACCAAAATAATTACCTACATCACCAAATGTATTTTGTGCAGTTGCGTTGAGACCAACATTGTATACAACGCCTTGAGCGTAAATTGTATCAAAGTCACAGCTGGAAATGCCAAAGCCTCCGGGATTGTATTGATCCCCGGCGGGGTTTTGTTCAAGCACCACTCCTTGGAACAGTGTTGAAAAATGTGAACTAATTATTTTAACTCCACGACTTTGTGTGTTGGTGTGGACACCCCAGGTGCAGCCTGTAAATACACAATTATTAAAATCAATCTGGTGTGTCTCTACTGCGTTACTGCTGTTGAATCTGATACACGCAATATCATCGCTGTCAGTGACCAATTCAGTTGTGGTCAACGGACCTTGCCAATCAACTTGATTAAAGGTGACTTCTGACGCTTTGTTTATGAATCCAATATCAATTGCTTTTAGAGTTTTAAAACACATATTTTCAATTATGATAGAAATAGGTGTAGTGGCTCCATTGGTGCCAATGTTGTCTCCGGTTTGTTGCAAACTATCTCCGGTTTGCATTACATATTCTGCATCACCATCCACAGCCATTTCAATGATGGTATTTTGCGGGCCTTCGCCTATCAATGTGGCATATGGTGGCACAACAATTGTGCCAGAGATTTTGTAGGTTCCAGCAGGGAAAAATATACTTCTGCGAATTGCAGTATTTGTTTCTCTACAATAAATTTGGTATAACGCACGATTAATAGCCGCTGTATCGTCAGTAATGCCATCACCTACTGCGCCAAAATCTTTAATAGTGGCAAACTGGTCCATCCAATTTTGCAGGGACAATTGCACAGGTGTTCCTGGCGTGGGTCCTGTTTGAACTGCATATCCTGTGGCCTCTTCGCCACTGTAAGTGTAATCTTGTACCAATGGTATAATGTCAGAAAATTCAGTTAAAATTTCTGTGTTTCCAACCACTGGTGCACCTTCTGCTAGTGTGCCATTACCAATGAACAATCTGCGTTCATCAATACTCCAGCCAAATTCTGCACCAGCTAAATTTGGTAGATCTTCTTGTAACCCTTTACGCTGGGTAATTCGTGAAATTTGTACAATAGCCAATTTAGTTGTCCTCTGTGATTAACTATTTAGCACATAATACTGTTCGACCCTTTTCCACCACTGCTGGGTACAAAACTCAAAATCGGCGCCTTCTACAATGAATTCCTGATATTCAGGGCGGCTAGTCACATTGCCCATGTCATCTACCACGGGCTTAACGCACATTAAAATAACACCTTTGCGTATGTTTGTGCCATATACTTCGTTGTGAGCTTCTGCATAAGCGCACAGTTGCAATTTATAGTCGTCAATCCATTCTTCTTTTTTAGGTTTGTTTGTTTGTTTGAAGTCCAGTATACTTTCTGTGCCTTGATGTAGTCCACAGCAATCAGTTGTGCCTGCATAAATTCCAGGAAAGTACAACGGAACTTCTACACCCCAAAACTCATTGACATTGGCCAGGCCCTTTTCAATCACAACCTGTGCCATGGCGTGACTTGCCCAGCCAAATGGATTGGTGCCGCGGTCTTTGATTGCACCTGTCTTTACATAATTTTCAAGATAGGTATGCATCCTGGTGCCTCGATTGGCAGCTTCTGTTGTGATTTGTTGTGCTTTTTCCTCACCTACAGCACGACGCCAATTTTGTAGCGCGGCTATTTTGTCAGCAGGTTTGGTTTTATCTAAGATGGTTGTTACGCTGGGAACTTTACTTCCGTCGGGAGTAGCATACAGGCGACGACCATCTACCTGTTCTCTGTGAAGAGCATGATAGTCAAATTTTGGATTATACAATGGTGAATCCGAAGCAATTGTTAGTTGCTTCGGTTGATTAAAGAGTTATTCTGCTACAATATTGGATGCTTGTAGACCTTTTTGTCCACGAACAACATCATATGTGACTTGTTGATTTTCTTTGAGAACTTTGAACCCAGAACTTTGAATTGCGGTGTAATGCGCAAATAATTCCTCGCTGCCGTCATCTGGAGTAATAAATCCAAAACCTTTGGTTTCATTAAACCATTTTACTTTACCTGTTGCCATACTACTATTTTCCTACTTTAAAAAATTTATTATACTATATTTTTGAGATATAATCTACCGTTTTGGTAATATATATTTATTGTCGACGCTTCATGGCCGCTTTTGCATTGCTATCAACTACATTGTGTGCCTGGTCAACACTCATGCCAGTAACTGCTTCAGTGTCGCCCTTGAAAGAAATTATATTAGAGCCAGGATCAAGTGGCTCAAGCAAGTTACTCAATGGTTCTGAGCCAACCATGTCTCCGAGGTTGGCAGCAGTAACATTAACGCCCATGGATTGTGCCAGATCAATAAACGCCTGTTTACTAATTTGCTTTGATGCTGCCTCGTCATTGGCTCTGTCGCTGAGAAACTGACTTAATGCTGTTAATTTAAGAGCATCGTTGTTGTGTGTCTCAGCAAATTCACGTAGACGCATTATCTACGCTCGCGACCCAAACTTGTTTTAGCTGGCTCTTCAATTTCAGCATCAACGTCAATGTTGTCAACGTCAAGTGCATCTAAATCATCAACTGGTTCTGCAGGTAATTCTGCACCTGGCATGCCACCAACATCGGCAGCAGGGTCTCCTGGCACTACCGGAGCCTGACCTGTTACTGTACCCATGGCTGCCTCTAACTGTGTTTTAGAAGCTTGTAGATTTTGAACCATTCCGCCAAGGGCGCCTGTGGCGTCTGCGTTAAATTTTGTTGCTTGTTCGTAACCAATCTGATTGCGAATCTGATCTACCAATGCTGGCAGATCCTTGAATTGCAACGACGTAACTTGTTCGATCATTTTTTGTACTTGATCAACCATGTCTTGACTTGCCAAGATAACCTGAGCTTGTTGAACTTCACTTTCAGTTAGCTTGCGTCCATTTTTACGACGGCTTTCTGCTGTCACTGCTTGCAATGCGGCACCTTGTACCATTTTTTGTTCGTCTGGCGACAATGTTTGTCCAGCCGCACTCTTGGTCATTGCTGTTTTAAGTTTAGGATCTTGAATCTTATTAAGAGCCTGTTTGGTTTTGTTAGGATCTACTTGTCCTGACGAAACACCACCAGTTGTGGTTGCAGGAATTTCTTCACGAAGTTTTTTAGTCAATACTTGTTCAAGCATTACTAATTTTAAATATGCTGAATTTTTCTCACTGGTGTGAAAATCAGGTGTGGCGCGGTGCTCACTCAACAATCCACGCACTCTACCTAACATGGCGTGTGCTTGACGCTTTGAAACAGATTCAAAGGTTATACTTTTACCAAAGTAACTTTCAAATACTTTAGCGATTTGTGTTGTTTGTGGCAATATGGCCAGTTCTTGCAGTTTCATTATCGAATCCTCGTTGTTGATAATATTTAGTCCATTTGACACATTTGGCTAAACGATTTTCTATATCCTTTTTTTGGATAATTTTATTTTCTAACTTAGTAATTATGATTTCGCGCTGTTCGGAATTTTTAGTGTTATCACCAATCCGTGCTCTTGTGCCGATATCTAATGTCAAGTAGTACAGATTTCTATCTAAGTCAAATATATCCCGTGCTTTGTTATAAAATGCAAATTTATCTGCAATGCACCAACTTAATGCGGTTCTGGTACTAGAAAATAGTCCAATGTCAGTTAACGAGCAAAACACTCGATATCTGTTGTTTTCTTTTATAATTTGATAACGCCCAAACACAGTGTATTGATCTTTGCCATCTTTCCAGATAGCATTTGAGGCCAAGGTAGCAAACTCATCGCGAAATAAACGCTCGTAATGTGTATTTGTTATCATTTAAGTATATACTGTGTCACTAACCAGGCTATTGTGGCAGTTAATGACCCGATAATCCCCAGGCCCCAGTTGATCAACTGAGAGTTGCGCTTTTCTGCCATGTCTTGAATCATAACATGCATCTCGCTAACGTCGCGTTTGATTTCATCAATACAAGCTATCATGCTGTCAATACGAGTTTCCAACGCATTGTAACGTTCTGCACATAATTCTACGTGTGCTTCCAAGCTTTTTTTCTCAATGTTAGTAGGATCAACCATTCTAATTCTCCGTTGACATATTTATGGCAATTTGTGCAAACCATATGTTTTGAGTCGGACCGTGTGTGACTAGAATTGATGTTATGTTTTCTTTATTGTCTAAGTCAGTTAACATGGGAACACCGTCAGAATCTGACCTTAGAATAGCAGTTGGATCTGCAATGTCACCATATATTCCATCAGTCTCTGTTTCAAATTCAAAAAACCACATGGTATTTGTTGTGTCAATCACTGGCTCACTTAGTCGAAATAATTGTGTTCTTAGACTTAAAATCTGTGTTATTGTTTCCCAATTACGTTGTTGGTTCCTGGCTCGGTTCCAGGTTTCTTGATCCACTATTATGTTGCCAGCAAAATCACGAAACGGAACTCTAGATGGTTTATAATGACCTGTAACGCCTGTGGCGGTAATATCAAAAAAAGTTTGTACTGCAAATCTCATTTGTTCTTTTTAATTAATTCATATAGAACTTCAACCTTGTCGCATAATTCATCTAATGCTACATTATTAGATCTAGCTTCAAATATTTCTGCCCATCGGCGCTTGGCTTCAAGTTCTTGTAGTTCTTGTTTTAATTTAGGGTCTTGGTAGTGCAAAGATCTTGAATTATTGCCGGGCTGTCGTGCAAATACTGTACGGCCGCCATCGGGACTTTCAAATATTGTTACTTCAGTAATTTTGCTCACCATCATGATGGAGTATTTAAGTTATTATTGCAAGACCCATATTAAAGTCAATAAAAAAGCCCCTTTTGGGGCTTTTTGTTTTACGCGGCGTCTACGAACTTTTTCAATGCTTCAGCCTCTGCAACAATATCCGTTGTGGACGGAAAGTCAGGCATGGTTGGGTACGGAAGAGTTCCACGATTGGCATCATTCAGCTTGGAATGATATTCATCGCTTAGGTTACTACGTTTGTCATGAATTGGCGTTGAAAGAATTTCCTTGGCCAGGTTGAGAAGTTCGAGACGGATCTCGTAAGGTGTTTTGCTCATGTTTTTCTCCTGTGTATGTGTGTGTTATCAAGTCCCGCCCTATGCAGGACAAGATTGCTACACGAGCATTTTTATTTAGTGATGCAAAATTACTCCAACAAAAAACCTGCCGAAGCAGGTTTTTGTATTAAAAACTAATTGCTTAGTTTGTAAATGTTGCTGTGGCAGCTGTAGTAACAGCATAACCTAGAGCGGCTGTAACAGCAGCGTCTAGATCACCGGCGTTAGCATAGTCCCATGCGCCTGTTGGGTATGTGGCCAAAGCCAATGTAGCTGTGTTAGAGCTGTTAGTTGTGAATTCATACATAGCGATTGTACACTTAGTTTGAATTGTCAACATAGCTAGGTTCAATGAAGCACCGCTAACAGTGGTGTTACCAGTGAAAGTAATTGTACCGAAGTCTAGCTTAGGGCCAGCAACGTTAACTGTAGTACCGCTAGTTACACTGTTTAAAGGTGTAGGCCAGCCGGCGCCAGGTGAACTTGCTGTTGTACCTGTATCCATGTTGGATACTGGTTGAAACGTACCGTTTGTTGCAGTTGTGATATTTGCCATTTTAAAATCTCCTAATATGTGGTCTTGGTTGACCTACTATTATTTATGAAATTGAATAAAAACTCAAGGTTAGCCTGCTTGTTCAGGGTTATTTTGTGCCGCGTTAGCACGGCTAAATCCAAAGCGATTTACTGCTTTGGCCATGCCTGCAGGGGTGGCCATTACCCAACCCTCTTGTCCGGGATGTTGACGATCTAGTTGTCCCAGTGTGTGTAATTTTAGTTTGTGTAGCAGTACAAATGCAGTAAATGCCGCGGCCATGCCATCAGTGTTTGAACGTGGGCTTTGTAGGTATTCTGCAATGTTGTTGAACTTTCTTGGTGTCACGCTGGATTGCAACCACTTACCAAAGTCCGGCAAAATTGACTGAAGATTAAAGTCGCTATAAGCAGGATTCTTAACAATGCTGTTGATATAATCAACACAAAGCTTGGGCAAATCTGTGATGCCACGGGCTCGCAGGTCGCTAGGATCAAATAACTGATCAATTGCAGGACCGTTGGCACGAGCCAGCTGTTTGATTTGTGTTACTAATTTGTTGTCTCTAGTGATGTTTTCTTTGGGTGTCACTGGTTCAATCAACAACAGACCAGGAATACGATTGAATTTTAAATTACCAATGGGTTCTTTTGGTGCACCTGGCTCAGTATAACGGGTGTGCATGGCTATACCAACTTCACTGCCTACAATCATTTGACCAATATCACTGTTGACAGGAATACGATATTCAATTGTGTTGGGCTTGAACACCCAATTACCCGACACTTCAGCAGGCGCTTCTGAGTACAACAAATCACCTTGTACATATCCTCGATATGACCTTGGTGTTGCCGCATCCAGCAACGGAAATAACTTGGCGTACAATGCAACTAGCTCTGTACGGTCACCACTGCGCTGTGACATAATCTGTGCAATTTGTTGGGGGCTAGTTGCTAGCCCATTATAGCCTTTGGCAGTAAATCCAGACACATCAGTTAATACAAATGTACCATTGACGTCGCGACCAAATATAAGTGCTGGTTTACCGTCCCACTTGACTGTGGTTGTACGTGATGTGTCTTGGGCAACATGCTCAATAATTGACAATGCTTCTGCAATGCCGCGGCTGCCTTTGCGAAATACCAGGTCCTCAAGGTGCTCGATACCCTTGGCTTTGCCACCTTGTACCTCTTCAACTATCACACTCATGCCTTGATTCACAATACGATCTCTAAGCCTGCCTAAGAAATTTACTTCATTGTATTCTTTGTATAAGGGCTCTTCGCTTTCCATAAAAGGTATTCCAACTCGTGCAAAATGTTCACGTGCATCTGCCAGCTTGGCATCACGTTTGGGATCACCTTCCAGTGCTGCCACAATAGTTTCCACACTGTGAAGGTCTGCACTGGTGGCTTTTTTGTTCAACAACAACTTGGCAATTGCATCTGGATTATCACTGATAATTTCGTTTGTGGCACGGTCTGCAATGCCTGAATTTTGATTTAGTTTGTAACCCATGCTTTTGGCAATGCTGTTCATTAACACATTGCGGGCTGATCCGCTGTAGTTGCTGTCAGGTGCGGCGCTCAACACAAACTTAGAAAATGGCACATTGGTCAAGAACATAAAGTCCGTTTGCACATAACCAGAATTGGGTCTGCCAGTGATAGGCGTTTTAAAGTGTACACTAATGCCAGACTTTTTAATGTATTCTTCAGGCTTGAATCCGTGACTGGTGGCCCACTGTGTTAATTTTGCTACCAGTTGTTCTTTGCTGACTTGATTGGCATCAACTGCAACATCCAAATCACCAGAGGTGGCTTTTCTGCCAGTGGATCCTAGTGTATTGTTTTGTAAGTCTAAGCCCGGCAACATTAATTCAAGCCATGCTAGTGTTGGAGCAACGTCCGATTGATTGATACGTTGTGTTAATATACGGCCAGATGCATCTTTAAAAACATTGCCACCTTCTTTTAATATCATATTACTGTGAATCCCATTAATGACAACATAGTATCTATCTGTTGGTTGCCGGTTGACTGAAGACTTCTGTTTGAACTGCCTTGCTGTAGTATTTGTCCTGCGGCTTGTAAATTTCTACGTGTCAATTGCACTGGAGAAATTGCTGCCAACACAGCCTGTGGGCTGGCAGCGACAGGTGGTGGTGCCTGCTGTGCATTGCCACTAGCAGGTGCACCAGATTGCATGGCTGCTATTCGCTGTTGTGTGGCAGGAGATGCTAACTTCATTAATTTGTTTGCTCTGTCTTGAGAAGTTTTTTGTGCGGCACCTACTGATCCAGGAATGTTGGCCCAAGCATTGTTGTTGGGATTAGCACGATCATAGCGTCTATTAGCACCTTGCTGGGGCGATGATACAAATCCCAATGCACGTTGTGCTAACGTAGGTTTTTGTCCTGATACGCTGGTTGGTGCTGGTTGCGGTGCTGGTTGCGGTGCTGGTTGCGGTTGCGGTGCTGGCGGTTGTACTTGTGGTTTTGTTGCGCCAGCCGGTTGGGTAGTTGGATTTGGATTGGTTCCTATTCCAGGTACCTGGTATGGTTTCAATGGCATTGCTGTGCTTGTTGCTTTTGCAGGCGCTGCCGGCTGTTGTGCAGTCACACCACCTCTTGTCATGTTGTTTATACCTTGCCCAGCGCCAGCCACAGCAGATGTTGCTGGATCATATTTTGCAAACTTAGCTGCCGCACCTCTGGCACCACTGCCTGCACGACCTTGCACGTACCGGGTTTGATCTTTGATATTTGGGTTGTTAGGGTCAGCTTTGTTTATTCTGCTGCCTGCGGCAGGAGGCGTTTGTACCTGGGTGGCTGTGGCAGCATTGGCCACACCAGGTGCTGGTGGCGGTGTCGGAGTATTTGCCGCCGGTGTCATGTATGGGTTAGGGCGGCCAGTGTCTGGCTGCATTTTTTGAGCTATTTGTTGCTGTATGTGTGCGGGTAAATCTCGTACATTAACTGCGGCAGCACCCGAAGGAGTACGATCAACACTAGCTTTTGGCTTGCGTGGTAATTTTTTTCTTTCGTTTAGCTCATGTATTTGCATCTGTTTTTCTCACGGTACGAGTAAATTTGCCAGGATCCCGCAGATTAATTGCATTGATTAATTTACGTTGCAAATTTTTAGCAACTTCCGGCTCATAGCTGGAATCAATTTGTTCCAACAGGCGTATTGCACTGGCTATAATGTTACTAGCACGATTTTCAATAACATGACGAGAATCACGCTCTACGTACATGCTATCTAGTTCTTCTAATAGACTGCGAGTTTTCTTTTGCATTTTAAATCCCAAACCTCTTTGTATTATTTATTGTAATTCAAGAACTATACAAATTCAACTAGATCCGGAAATGCTGTTTTCCAGTTGTTTTTACGACGTGGATCCCAGGTTTCTGTAAAATTTTTCCAATTGCTTAACGACGTAGGTGGTGCTAAATTAGCAACCATTGTATGCATCGGATGCGTAACTGGATATTTTTTTAAAACTAATTCTCTAATTGCCAATGGCATTTTGTCAATGTCCCATGTTCCGCCCCAACAATCGTGCATGGTAATTTCTGTAGTATCGCCGTAGTTGTTGGTTGCTAAGTTATCTTTGACCCACGTTTCAAGTTGATCAAAATAATAAGCATTTAAAAAATTAGCAGTAAACTCTACTCTGAACAACACATTCCATATGTCTGGATTATTTTTTATACGCAGTAAATTATCGCTAACTTTGGGCCAAGACAAGGGCCATCTAATATAATCAAATTGCTCGTCAACGCCATCTAGGCTGGCAGCAAATATCACAGTTTTAAATTTTTTCCACATGGCCAATGTTTCTGCATTGGGATAAATTGATCCATTGGTTGTGTAGTGTAATGTGACCTGCTCTGGCGCTGGCACATGTACTAAAAATTTCAAGTGAGTGTCTGTAAACAACGGTTCGCCACCAAAGAATTTGATATATCGTACTTGATCTAAACACACTGTACTAACAATTTTGTTGATGGCTCGGTCAACAGATGTTTTATCAACGTGTAGTTTTACAAGAGTTTTATCAAATTTGCGTTGTTCTTTATACCACAAAGAACTAGACATTACTCCGCACGGAGCACATGCCGCATTGCATTCATGATCCAAATTGATATCTATAGACACCGGGTCAGATGTTGCTGTATTGTTGATCCATGTAGGTCCTGTTTGTCTAAGGCTCTGGTGGCCAGACTTTTCTAGTACGTGACAATTTCTACAACTATCAGTCCAGTCAGTGATAGATTCAAATGCTAGAGCTCTGTCAGATTTGATGTTTGCAGACAGCTCCAGTCTCGGACCAAGCCAGTGACAGCAAGGTTTAATCTTGACTTTTTTTGACGTTGAATTAATATCAAATGTGTACCCGTTTGATAGGTAATTGCAAAAAGTATTTGGCATATTAAGGTGATTTAATCTGCCCCAGCAACTGTTTTAACTTTGCACTTTGTACATCAGCTGAGACTTTGGTGACATCAGTTTTGGGTGTTTGTTCCCATGCAGGTGTGCCTGTGGGCCTTTCCCATTTTGTAGATGAACTGGGTGTTTCTGTGTCGCCAGTAGCACGGGTCTGGCTTTTGGCCTTGATTGAATCCATGATGGAACTTTGTGGTTTGTTGTAACCTGTTCCTTCGTCTCCGCCTTCATCAGTAATGCGCATAGTTTCAATGTTATACTCCAAATCAATTTTTTGACCAACGCCGGTCGAGCTTCGAGATTTCATACATTGTATCTGATACTTGCCACGCTCTTTCATAGCACGTGAAGTAAAGATACCAAACACATTATCTGCTGTGTTAATCTTTGAAATACCACCTGAAATGTGGCTATGATCAAATTCAATTTCTTCCACAGCCGAACGATTCAACTGTGATGCAGTGACCATTAACACCCCAAGTTCCTTGGCCAAGTTACGCAGTTCCTCACTCACATACTTGTCTTTCACAAACAAGTCGTTGGGACTAACTTTGGCACTAACTGGCATCAGCAAGTCCAAGTAGTCAATCATCAGGAAATCTACTTTGATATTTGTCTGGATCTGCACTTCTTTGATGTAACTACGAATATCATTGATGTTGCTTTGTGCCGGCAATGCTTTCACACGATACTGTCCAGACTTCTTGGAAACCAACTTAACTTTAAGTTCTGTTGTGTCAATATCCTTGCGGATATCCTTGGTTGACATATTGGTCAACATGGCATCTGTACGCAAACTAGTAAGTTCTTCTGAAAGTTCTAGTGTGATGTAGACACCACTAAGTCCTTGTTGTAGCCAGTTCAGTGAAATGTTCATCATAACCAGTGACTTGCCAGAACCAGATCCGCCTGCAAAGATGTTTAGTTCACCTCGACTGAATCCACCATACAACAATCTATCCAGCTGTGTCCAGCCTGTTGACACTTGTCCGCCTGAGTTAAAGTATTTGTTAATTCGGCCAGCCGGGTCAGCAAAGTAGTCTGTGCCCATGTCTTTGGTCAGAGAAATTTGCACTGCATCTTTGATCAGTTTCTCAACAGGCTCAAACTCGCCCTTTTCCAGCAAATCTGCTGACTTCAAAATAGCACGTTCAAGTTCTTGACGCTTGGTAAAAGATTCGAACTCGCCCATGAACCAATCAAAGTGTCCTTCATTCAAGTCTGGCACTGGCGCAAGTTTGATTCCTGTGGTTGCACTAATCTGCATCCTGTCGGGCATGGTTTTGTGTTTGTCGCTGTGCTCTTTAATGAACTCGGCCGCAGGACGCAAACTCTTGTCAAAGTTTTGCGGATTGTAGATGTTTTGAACACGCACATAACTGCTTGCGTCCTCTAACATCATTTCTAAGAATAGCTTTTGAACGTCGAGAGAATAATCTTTAATCATAGAACATTATAACATATTAAAATAGTAAACACAAGTTAAAAATTTATCTTGTTGCCTATATATAGCAGATACGAAAACGGGTTGGGATCAAATATATCAAACAGTACACATCCATTTTGATCCCATGGAGTTGGATCCCAGGCTTCGTTGTTGAGATACTCACGTAAGGATTTGGGTGCTGGTCCCGATTGAATGGGTCTATAGTCTATTAGGTTTAACATAACACTGTGGTTGATTTTTATGCCTGCCAAAGACATGCCCAAAAGTTTTATAGATTTATTGTCTTGCTCAGTTTTTCCAGACAACACCAGCATAACTTTGTTTGGCAAATAGGTAGAAATTTCAATAGTTTCTATATTGTTTTCTATTGTTCGTTGAACAGGCAACGGTTCAAAATTTGTTCCGTAGATATCCATGGCCATAACATCATTGCCTGCATGCTCAACAGTAAACGTTAAAAGAAAGTTTTTATTTTGTATCCGCATTCTTTAAGTACCTCAATCAGATTCCTTCCGTGTTCACGCCTTACTGGACCTGTGCTGTTAAACTCTTTAAGATTAATTGTTTTTTCTAACTGTGTGCCAGCTAGTATTGCAGGCAGTGTCAATTGAACTTGTGCTATGGTGTTATTGGCAAAATGTTTATGATCTTTAAACCATTGTTTGACTGTTTCGTGATCCTCAAGAGTTTCTGTCGGATAAGCCACAATCATTAATAAATGTGTTTGTAGTCCATATTTTTTAAGCATTTGCAAATGATGTTCAAGATCAACATTATCAAACTTTTTACCCAGTCCAATACGGACACGATCAACAATACTTTCAACTCCAGTTAGTAAAAACCCGTTGCTACGTTTTATTAATTCAAACAGTTCTTCTTTGTGTTGTGTGGCAGGTCTTACAATAAATGATCCAGTCCAATGAATATGTTCCAAAGATGTAACGCTGTCATTGTATTCGGCAATCAGTTGTATGAGTTTTTTAAATTCTCTCATGTTACCATTACAAATACTACTGGCAAACTGAAATCTATAGATACGATATTTTTCTATGTGCTGTAACATTTGATTAAAAATATTTTCAGCTGTAAGGTACTGAAACTTGGTCCAGAACTCAATGACATCACAAAATTCACAAGACTGCACACAACCACGACTGTCCACAATGGGCAATAGTGTGTATTTGTATTTAAAAAACCTGTAGTCTGAGAAATCTGGACCGGGCAATTGGTCAAAAAATTTGTTAGGCTGCCAGCTGGTTGAATTGATACCGGGGTAATCATAGTTTCCACGAACATATTCAACCAACGACGTTTCGCTATCGCCACTGATGTAGTCGTCGATTAATCCTAATTTTTTAAGACGATCTGGAAATTTAAATAAAGAATTTGTCAGAGTTTCCAGCCCAGGTCCACCAATTACAATTTTAACGTCGGGTGCCTGCTGGTGTAATACCGCACACAACCATGCAGTAAATACCTGACTGTCGTTGGAAAACAAAGATAGCCCAATGATATCAGGATCATGAGATAACAATTCTGTTGCGTAAAAATCCAACATCTTGGTTATCTCTTCAATAATTTCTTCGTGTATTATTTGTTCATAGAAAAAATCAAGGAACAAATTCCTATTGGGATAATGTTGTATTTTATTGTATATGTCAATGTTAAGGTCAAGACCCACACATTCAATTCCATTGGCCTGCAAAGATGCTTTTAGCACCGCGGGTGCGCCAATTGGTGTATCTTCGTCAATGAACGGCACAGTAGTAATAACTACCCGGGGTGATTTTGCTTGATTCAACTTTTCTATATTATTTTTGTAGTCTTTTAACAAGTTGTTTCTTCCTCAGCTCTATTTTGATTCGACTAGTTTCTCGAGACTGCATTATAGTTAGCAACGTTGGCAATTTACCCCAGCGTTTAACAGCATCGTTGATGTCTTTAACATCACTGGGCCAATCCGGAATACTCACGGCCCAGCCTAGTTCAACAGCACGATCTATTAGTCCAATGCCTGAGGCATCTTGATCTGGGACCACTGTAATTTCTCTTCCAAGACTGCGTATCAATCTAACTTGTTCGTCACTGATCTCATTGTGCATCACCGCCAGTCCACTGATGCACAATGCATCAAATATACCTTCTGTTACGATTGCATGTTGCCAGCCTGTTTGTTGCAGATCCATGCCAAACACATAGCCCTTGGGCATGTCATTGAGATAACGTGGATTGCGATCATCTAGGAATCGTATGGTACTGCCTACCACTTGATTGTTGTAGGTAAACGGAACAATCACTCCGGGTCTAGTACTACCAGAAACCATGATAGGATAGTCTTCTGGTATGCGTCGGCCTTTTAAGTAATCCCAGTACACAGGAGTGTCTGGTGACACAAAGTCCACAAACGCCGGCAGCTCTGCTTCCTTAAATTCTATAGGTGCCAGGTTGTTCCACACACGCTGACGGTCTTCAATTATGCCTTCTACACTGCGATGACGCATGCTTTCAAGATTAAGCTGATTGATATCGTTGTCAGGAACACCTAGCCACTCTAACAAACGTCGAGCTTTGAAACTTATGTTACGGCCAAGTATAAAGCTTGTGGTGTATCCACAGTTAAAACAATGATAACTCCAGCCTTGGTCAGATAGTTTGATGCCGCCACGACTGCGACGGTCTTGGGTATTGCCATTATGCACACAGCAAGGTGCATTAAATGAGATCCATCCAGAACTTGACTGTTTTCTTTTACCAGGTAAAAATGCTAAGACATCGATCATGCTGTATTATAGCATAGTTTTCAAACATGATCAACTTATTTGGCTTCAACGATACTTGATATCGAGCACATACCCTGTGGATAGAACTACTGCCACTGATTGCATGCCATTGGGGTTTGGACGATATCCAGAACCTCCTGATATCAACGTAACGCCTGTGACAGTACCATTGGTTTCGTCAATTGTGGCCACTGCTTCTGCACCAGCGCCTTCGCCGATGAACTCAACCATTGGTGGTGCCAAATACCCAGTGCCAACATTTATCACATTTACGCCTGTGATAACTCCCTGAACCACTGTGGCAGTGGCCTGAGCAGGTGCACCCAGAACTTGTTGTCCGTTTAATGCTGTGGTGTAGATGCTGTTGTTAAAGCACAAACGAAGCAGTGGATGCCAGCCCACAATGGTCATGTGTATGGTTTTGGTTTCATTTAGATATGTTGTAGAGTCTGTGACATTGTACCAGAGACTTTGGTATGTTTCTGCTGCCTGTGCTTTGATTGTGCCTGTGTAATGAACCAGATCCATTTGTATGGTTGTTACAGGACCAATGGGCTCAATAAAACTGCTGTAGAATTCTGTGCTTTGATAAGGATTAGATGTTCCCTGCGGTTGGCCACCCTGAAGTGCCCAGCTTGGATACAACGAACCAGAACTGCCACCATAACTGGTTTGTCCCGATAAGTTTGTTGTTGGAATGGTTACTTCGGCGCTGGGTACAAATCCTGGATATACACTGTCCACAATGTCAACTGGTGCACGAGCACCTGCTTGGGCATCTGTAAATACTGCTTCAATTAAGTTGCCACTGGCTCTTGCAATGCTGTAACTAGCAGGCTGTGCCAAAACTGTGCTGAGATCGGCGGCCTCTAGCGTAACTTTGGCGCGGCCGTAAGCGGCATTGATAATGACCATGGGTTTTTCAGTTAGTATAGCATCTCCATTTTGACTGAGCATTCTGAATGTCAGAGTGCTACCTGAAATATTGACAGGCTTTTCGTCTTGATTGATAAATTCAAACAAAATTACGTTGTCAACGCCTTTGTTAACTGTTAGTTTTTTAGCATACACTGGATCGTACCTCAAGGTGAAGTAAGCACCACTGGTGTCAATTGTTATAACTCTAGTTAATTGTTGATAAAGATAAGCAGTGGTTGAATACATAATATGTATTTAGCGAGCTTGTGCATTGCTCAAGCTGTCATTAATATACACCAAAATTACATGTTATAAATATCCCAATGGTCAATGATATATTCACAAAATTAAGCGAGCAATACCCTTTTATCACATTGTGTGTATATGCCTCCACGGAATATGTGGGTATTGTGCAAAATCAAGACAGTGTTGTCACTACCATTTACGATTTTGGTAGTGTACACGATCCTGCATTAAAATTGCGTTTTTTAGAACTGGCCAACATATGGTGGTGGGAAAGCAATCGCAGTGTGCCTATTAATATTTTCCTAAAAAAAGATTGGGAAATATTTAAGCCATATCTACGTACCTTTGTAAACAAAGATCTTGCTATACTACACGGCCCGGTGTGCAGCCTTGCAGACATTTCGGCCAAGAAAAGCAAACGTAAATCTATTACGTTGGTTCGCCGCATGGAGTGAGCAAGTTCATATGCAACGCAACCAACATGCTGTAGCTTATGGCATGTGATTTTTTAAACACAAACCCTTTACTAGTATCACCGTCCCACACAGATTCAAACACTTGAGACCAAGATTGTTTTTGTAAATGTGATTTGCCGGGTCTAATGATACTGATAAACGCTGCCATTCTGGTGATACTGTCAGGTTTCATTTCTTTCAATAACTCTGTGTAGTTTCCTACATGCACCAACTGTTTGGCCCATTCAGGGTTGGTCCATAATTGTTGCCAGTCTGGTTCTTGCGCACGGACCTGATCGTAGTGTACAGGGTCTTTGACCAGTTGATACACACTCATGTTCAACAAGTCAATTTTAAAATATCCCAGTTGTTCTGCAGATTCGTAATCAATGGCAGCACATTGATTTACAGGATCCCATGGCATATCAGTAACATATACTCCACTGTTGTGTTTGCGTACTTGCCCTTGAGTCAGCTGACGAGCTGGTGTATGTTGTATCAGCTGTAACACCTGTGTGCGATCTGCAAAGTCAATATCTATATCTGCGCTCATGTCCAAGTTCTACTAGTTTAGAATTAACGTAGGATTCTTCAAGCAAAGTCAAAATGTCTGGCTCTGCGCCAGTTTTGTTAATGACATCCTCAATCACTTGATCTGCTTTTTGTTTTGAATATGCATAAGGTTGTTTTCTTATAAATTGACTGTGCAATTTTCTAATGCTGTCGTAATCATTATACTGAAAACCAGCCCATGTTGCAACCTTTTTGAGCTCTTCAATAAATTGTTCTTCATTGTAAAAACAACCATATGGAAACTTGTGTACATCATTGGTTTCATTGTAAACCATAAACGTTTGCCGATTCATTAACTGCACTACCATTTTACGCTCATAGTAATCTCTTAATATGTGCCTTGAGCAGTCGGGTTGTTCTTCATCTAGTTTTAAAGGAACAATATCATAATTGTCTTTTAAAAATTTCTTGGTATCTTCTGGCAGTTCGTTATATTGATCTAGCACAAAAATTTCAGGCAAACCCAACTGCTCCTTAATATTGTTGTACTTGGGTAACACCACTTCAACAAAATAATCAAGTCGGATAGTATCTATTGTTCCTTTATAAAATCTATTGTTTAATGTATGGAACGTGTTATTTTGCAAAAGATCCGAATCAAATTTGCCGGGACCAGATCTTAAAAGAGAAATTTGTGCCAGTGGTAACACGTCATCTTCTGTGTATCCGATGCTGAGTATTTTTGTAGTAGGTAAAGGCTCACCTTCAAAGAACCAATGTGCGGCATGAAACACTTGTGATCTCGGGTCAATGTATTGTTTAAAATGTGCGGCACCATCTCTAGAAAAAGGAGTGGCTGACTTTGTTTCAACTCCGGCTATTTTGTTACACACAAATTCTAAATAATTACCATGACTTCCTGGATAAAAGTCAATGCAAATTTTAGGATCTTTAATTCGTTGTTTATCTTCTTGCATTACTCTACGCCTATTCCTATAAATTCCATAGTACCGATCTCTCTCATTGTTCATTTACCATCCTGCTTGTTTTAACATATCTTTAGCATATTCATAGTCTGCTGGATAATCACGAAATTTCTTTTGCCACAAGTCTGCATCTATATAAGGATATATCATGGCAATTTGGTCTGTATTGAGTTCATTTAAAAATTGTTGACCAGACTCACTGCTGTATATTAGCCATGGACTGATGCGGCCTGCTGTCACAGCATAAACCAGTGCATTGGTGTTGCCGTAACGCAAACAATCGTGAGCTGGATTGTTTGCGTTTTCAGACCAGCCAATGGCAAACTCTAATCCTCTTGCCAACGCATCATTTACTTGTTCTACTTGTAGGTAAAAAATTAAATATTCTGTGTATAATTTATCACTGCACCAATGATCAATCTTTTTATTTTGTTTTAATACCCATTCCATAAACCTCTCAGGATTAATAGCACGGGTAGAAACACAATAACGACCAAATTTTACAAATGCTCGGTAGTAGGGACTGTCAGCAAAGTCATCAAATGTTTTTAATTTGGCACTTCCTTGTGTCATTTCATAAAACTTGATATATGCTTGGAAACCCAATTCTACACCACGCTCTGATCGTTCTTGTCTACGTCTGCGGGGCTCGCAACTGTGCACAGTCAGGCTTGTTTCTTTGATAAAGTCTTTTTTACAATACTGACAGGTGTAGCTCATTTTTTAACGTCTTGTCCTGCTGACTTGAGATACTCATCAATTTCTTTTTTAGTTGTCATGGATGCCAGTACGTCAAGATCATCATCTTTCATATTTGGGTATATCTCTGCCAACTGTTTACGTATAGTGCTAGCACCTGCTTCTTTTTTCTTGGGCGGAATCCATGTATGTCTATATGTGCCCATGTCCGGACTAACTGTTGTGGCACATAACCATTGCAACTCAGGGTGCTTGTTTATTGCAAAAAAATGTTTGTTGAGTCTTTCATTGGTAGCAATAAGATAAAATTCTTGTAGCTCTCTTGAGGTTTCAACTGCACTGCCCCAGCGTATCATTAAAAAGTTTGAAAATTTCTTACGCTCATCATCAGTTAGTTCTCGATAGAAGTTACGATTCTTGCGATCAAACTGTCGCATTTCGTTACCAATGTTTAACTTGTCGCTCATTACCAAGCCTTGTTATAATCAATTAATTCACAATTGCGGCTTATGTCCTTGACAAAGTACACACACTCGGGCTTGGGTCCATCTGATATGGGAACGCACAACAACTGTCCATTCTTTAGCTTGGGTGCATACCAGGATACCTCGTGGTATACATCAATGATTTCAATTGTGGGGAAACTTGGTCTAAAACTACTCAACGGATTAAACTGAAATACTTTGAAACCTCGATCGTTAATACTGGTAAGTGGTAACACTTCAAGGTCTCCCATCTCAGGTTCACCAATTAATACTTGCCAGTCCATGGGCATGCGGATTTTATGTTCGCCTATCTTTAGTACTAGCGCAGGAGCACTAAAGCTTTCAAGAAAGATCAACGGAATATAATGATAGTCAGGATCCTTGGGATCGCTGTTGTCAAAAATGGCAAATCTCAAGTCGTCTACTTCGTCTGGAAGTCGGTCAAGATCAAATGGTTCGTTGTTGTCTAGTGTTAGTATGCGCATGATGTTATTATAACAGGTTTCTTTGATTTACGCAACCGTTAGTGGTTATCTGTTTGAAGCTGTGTATTAAATAGTCGCATAGAAGCGGTATTTGGATAATACAATTTGTCTTTAATTCCGTGATGATCTAAATAAGCAGACCATAACAAAAACTCTAAGGTCGGCGGAGGGCCGGGGACGTCCGAATTAAAAAAATTATGATCTAAGTTAGGTAACATATTTTTTACTGTATCTGTGTGCATTAAAAATGGAACCAGGTCCGTCATAAAATACTTCCAGTTATCTATAGTGTTGTTCCAATGATTATAGGCAAAAGATAATTGCTCAACTAATAATGTATTTTTATAATCTATTGGTGTTTGTCTACCACATGCTTTATTATACTTAAACATGTCGGTGTGCCTAATAGGGGTGAATAATTCAAGGTCGCTGTCTAATAATAAATACCAGTCAGACAAAACTATTTTACTTACAACTAATTTAAACCATTGTTGACTTTGCCAATCTAGCGGCCCAGGCCAATCGTATATTTGCGTATAATGCCAGACTTTGAATCTTGGGTCGGTTGGTATAAAATTTACAATCTCGATCATTGCTTGTTTATGATCATTGACTACAATATGCACCAATTCAGTGTCATGCCCTAGTCCATGTTTGATAATAGATTGTAAACATTTCTGAAGTTTTACAAAATCTTTGTTATAGGTTATAATAACAGTTTCAAAAGAAGGGCAAGATGTTACTGTCATGCTATATTTATTTCCATTCTAGTTTTTCCTGCGAGAAAGGATAGTTGGCATCTCTGTAGAATACTTTGCGTTTGGTCAAGTGACGTTTGGCAAACTTGCAGGTCGAAGTCACATCCCAGATCTGGACGTGGTCCTTGTCTTCCGCTTTCCTAATACCCCTTCCAATAGATTGTATAACTCTAACAAAGCTCTTTCCGGGTTCCAAAAGAACCAGATTAAAAATACGAGGGATATTAATACCCACAGCGGCCACACCATAAGTCGCCACAATAATCTTACCAGTGCTTGTTGCCACTTCATCATATTCATCTTGTCTTACTCCAGCTTTGGTTGCGCCCGATACAAAAACAGCTCGATCGCCCAGGCGTTCAATCAAGGCGTGGCCTGCTGCCACTCTATCTACTAATACAAGTGTATTGCCTGTGTCGTTAACATGCGACACCAAGTTGGCAATAGCAGTAAGTCTGTCAGGCTCTTCCAGCAAGAATTTTAACTCACTTTGATAGTTAGAAAATTCTGCATGATCCACCAACTGCACAATGTTCACATGACACTGTGCTAACACGCCACGATCCTGTAGCTCGCTTGCACTGAGTTGATTGATCACTGGACCTAGGCTACACTTCAATGCCTGGAACTCAAACGGTTCTTTTGGCACAGTTCCTGTCAATCCCCACCGAATTGGCACTCGAGCCATTATGCCTGTCAACAATGTTTTAAGTGCATCGGCCTTGGCCATGTGTACTTCGTCTACCATGACACAAACCACATCCTCAATAAAGTCTTGTATGGTAAAGTCTGCTACGCCATTCTTTGTGTTTTTCATTAATATATTAAGGCTTTGCCATGTGCATATGGTATGTGTGCGACCAATCTCTTTGCGATCGCCAAAGTACACACCTACATCCAACCCCAAGTTAATATAGTCTGCTTCTGTTTGTGTCACAAGACTTTTGTTGGGCACAATAACAATGCTTCGTCCATACGGTTCAACACTAAGACTCAAGGCCGCTGTCATCAATGTCTTGCCAGCACCTGTTGCCACTTCTTGTATGCACTGCGGATTGCCCAGGAAGTTGTTGATAATCTCAACTTGATAATCTCGTAGCACCACAGGCTGTCCAGCCATGGGGTGTGTTTTGGGCCATGTTTTGTGTGCAAAAGAATCTTCTTTACACTGCACAAAGTCAAATGTAGTGGAGTATGTTCTTTGGTCATTTAGTTCAATGTCATAGTTGAACTTTTCCAAAATTGGAATGATCTCTGGCAAGAGATTTACATAACTGCTACCGCCCAGTTGGAAATAGCTTACTTTGCCATCCCATCTACCCAATCTCACAGCAGGAAGATACCTGGCACCCGGAACATCATACTTAAAGGTGTTGACTAATGCTCGACGTGCGTCAAGCTCAAGACCCTCAATCTTGATATTGACTTCGTCTTTGACTATAATTGTGGCTGTTTTCATCTTAGATGTAGTATAACACATCTAACAACTATTGTACACCTAGTTGGTTAAACTATTTGAATATTTTTAAATTGTTGATGTTGACCAATCAAATCGATTATGTTTTGTTTGGTATCAGTAGATTCGAGTCGGGCAATAGTAATACTTCCCAATCCCAATTGCGGATCATGCTTTATATATCCTTGTTCTTGAAAAAAGTCTTTGTGGTTGTCAAAGTATTTCCAAATTTGTTGTTCTTGTTCATGATATTGTTGTGCAGTAGTATCTGTAAACCGAACTGTAAAATCAAAACAAAAGTGTGCCAGTGGCTGAAAAGCATCTGGTGCAATGTAAGCATCATTGTCATGCCACAGGTCATACAAGGTCTTGCCTATTTCGCAGTAGTTAAGACGCAGGTCTCCCCATTCCTCGTTGAGGCTAAACAACTTGTAATCTTCTGCGGTCATGTCATCTCTATAGGGTTTGTATTTCCATGTGGCGACAAATCTGGGCATGCCGCCTAGTGTTTCGTAGCGGTGTATCCAGATATTCAAATCCGCTAGTGCATCTTGCACTGCTTTGGGTGCACGAGAGTAAAACTCGTTTGAATCTTGTTGATCATACAAGCCATGATACAGTTCAAACACATGATGCAGATAATTCAAATCATCTTGTGTAATTGTTGTGCCTAATTCTCGAGTAATCAAGTCTGGTGCATAATCCTGAATGGTTTTAACTAAATATTTTAAATGATCAGCTACAACTGGTTCTGGATAGGCAGTATCTGGAAAATTGTAAAATCTGCGTGAATCGTCCCATGGTTGTCCGGCTTCTATAAATAATTCTAGGTGTTTCAGCCACTTGTGTGCTATACTACAATCTACTAATCCAAATTGTAAGTCGTAATCAGACTGCCCGTTAGTTAGTGTAATAATTACTTTTTTGTTCATGAATAAATCCAAAATACGTATAGTTGTTGAAGGCACATATTGCAACGACTGGCCACGATTTAAAGTCACTGGCAACAACTATACTTATTTTGACGACTATGTTGTTGAAAATAAAGCTATTGAATTTGAAATGCCCGTTGACGCACATAACAAATTGGTCATGGAGCATTACGGAAAACAGTTTGGTGAGAATGGACAATGGGACACACGCAATGAAAACAATGTTATAACACAAGACAGGGCTGTGCGTTTTGTGTCAATGTCATTTGATGATGTAGACGTTGGACAATACTTGATTCGTCACTGGCCATTTCGCACTATAGACGGACAAACAATTGCCACAGATTATTTTGGATTCAATGGTCAGTGTTGCATCGAATTTGGCACTCCTGTATATGACTGGATTATAACTGACCTGGTGCATGATCCCACAAGTTGCACAGTCAAAGCACAAGACTTGATTATTGAAACCAGTCACCAAGATCTGTTCAACTACAATCAAGACCTTGTGACACTTAGAGAAATAGAACTACTACTAGAACAACATGCACATTTGTTTAATAAATCTTCCTAGGTACGAAATACATCGGCCCCCACTGAGCTTGGCCATACTCGGTGCTATCTGTGATGAAGAAAATGTCAACTACGATTGTGTGGATTTTAGTTTGAGAATTTGGCAACAGTTGCCCGAATACTTTACACAAATTGACACATTCAGTATTACAAGGCAGATCGAACCCGAGTGCTTAGACAAATTAACCAAGCTGGTTGATCAAACAGTTGCACAAATATTAAAAGAAAATCCCACCACTGTGTTTGCCATGAGCTTGTTGAGTACATGGAGTCAACCTGTGTGTGAACTGTTTTGTCATGCTATCAAGTCACAGAGTTCTAATGAAATTCTACTAGGTGGACAAGGACTGGCAGACGAATACTGGACACAAGATCTAAAACAACGCAATCTAGTGGACTATTATATCATTGGTGAAGGCGAGATAGTGTTTAGAAAGTTCTTGCAAGGACAACGAGACATGCCTGGACTAAACAACTACAACTTTGAACAGATTGACGATTTAGATGCACACTGTGTGATTCCAAACTACACCAAACTGTTGGAACAACAAT
>Ga0164294_10001120_pt1 | contig 25238 bp, 30 predicted proteins | sample GEODES005metaG_FD_111479 | JGI IMG/M metagenome (GOLD analysis project Ga0164294, IMG submission 111479) | Oligotrophic lake water microbial communities from Sparkling Lake, Wisconsin, USA - GEODES005 metaG | ecosystem: Environmental > Aquatic > Freshwater > Lake | place: USA: Sparkling Lake...
ATAATTGTCATTTTTAATTACCGTTTGTTTTGCTCCACTTGCCTAAGACTGTTCTTAGACAAAGGCATCCAACGACCTTTTGATGTTTTTGCTCAATAATTGTCATTTTTAATTACCATTTGTTTTGCTCCACTTGCCTAAGACTGTTCTTAGACAAAGGCATCCAACGACCTTTTGATGTTTTTGCTCAATAATTGTCATTTTTAATTACCGTTTGATATCACACAAGGAATGCAATAAAACATAATTTCAGAATTTAACGGTGCTAATGTGAAAATTAATAAAACATTGGTTGCAAACATAATCTTCAAACAACACATTTCTTGTGCCACTCGCACATGGTCGGCTCTAAATTAAAACATTTTAACCGCATGTTTTTATCCGTTAACACGATAATTATCCAACAAACCACTCTTCGTAATCAGGAGGAGCATTTTCGATAACCCGAGCTTTAAGAATGTCATTCATTAGTAGAAAGTACAGATGACAGAGTCTGTCCCTCATACCACAATTACATTCGTCGATATCGTTGACGGCAAACAGCTGGTGCTTATCGATCCCATTCATCTTGCAAAATTAACAAAAATGGAGGCAAAAGCACGCGCAAAAACTGAAAATGACCTTAAACGCTTAAATGATTATAAACAAAAACATCCAGAAAAAGCCGCTGAGTATTCCAAACGGTATTTGGACAAAAATCGCGAAGCATATAATGCAAGACAACGAGAATTGCGGAAAATTAGGAAAGAGAAAAAACTCGCGGAAAAAGCCATCGCAACCCGGATTGGAACACCATTGCTGCCAACCACGACCTAAACCAATCATCTGCATGAACCAAACAGAATGGATCTCGGCACTCTGAAAACTCAAATCATGACGATGACGATGATGCGACCTCAAGCGGGGGACAACGGCATTCTCATGATGCTGTATTCAATGGTAATGCTCAGCATTATCGAGTGGGTATTCCGTCACCTCCCCGCAGCCGGTGCATTTGTCGCCGAATACTTCAAACTGTACACTGCCGAGCTGTACAAGAAAGACGTGTTCATTAAACCCATGCTCGCGTCTTTGCCCGAACAGACGACGATGAGCAGCGTAACAATGGTGCGCACGTTCAAGGAAAACGAATCAAGTAGCCGTGACAGCAAAAGCGACAGCAAAGCCTCCGTCGACAACGTCATTGTTGAAAAAGTCGATGCAGTTCTCGACTTCATCTGTCAACTCGACAATGCGCGCCACATCCGTATGGACACGCGCACAAGCCTCAACAGCACCGACGACATCGACCTAACACCGCTTCTCAAGGTGAAAATCAAGCAAAATGTTGGCATCGGCGACACATCCACCGAGCTCGTTCTTTACAGCCGCATTTGGAAAGTTAGCGAAATACGGACGTGGATTGATGATGTGCACGCCAATTTTGTAGCGGAAAAAAACAACAAACTTGGCAATCGTCTATATTATTTTGACGAAGTCGTCGTAGAACCGCAGATGACAGCCGATATGAGCGACAAAGCCAATCCGAAGAAAACATATCGTTGGGAGTCCATGCCGAAGATGCTGACGTTTACAATGCACGAGTTCAAAACCAGCAAGAGCTTCAGTAACGTGTATGGACACCACGTCGACGAGCTCAAAGAGCGTTTGGATCTTTTCTTGAATCATCCAGAATGGTACATGGAGCGTGGCATTCCACACACGTTGGGTATCATGCTGCATGGTGTCCCCGGCGCGGGAAAAACATCAACGATTAAAGCGCTTATCAAAGATTCGCACCGCCATCCCTTTAACATTCGACTTCGCGAATTTACTACACAGCGCCAATTAATGAATCTATTTTTCAACGAGACCGTTGTTGTGCAGGGGGCCGACGGAAATAAGCAAACGCTGAAGATTCCACTCAATCGGCGCATTTATATATTGGAAGACATTGATTGTCTGACGGACGTTGTGTTGGACCGTGAGTTGCGTGAGGCGGAAAAGCAGACAGAAAAACAAACAGAAAAAGATTCATCCAAAGAGGACAAGGGTGGTGACGCAATAACGTTGAGTTTTCTGTTGAATTTGATTGATGGTGTATTGGAGACTCCGGGTCGAATTCTCGTGATTACGAGCAATTATCCCGAGCGCTTGGATAAGGCACTCGTGCGTCCGGGTCGCATTGACGTGCGTATTGAGTTTGGATTTACGGACAGGGTATACTTGGCCGACATGTTTTCACGATTTTATTCATCACCGACGATTACGATTGAGACAATTCCCGATACTATCGTTGGCCTGTTTACACCTGCGGAAGTCATGGAGAGCATGTGCAATCACATCAAGTCGCCGGATGAGGCGATAGCACACTTGGAGCGGCGTTCGAGATTGCGTCGACCGGGGGATGACGGAACAATGCTTGAGGTGCATGGGGATGGACATGGGGATGGACATGGGGACGGGGATGGTGATGATGAAAATAAAATGCTGGAGGTCAAAGCAACTGCATCAACCCTTTCAGATGAAGACCTTCTTGCGGAGGCGGTATTACGGGGTTTAATGAAGCCTGTTCAGGAAGCAGAGATGTCAAAACCGACGATGCCGTCGTTAGTTATTCATGAATTGACCGCAAGTCCCGCAAGTCTTGCAATACATGATGAAGAAGAGCACAAAAGCGCGGAATCTCCGCCAGAAGAAAACATTGATTTAATTCCGTTAGAAGAACCCAAAATATCACAACAGATGACTCAAGTCATGAGTGCATTTGAACGACTTATGGCGGAGCGTGCGAATGAATTTGCGCAACCAACACAGCCACCAACGCAGCCACCAACACAGCCACCAACACAGTCACCAACACTACCAACGCAACCAATGCGCGCACAGGATGATCAGCAGCGTGTAGAAGCAATTAGACGAATGATTAATGATCCATTCACACATCCACCATCACATCCACCATCACATCCACCATCACATCCACCATCACATCCATCCCATGTCGCCATGCAGCAAAACTTCTACAGTGCCATGGACAGCGACAATGTGTGGTCATCCCCTCTTTTTGGAGATGATTTGCCACCCCCAGGTGCTGGAGGTAATATGCCAGGTCAAGATGGTGCACGAGCACCCTATGATTTAAATCCAGAGCGATAGAATTCCGTTTAATTTTCAAGGTCCTAATTTCCAAAAAGAAATAAGGACCCTAAAAATGATGGTCTAAGGAACAATGCTCAATACTACGTATGGACGCAAAACCCCCACGGTCAATGCCCAGCAGGATTAATTGGCTTCCTTCACAGCCAGCGCTTGAACACCCGTTTACACCGTTTGCGCCTCAGTTGTTTACAGCACCCCCTGTTCCTATATTTACAACACCCCTTCATGCGCGCATTCTGGCTACTAAAAATGACATTGAGCGTATTACGCCCGCTGGTCACTGGGACGATGCGAAAAAACTCACGAATCCATACGAGTATATATTCTTATCCTTGCAACGCAGCATGCAACGTTCAATTTCGGCATATCAACCGCTTTCGCGTTCATACTTCAAAATGCTCGAATTGTGGGATTTGATTGGATTTAAGCCCGCGGCATCCGTCGCCGAAGGTCTGCCCGCGTCACACGTCGCCGAAGGTGTTGCTCTGCCCGCGGCATCCGTCCACGTCGCCGAAGGTCCCGGCGGTTTCCTCGAAGCCATTCAGCACCGTTGTTCCAAAATCCCAATGCTTGCAATGACCCTCCGCGGAACAGAGCGTCAAGTTCCAGGTTGGCGCAAATCCCACGCATTTCTCCAGGCGCACCCATACGTCAAAATCACCTACGGGTCCGACGGAACTGGAAATCTTTACAATCTGGCAAATCAAGATTCCTTTGCAGCGGATGCCCCACGAAACGCAACACTTTTCACAGCCGACGGCGGGTTTGATTTCAGCGCAGATTTCAATGGTCAAGAGAACACAGTTCAACGATTAATTGTTGCCGAATTTCTCGCGGGTTTACAAACACTTGCACCAGGACCCGATTCCATTCTTATCGTCAAACTATTCGACACAACACAGCGCGCAACGCTTGAAATCCTCTGGGTCGTGAGCACATGCTTTGAACGTACGGGTCTGGTCAAACCCTTTACAAGCCGACCTGCAAATTCAGAACGCTACTGGATAGGACGCGGATTCAGAGGAGCCCCCGTTTGGATTCTGACACTGTTGCGGTCTCTAACGGCACAAAATGCACCCACGGGATGGAATCAAATACTCGCAGAAACAGTACCCGTGGCATGGATTTCTGCACTTCGCACATTTCAAGAGGAATTAGAATACCATCAGTTGAATATTATTCAGTTGACATTATCCATTCTGCAGCACATTTCAACAAAACACATCCGGGAACTGCTGTATGAAAATATTCGCAACAGTCGCCGTTGGTGTGCGGCACACGGTGTTGCACAAAATTACGTGGATCTTACGGACGCGCAGGTGGTTGAGCGGAATTTGGCAGAGGCACAGGTCCCATTCCAAGCGTTGGTCGCACGTACGTATTCACGAGAACCGTTCCGACTACAACGGACGCATCATGGGTTGTTTTCACACCCGCCTCAACCGCTTCCAACTGAGCGAGCATGGCGTTCAGCAATTCCTGCGAGCGTGCGCGGGATTGCACCACCATCTCAAACAATTTCGGATATTCCAGTTTCCAGTTTGACATGTCCGGAAGGTTCGTTATTTCCTGTGGTGTCAACCCCGCGCGTTGAAGCGCCTGAATTTCACCCACCATCCGTTTAACGCCCTCGGACCGTCGTGATTGACGGATGGATGCGTCCATGGCTGCTGCTTCGGCTGGAGTGGGTCCCTTTTCGGACAGTTTTTGTTTGATGGAATCCATTATAGATTGAAGCGGTTTTTATCGTTTAGATTGAAACGCAAGGAAACAATGGCTACAGTGACTACAGTGGCTACAACGGCCCAAAACAAAGTTTGTGATGGCTGTCGGATGCCTCGAAAATGCTCGATTGGAGGAACCGGAATTGTACATGGACCGGCACACCCATACGCCGTCGGGATTTCGTGACGTTTGGGAACAAAACTGGTTGCTCGTTGTTGCTGCTCGTTTTGCCATGTTGTTGCTGACATCTCTGGTGCTGTTTGTCAAAAAAAACACAATGCTTCCAGTTTTATGAGGGTCCCAATGTAAATGCTAACGACATCAGATGTGAAATTCAGGTTGAAGCCTTAGTATCTAGATTAGGACAAGCGCGAGGTTTTGACTAAAATGCTTCATTTTGCTATTAATTTGTTCTTTGGCGGGGTTAATTGCATGTAAAAGGTTTACAACAATATTGACACTAATTTACTCATTTTATTGGGTTTTAAAACCGCGTTCAGCAAGAAGTCGCAAAAGTTTTTCTTCGTCAGTACCTGTGGGTTCGATGTATGACGGTACGGGTTCCGGATCACTTGGTGGAAATGTATTCCGCAGTGTATGTGCTAATTTTGTCTGAGCATTACTCACATTGCTTGGTGTTGGGCGTATACAATCAGGTATATCCAACACAGTAGGACCAAACACTCGTCCCAAGTCTGCAAAGTTTGACTCTAAAAATATTCCGTCATCGTTAAACGGTTCAACTGTAGTGTCGACTAAAATGCAATCATACAGGATGTTCGATTGGTCTTGAATCGATTGAAGTCCCGTAAAGCGTTGTCCCTCTGCTCGGCGGACCTGACGAATACCCAGTTCACTAACCGCTTTTTTGCAATTAACAAATGTAATGCCCTGCATCACCCATCTCACAAATTCTGTAGGCAATTCCGGAATTTCAGCATGCATTAAGGTCTCACGGAATTCAGAACTGCCGACGATGTCATCAACCGCACTTGTTGTTTTATATTTTTGCATAACAAAAATTTTAATCATTAACTCCCGTATTTCATCCGTTGCCTTTTCACCGCTCAACCATGCACTTGCTACACGGATATCGACCGTCGGATCTGTTGCAATCCGTGTTTTCCATGAACTATGACGAGGAATGCGTTTAAAATAATTGCGTATTTGTACAAATTCTTTCACAATCTGTAATTTTACGCTAATTGCATTTATATCGCAAGAGCGCTTCAGACATGCATTGCGAAATTCAGACGGCAACAGCGACCAGCGAACGGCTGCATCTGGGTTAAATTGCTTGGGCAAGACATTTAAGCACACTTTTACAAATGCAGGAAAAACTCCACTTCTCGTAAACGTCGCATGACAATCCGCATCACGATACCAAATTTTACTAACTAAATCCTTTGCATCCGGATCGAGTCCTCGGTCTACAGCATGTTGTCGAAGCTGTGTAACAGTCAACTGATTAAAGTTAGAAATGACACAATTAAACCCCGTTTGTTCGATCGACTCCACAAACATATCTGCAATAGCGTTCCAATCTCGCTTTCGAAGTGGTTCAGCGAAGGGTGAAACACTTCCGGGATCAAACCATGCATCTGTTTCTATGTCCCATTGCGCACGGCTTCTTGTAGGAACATTCGGAATTGTATCGTCGTTGTCGTCGTTGTCGTCGTTGTCGTCGTCGTTGTCGTCGTTCTTCAAAACAACGGGCGTAACAACGGGCGTAACAACGGGCGTAACAACGGGCGTAACAACGGGCGTAACAACGGGCGTAACAACGGGCGTAACAACGGGCGTAACAACGGGCGATCCCAATACAACATCCATTGACCACCGGGCAAGTTCCTTAATGTCTGCGAATGTATGCCGAGTGTAGGTCTGAACATCCCCATGTTGTGCTTGAATGTATAGGGTGTATGCCATTTATAATGCTACCGTAGGGTTTTGTGTACGGGTTTGAACGCACAGGTTACACTCAACTGATGTCAAAATTCTTACGAAAAACTTTAACGAACTTTAAATAAACATGTTGCCTAAAGAACTACATTTTCAAATGCCTCAGCGACCATCCGTGATGTTAGCTTTCAGCAGAAAATTAAACTGGACACATTGGGGGGCTTCACCTGATGATAGCGACGATAAAAGTTGACACCCGCGATGACAACCTTCGAGAGTGTATGAACGCGACACCGCCCCCATTCAAACTCTTACAAACAATTGCGCGTACAACAACGTTGACAACACTTGACACCGCAATTCACGCAGGAGATCTTTGTTCGGTATGGCTGATGATTGAAGATGGCGCAATTGTTGATGACGAGTTATTTCTGATCGCGTGTTCAGAAGGACACACGGATATTGTTCGTATGATTCTGGATTTGGAAAGAGGGGTTAATCCGGCTGCAAACGACAATGAAGCGGTTCAAGTTGCGAGCTTCCAAGGCCACACGGATATTGTTCGTTTGCTCCTTGATTTGTCGTTGGAGGGAGGCGTAAATCCAGCAGCAAACGACAATGAGGCACTTCAACGCGCATGCAAAAACGGACACACGGAGATTGTTCGTATGCTCCTTGATTTGCCGTTGGGTCGTGGTGTGGATCCAGCGGCATGTGGGAATTTGGCGCTTCGGTGTGCGTGTGAAAACAATCACGTGGAAATTGTTCGATTGCTCCTCGAGCTGCCGCTAGACCGAGGCGTGAATCCTGCTGCTGGTCATAATAGATCACTTCAACTCGCATGCCAAAACGGGCACACGGAAGTGGTTCGTATGCTCCTTGATTTGCCGTTGGATCGTGGCGTGGATCCAGCGGTATGTGGGAATTTGGCGCTTCACTTGTCAAGTCAATTCGGTCACACGGAAATTGTTCGTATGCTCCTGGAACTCCCATCGGACCGTGGGGTGGATCCAGGCAACAATGGGGCACTTCGAACCGCATGTAGTTACGGACACATGGAAATTGTTCGTTTGCTCCTCGACTCGCGACTGAAACGCGGGGTTCATCTGGACAGCTATGCATATCAAATCGTATGTTATTACGGATACGGAGAAATTGCTGGCCTGCTTAAAAGAAGCGGTTGATCGCGCCGGCGGAAAATCGTTTGACGGGCTCCAAAAATGACACGATCAAACGCCGTGTGTAAAACAACCCAGAATGTCTGCAACGTTTACAGAACACAGTGAATCTGACGCAACAACGACATACCCGTTGGTTCTAACGGTGTACGACGGTACAACTGCAACCGGAACAAAGGTGTTCATCGCGGATTCGAGCGCATACGGACGACTCTTGTTTCTGGATGGGCAACTTCAATCTGCATCCGCCGACGAACACATTTATCACGAGTCACTCGTACACCCCGCCATGGCGTGCGCGAAAACACCGAATCGTGTGCTCGTGGTGGGAGGTGGTGAAGGTGCAACTGTCCGAGAAGTCTTACGGTGGCCGCAGGTTACGCACGTTGATTGGGTTGATTATGATAATGACTTGGTAAACCTGTGTAAAACACACTTAAATTGGGCGCCGGAACTCGAATCATGTGATGAAACCCGTGTGCACTATCAAGCAAAGGATATACACGTGGCATTGAGCGATGGAACACTCCTTCTCGAGTACGACGTGATTCTGCTGGATTTGCCGGATCCGGATGAGGAAACGGCAGATCTCTACACCCCGGCGTTCTGGACAGACATCAAACGCCGTGTGGCGCCCGATGGGCGTTTGGCAACACACTGCGGACCCGTGAAACCGTATGGAAATGTGGGTGGCGGATTTCAGCGTGTGCGCAAAGAATTGGGACCCAGCGGATTTTATCGCATTGGTATTCCGAGTTTCCAGGGTGATTGGGGATTCTGGCTGTGGTCGCCAACCGCTGCCGCGCCGTTTGAAATGTCGACGGTGTTCCCGGAATTACGTGTGGTTGACACAGCACAGATGAACGAATGGCGAACGGGTTCACGTCTGTGGACTGCGGCGTGCGTTTAACGCTTTGAAAAAATCCTTCCTCCAGAGTGGAGCGCCCCCGTATGGTCCTGTCGTATAGTGGTAATTACATTCGGCTTTGAACCGAACAACCCAGGTTCGAATCCTGGCAGGACCTTTTGCCCGTGTAGTACAATGGATAATCAAGGCCTTGCATGGGCTTTTGCCTTTTTAGCTCAGTGGTAGAGCATTTGTTTTGTAAACAAAGGGTCCATGGTTCAATTCCATGAAGAGGCACAAGACATTTTTAACTCATTGTTTGATTTAAAAATGTTGTTGTGAAACATCTGCTTCAAGTACATGTTCATTTTGTGCATCATTTTGTGCATCATGTGCATCATTTTGTGCATCATGTGCATCATGTGCATCATTTTGTGCATTATTTTGTGCATCATGTGCATCATTTTGTGCATCATTTTGTGCATCATTTTGTGCATCATTTTGTGCATCATTTTGTGCATCATTTTGTGCATCATTTTGTGCAACCGTATTAGAACAAATGCGCACTCGCAAAACTCAGAAACAATCTATCGGCAGATTGCGACAGGGAGATTTGGCAAAGTTTGGATACGTCCACGTCACGTCACTGTCAAAAGCTAAACGGCAAAGTGCATTAGTACAAGCAGTGTCGGAATACGGAGCACTGTCCGTGTGGCGCAAGCTTAACGCAGTGTATATTTACACACGGCAAACTGCGCTTGAATCGTCTGCTATTTTTGATGCCGACCGCCAATGGATCATGCGGCAATTTCTGAACCCAACAAAACGTTCGTCCATCTAAACACCGTGCGTTCATCAACCAGACAGACAGAAGGATGGATTCGGACATCCTTTTTAGAATGCGAACGGTGAAGGTCACGCCGTTTCGCACACTGATTGAAGCAATCAAGGACATTATGATGGAAACAAATATCGAATTCGATTCACATGGCATGCGCATTTTGACAATGGATGGGACACACACAATTCTTGTGCATTTGCGTCTGCATGCGGAGAGTTTCGACGAGTTCTTCTGCCCACACAAAGTTATTTTGGGAATCAACATGCACAACTTGTTCAAAATTGTCAAGACCACGAGCGGCACAGACAATATCACAATTTTTCAGCTCAAAAAGGATACCACGAAATTGTGCATTGATATAGAAAACGAGGTGAAGCACATTGTAACCCATTTCACATTGAACATCTGCGACCTGGACATTGTTCAATCCATAATCCCACCCGTGTCCTTTGTGAACATGGTAACAATTTTGTCCAGTGATTTCCAAAAAATTATTCGGGATTTGAATACATTCGGCGAAGAAGTTGAAATTCAGTTCACAAAAGACGAGCTCGTCTTTCGGTGTAAAGGAGATTTCGCTGAACAGGAAACCATCATCAATATTGACGATGGAGGTGAAGATGCGGCGCAAGCGAGCGAAATTGTGCAAGGTATCTTCAACCTGAAGAACTTAATTCTGTTTACGAAATGCACAAGTTTGTGCACACACATTAAGTTGCATTTGCGTAACGATTACCCGATCATTGTGGAATACAATGTTGCTGGACTCGGTGAAATCAAGTTGGCACTTGCACCCAAAACGGGTGGGGGGAAAAGTTGACACCCGTAAGCTTCCGAACATCATGAGCATGCATCATACAAATTTTAGCACAAATTACCGTCGACCGGTGACCTGGAATGGTCATCCTGCCGATGTTATGAAATCTGGTCTTCAAAAGTACATACGGCGAGGTATGGTAGACAAGGCGCTGTATTGTGCGCGTGAATTGGATAAATTCAAGCACGCCACAAAAGGAAGCATTGCGCACCAATCTTTTTCACCGTTTGATGGTGATTGCTCTTGAAGACGTCGCAAACATTGCGCTCTCGAGAAATTGCTCGTAAAAGTCCAGACGCAGGGCTAACGGAGGTTGTTCGGTTGATGTGTGCATCTGAAAAAGGTCGCATTTGTTCACATATTCGTGCTGCACATTTCAGCAAAACTTCGCGTTCGCTCTGTTTTTTTAATCCAGGATTGGCGTCATTGCGACCCCTGTATCCTGAATTGGCATCCATGTGGCTTCCGTCGTCGTCGTCGCCTGAATCTCTTACGGTTTTGTGTGGAGAACTCTTTTAACTTCGAACGGGCAGTTGGTGTTGCCTTTCAAATTGCACATTCCACCGAGCGTCTTTCGATTCGAATTCTGCGAAGCAGTGACCCTGTAATGATTCTATTTGATGCTCTTGGGAATTCAAAATTATTGTTTCGGTTGAACACTTGAAAGGGGTTCGAGAAGGGTATTTGTGCTGGCTGGTACCGTTATTGCAATCGTTAAATGTATTACCGACTGGAACTATGTGTGCAGAAGCAGCAGAAAGTGCAGCAGAAAGTGCAGTAGAAAGTGCAGTAGAACCGTTTGTCCCAGATGACTTTATCGTTGATATGCATACGGCCTCCGGTCGTGCACGTCCCGGGAACGACAAGGTGCGATTTGCATTAGAAGGTGCGCGGGTTGAACCTGAAGCAGATTGGATTCGGCCATATTGGAAGGCATTTTATGAAGACAGCAAACGAATTGAAGAAGGGTTACAATCTAAACGTCAACCTGCAGCACCAGATGCAGCAATGCAGCTTGAAACTGCAACATATCGTTTTCGCGTGCGCACACAATTAACAACATCTGCAAGCAAAATGGATGTGTATTTAGCGGATGCGTCCGGGCGTTCCGTAATTGTCAAAGGACCCTACGGTGAAAAACCAGACATTGTGCTTCGCCACATGGAATGGAAACATGCACACGGGCTTCCGTTTATTCCTGTAAAAATACGCACGCTAATTCCAGACCGGTGGGAGAGTGTTCCACTCGGCAATCGCAACAGACTTCCTCGAAATGTACCCGCATTTTTCTTGAATTCGACGCACTCACGGACACTCTGCCAACTCGCGTACATTCAAGCAAATTGTGGCCACCAACGGAGGTCATCGATGGCTCGTCGCTACATTTCAGCATCACAGACCTCAAAGAACAGGAAATTCAAGATTACATTTTAGCACTGCTCTTTCGTTATATATTTGGTATTTCCGACTTGGCATAACTTTCTACGATGGGGTGGTCGTGTGTATTCTATTGATGAAGAATGTTCAGGACGCCCTATAAATTTCGTAACTGAATTACGAAAAACACGTGCTGCAATTGTGCATAAATGGATTGTTGACAGACATGATGTGCTGCAGGCGGCAATGGGGCCAGATTCTGAACGACTTGTTACGGTTCAAACGGACGCTGCATCGCTGTTCATCACAAAGTAAAATTCACCCCAAAGAGTATGCAGTCAAGTGCTTTTTTGCGCTCTCGGGTCGATTCAATTTCCCGTGTGACACCCTCTCGTCGCGATGCTGGATTCATTTCTGAATCACGTATAGCAATTGCAACGGGTTCATCATTGAATCGCACCATTATGCCATCCACAGCCGTACCAACATCCATACCAACAAATCGTCCTTCACCCCCTCCTACGGACTTTTTATTTGTTGCAAATGAGACAACCATTTCTCTGTTGAACCTCGGAACGCTCGTGAATACACCCATTGTACCAACGGGCGATGCATTTTCTACTCCATTTAATTTTGTCAAAGATGCCAAACGGAACGTATTGTACATTGCTTGTGCTGGCACATCAATCAATATGTTGGACCTCAAAACAATGCAACTGACAACATTGGTTTCATCGCCTGAGAATTATTTCGGAATAGCACTGGATGTTGAACGAGACTTGTTGTATTTTTCACCTTTTTTTGGCAATGGAACCGTCATAATTTATTGCTATAATTTGTCATCAAAACTGATGACACCCTTAACATTATCAGGCGAAACATTGCATTATGTAACAGGGCTTTGCTTTGACAAAACGAAAAATCGATTGTTCGTTTCACAATTTTTCCCAGGCGTCGTTTCTGTCATCGATTTATCCGACAACACCGTAAGCACCCTTCTTACAACGGCTGATGTTGTTGAATTGCCGTGGAAAACGGTATTTGATGCGGACACAGAAACATTATATATTGCAGACCAAATTTGCGGTATAACGTCACACGATTTAATTCATCGCACACATTCGATTATTCACGGGGTTCCTTCCGTTGGACTCAGCTTGTCGCGGAAAACACTGTATACGGGATTTACAGAGTATGAGACGGGTCGCCAGGGTATTACACGCATTAACCTGGAGACCAATACAGTCCAACAGCTTCAAACAACAGGTGAAGCATTCACACGACCCATTGGCGTTTTGATTGTTTAAACGACAATTTCAAATCACGTTGACTGTTTCAGCATATTAAGTCCATAAAAAGGCCGTGCTTTGTATTCCATTTTGGGTCCCAGCAAAAAACGTGAACAGCTTTCTCCGATGTATTTAAATGCGCGTTCTTCATTGTGAAAGTCGCTGACGTCTTTTGGAAGAGCTGTGGACATGTGGGTTTCAACAAGTACAGTGCCCTGTGTGTAATTGTAAGCGGAATATCAAGTGCCACTGGAAACCGGAACAAACAGGAACACACATTGCATTTTTGTCTGTGTTGATGTTCGTGTTCTTGGTAAATTTGACTGCGTCATCATGAATCCATGAATATAGGCTCTTTCAGACAACCACGACCCTTGCTCACGACCCGCTTTCAATTGTTATGTATCCGTGTTCATTGATTTTTTCAGAAGAGGCAGATGTTTCAGCATAGTTCAACTCGAATTCTTTCAATAAATGCTGGAGAATCAAACAGTGCAACCGACCGTTTTTGTGCGTCTCGAAACTTCATTTACTTGAGGGAAATAATTTAAACGTTACCCATGGATCCCGCTTGTCAGTCGCAGCCCAATATGTCCAGTCTACTTTTTCTACTGAAAGACGACCCGCAACCGACGGACACCTCCCACGGGGTTCACGAAAACCTCGCTCCAGGAATGCAGGGTCGCATTCGCGCAATTGGCTCTCCGGGATTCGGCGCATTCACGCGACAGGGTATCACCGGTGGTGCAGGCGGAAAATACTCTGCAAATCGCGTGCCGGTGGTTGCTGCAGTTTGTAAACGTTGCTGCTGTGTTGATGGCGCATTTGAACGCCGTCCAATGTTATCGAGTGTTCCAGCGCGTTGACCACCACCCAACATCGACAACAAATAATCCGTATGACTCGAGGGAGCCTCCGTTGAAGGCGTGGGTTTTGTCAGATTCATAATCACACCTTTCTGCACCGGTCCTGCGGCCTCCAAATCCAGTTTCCGTTGGGCCACGTGTCCCGATGCCGACGTTGGTTGTTGGCGCGTTGATGGTGCTAAATATTTTGGAGCCGTGGGTTTCACAACAGCCGTCGTCGCGCTCGCGGCAATACAAGCCTTGATTTTTTCAATGATTGCGTTTCCATCCGCAGGCACCGCAGTCGAAATTGGCATCGGTGGGCAAACGGCTCGTCTCAATGTGTCCGGTGTTGCATATTCGGATGCAGCTGCGATGCATGCGCGTTTTGCTGCCACAAATGCGGCATTGTTTTGCGGTGTGCCTGGAGCTATTAATGGAAGACAAATGCGCTTGGTTGAAAGGCGTTTGGGTGGCGAATTGTTCGCGATACATGTTTTGCGTGCGCTGGTCACTTGAAGTGATGACATCTCTATTCTTTACAGCGGTGTCGTCATCCATGCAAACCGCACACAGAACAGAGACATGATTTGGAGCGAAAAACTTAAAATCGGTGTTGCGGTGTGTTGCAGTGTCCTCGCGGTTGCAAGTGTTGTTGGGGCTTATGTTGTTAGCGGAAATGTCGCGGTGTCGGGATTTCTGCCAATTGAAGTCGTGGGTGTGGTTGTGATTGCCGTTGTGGGCATTCTGTACAAATTGAATCAACCGCCGAAACCACCGTCTGGCCCATGGTTCCGTTTTGAGCCGGATGCAATGACGAACATAACGTATGCCGCAATTGCTGCAGGCGTTCTTGTGTTCGGAGTGCTCGTAGTTGTGAGTCAAACATGTACGCGCTATGTGGCAATTGAGCGGTTTCAAACGGAAGAAGACCCTATGACAGCATTGCTTGCCGATATTTCAACCGCAGAAGCGGCCGTTTGCAGTTACATGACCCAAGCGGACCAATTCATTCAAAGCGACATTGGTTTACCCGGACAAAACAATCCGGCATTGGTAACAACGGCACAAGTGCAGGCCCGTACGGCAGTGGTGGGTGGTGTTGTGGTGTGCGCACCGGAGGAGCTTCAAGATGATGCTGCAAACCGTCTCACGCGACTTGAAAATACGCTTAAATCCTTCACTGGACCACAGTTTGTTAAAACGTACAATCGCACCGTCCCGTGTCCACCGATTGAATCCTTTGTTGGATCCACGGACATTTCAGACCTCCGTAGGCGCCTGGATACGATTCAGGATACGATAGCGTTTCAGCAAACGCAGTATCTGACGCCGATAAGCAACATGACCGCACAACTGCAACGGGGGCAGGCGTCGGATTGTCAAAAACAGCAGGGGTCCAAAGTAGCAATGTCTGGTCACTGATGTTAAACAATTTAATTACGTTTCGGTAATTTGTTGTGTAGCATTTGCTGTGGCTCCACGTTCCAACTCAACAATGTCGGTGTGCCCATTTTCGCGTGCGTAGTAAAGCGCATCATGGGCGCTATGAGCAGTCACTCCACGTTCAAGGAGCAGACGAACAAATTTCGGTGTGTCGCATGCGTAAAAAAGAGCAGAATTATCACATGCTGAAGGATCAACTTCTCGATCAGGCGGTAATTCAAGGAGCACACGGGCGAATATCCCTGCCTACATGCAGACACGAATGCAGCATTATCACATGCAGCCACATCAACTTTAAAGCGACAGTCGAGAAGTTGATGTACAGAATTTATTTGCCCAAACTCACACGCGACCCGAAATGCAGCACTGTCATCAAATGTAGGATCTACTCCACGTTCAAGCGGTAAATCGAGTAATAGACGAACAATTTTTGTATAACCACTTGCGCATGCTCTCCAAAGTGGAAAATTGTCGTCTGCTGCAGGATCAACACCATAATCCAACGGCAAATCAAGTAATAGACGGACAATTTCCGTTTGCCCCTGCTCGATTGCATTTATGAGTGCCGCATTTTCATCGGCAGAAACATCAACATCACATCGTTCAATGCGCAAACGGACAACGTCTATTCGCCCAAATTTACATGCTTTTAAGAATGCTGCATTAACATTCGCAGGAACATTTTTGTCGATGAGCAGACGAGCAATATCCATGAATCCGTGTGTGCATGCGAGTTCCAATGCGCGGTAATCTGTCACGCCAGTTTCGAGTAATATCCACACCAACACAACATTTCCAGACTTTACAGCATGTTCGAATGAAAATTCGGTCGGTGTATTCGCGATTGCGTGTAAGATTTTGAATGGGCTACTGTGGGACATTTTCGAGGTTCATGTCTCTGCTGCGTATCGTTGTCAATTTTACACGGCAGGTCAGCGGCACGAGGTGTAAACAGAGACTCTTATCGTCAGGCGTAAACGAGTCCAGGAAATGACCACCGTAGGACAGACGTCTGATAAAATCATGCGAACGTGTTTGACATTTACGTGGTTGCCGCAAAAAGTCGACAAATCTGCTAAAGAATGTATCACGCTGTTGAAATTCAACACTTTAGCATGAATTGGCCGCCCCCAAAAATTGACGCACCTTACACCCCACTGCCACTCAATGGACATGGACGGACAAGATTGGACGACGGTTAAAATCACTGCATCAAAATTTGGTGCACATGCTGCATCAGCTGCTGCATCAAAACATCCTCCGAAATCAGCTGGTGCAGCTCAACAGGCGCGCGTAGCCGAGTCGGAAGGACCCGTTCAAGTAAAGCTCTTTACGCCCGATTCGGTCGCAGCAATTCAGGCCTACCGTAAGGCAAACGGACTCAAGCAGACCGACCTGGATTCGCGTTTGGCATTGCCCAAAGGAACGGTCAATGGACTTGAGGCTCGCAAAATGACACCCACGCCCAAAATTCATCAGAGCCTTAATCGTTTGACACAGGTTGCTCTCAAGACAGAGTAGCCATTTATTCCGATTCCGATTTCTTCGAGTTTTCTAACGCAAGACGTTCACGTCGTGCTTCTTTTGCACGCGTTTGACGACGAAATGGGCGTTCTTTTTTGCGCTGTGTGTTGCGACTGTCACGGTGGCCATGGTGGTGGCGGTCATGGTGGTGGCGGTCATGGTGCCCACGGTTACGAACATCCACACGAATGACCGCCACACGTGACATACTCAACGGCGGATCCAACAGAGTCGTCGACACATTTTCTTCGAACGTTTTATTCGGCATAAGTCGAATTTGAACCGTCATATCCGTTGTGATGTCCAATCCAGGCGGCAAAAGCACCTCATTTTCCGGATGAAAAGAAAGCTCAGCAAGATAAACACACGGAACCCGTTTGTGAATGGTAAGTTCATAGACGCCGCCTACATAATTCATGCGACCACCATTCGCTGTATTCACTTTGGCCCGTTGTGCAAACGATGCCGCCGAATTCACACGAAGCGACGTCGAAATAAAATCGCGATTCGTGAAATGCGCCTGCGTTAAATGTTTCTCACTTACAAAGCCACGATAAACCACAAACGGCGTCGATGAACGCGGCGCAGCATCAATAATCCGAACAAGCTCGCGCTTATATTGCTCAAGTATTGTCGCAATATTTTTGGTTTGACTGAAAAATTCAAGATTTGCTGCCATCTTCGCATGCAACAACATGGCCGTATCAATGCTCGGAAGCAGGGGGTCAAAATGGTTCATGATTAATGCGGATTTTGGAGGGAGAGACAACGGGCGTGAAAACGTATCATATTGATTAAATAACAAAAACACAAAGAACGGATTTTCATCGAAGTTATCAATGATTGACATCATGAGACCCTGTATGTGATCGTCCAATGTTTCGCGACAATAGTTGTTAATGAGCACGTCGCCGTTATGCGTATAACTGCGCAAAAGACTTGCATCTCGCTGTGAAAGCGACGCAATATAAACGGCTTGTTTTTCCAACCACGCTGGAGGTGGATCCGTAGCAATCATAAATGCGTCACGGATTGCAGCGGATTGAACGGTCCGATTCGGCATAAATCGATACCGTGAGTCATCTTCTTCCCCTACGACATTCACGTACCGTTCGAGCGATTCCGGAAAGAGCGCTGAATTGTAGGGTGCAGTTACGCGTGAACGCAGTCCGCGAAAACTCGTCGCATCATGAATCTCGGTGATTTTAAACAGTTCTTTGAATTTTGATGCAATGCGATTATACACGTCAATGCATTCTTTGCGAATTTGCTGCAATTGTTCACGTTGCGCTCTTGTTGAACGGGATTCCGAACTTGCAAATGCATTTAGGTGTTCAGTTTGCGAATACAAGTCTCTTAATGCAGTGGTTGAATCCGTATTAAACGTGGCGGAATCCAGTTCAAATGCTCGGATGGTTTGCAATGTTTCAATAAATTCCGTGAGCAACGTGTTCAAATGTTCTGTTGGACGAATCATTGTCCGCAAATGTTTCAATTGTGCGATACCGAATTTAAGTTCGGTATTCATTTCGCGAAATACCGTAACGTCCATTCTCTATATTGGTTGCAGGGTTTCTCTCCCCCCAGTCCTTTTCATCCTTTTCAGAGAACAACAAACCAAAAAATTGATGCGCCAAAAAATTGATGCACGCAAACACATCACAAGAACCGCCAATGAGCTCTCCTTTACACGCGTATGCGCAAAACATTCAAGCACAACTGGAATATCTGGATGCACTTGAATGTGGAAAAACGGAAACATGGGGACTTCAGGATCTTGTGTCACAGAAAATTTCGTCGGCCCGCGCTGCGCTCGAAACAGACGGTGTTCGTGTCGATTCGTGGCTGGAACAAGGTCGTACAGATGCACCGTGTGATTCTCCGTGGGAGTACGACATTGAAATGCTCACATTTATTGCGAGTCCAATTCCAAAAGATGGTGCTGCTCTAATTCGCGCGGTTGAGACGGGGCAAACGGCGCACGTCGAGGTGCTGATCAAGTATGGTATTAACTTGCATGCAAGTAAAACTGAGCTCATGCAAAGTCAAAATCAAAAGAAGGGTACAATACGAAGACAAATAACTCACAAAGGAAGAATGTATGACGATGAGCCGAACTTTGCAATCGTGACCGCAGCATCAAACGGATTTGTCGACATTGTTCGTTTAATTCCGGGAATTCCTCCTCCGAAAGCATTCATAATGGGTATTGCACATGTTGATGTTGTACGGGTTTTACTTCCGTTCGTAACAACGGAAGCTTTACTTGAGGATGGGTTGATTGCCGCAATTAACGCGGATTCTTTGGAAAGTGCTCGTATATTGTTGGCGGATTCACGTGTAACAGCGCGGTTGTTCACAATTGTATTTACGTACACGTTCAAGCGCACCTTTAAAATGCTTCAGCTATTTCTTGAACATATGCATTTATTTGATATAGAGTGTGCTCGTCAAGTATATTTATTTTCACAAAGGTTTGATGCTGCATGTGAAATCGGATTATCCGACAATGTGATCGCGATACTGTCAGATTCACGACTAAGACCGTTTGTCAATATTCGAGCAGGAGTCATTAGTGCAATTGATAAAAAACATGATGAATTGGCGTTCAAAATGTTTGAAATGTTGCTGAAGTTTGGCTCCACGCGCTGACACCGTGTAAATAAATGCCGCATGTCTCAGCAGGTGTAATGGATCCGAAAGCTCAATTAACAACGGCCATTCGGGGCTGGATTCATACGGATAATTTGGTCGATTCATTTAATGCGCAGGCACGCAATGCCCGTGAGGTACGCGCGGGCTATGAAACATCGGCTATTCGGTTGATGAAAGATATGGGAATTGCACATTCAAAAATTCAGGTCTCCGGCGCTGAATTGCAATTGGTGCAAAAACGACAGCCCGGTCCACCCACATGGACGTATCTTGAACGTGAAATTCCTGCGTGGGCAACAAAATCCGGTCTAACACCTGCACAAGCCGCGGGTCTTTTGAAATGGTTGCACGAACACCGTGACGAAAAGGAGGTTGAATGCTTAGTTAAGAAAGTCTCGGGGGGCAAAAGTGACGCACGGGGAACCTAATCGTTTTCATTCAAGATGCTTCGTCAGGCGCGCGCACTCAATACGCTCTTTGTAAACAAACGGTTCGTTCCTGAATTGACCGATGAAGAATTGGCTGGCGTTTTACATGTGTATGCGAGACATCGGCTCGATGGCGCCACGGCGTGTGAATTGGAACCGTCCGAGTACAAGCGCCCGGATGGATGGACGGTGGATGATGAGCGTGAATGGCAGCATACGGTCTTTGATGCCGTAAAGTACCAGGAATGGGATTCTGTGATGGAGGAATTGGAGGAATATCGTGAGGACTTGTACACGTGGATGCCGTATTGGATACGGTGTGAATTAAATACGGAAGACGATGCTGAAGAACCGGCCGTTGTTGAAAAAGAAAAACGGACAATTGATCCGTTTCTCCTGGATCACGGAACGGCGAAACAGCGGCGTGCGGCGATTAAGCGGGGAATTTAAGGGGACGAATTTGGTTTTTTTGATGGATGGGGTTTTAGCGATGACGGGTTCCATGACGGGTTCCATGACGGGTTCCGCGATAACAGGTTCCGCGATAACGGGTTCCGCGACGGGTTCCACGACGACGAGTTCCGCCAAAACGCGAAGAATCCGACAACAATCCTCGGATAGCTGTGCCTGATAATCCTGCACGCACACGTGGGTCAGTAAGCAACAATCGCACAATATCCATGTGTCCCTTTTTTGCGTCATTTATTGCCTCATTGTCTGATGCAGCGGGGTTTACGCGACCATCCTCTAATAATAAACGAACTATATCAATTTTGCCATAGTAACATGCACTTTCCACCACATTGTTTGGAGGAGTTAATGAGCGTCTGTTCTCTAATAATTCACGCACAACGCCAATGTGACCCATTATAATTGCTGCCATAAACGCGTAGTTAATTTGCATTTCCGTCGGCAATACACGCGGGTCCGCAAGCAATAATCGCACAACGCCTACATGTCCACTTTCACACGCATTGTACAATGCACGACCATCGCGTGTGTTTGGGTTGATACGACCATCTTTCAAAAGTATGCGCACAATTTCGACGTCACCTTCTTCAGCTGCCTTCAGAAAAAACTTGTTTGTATACTCAATTTTTAAGAGGCGTTTCAGCGGCATCGTAGCGCATGCTACAATAATCGCAATGTCAATGTCGGATAACTCTGCGTCAGACGCATTATGTTCCGCATTATGACCTGCATTCATTGTATCCAATACCGTATCCAAACGCACACGTTCTTCTTCTAAAATTGGAATTTGCAACGTAATATTTTCATGCACATATTCATTAACAATTCCGGGAACTACTTCTTCTTTTTCTTCTTCATATTTACGTATCCAGTCTTCTGCAGCGAGTTTGGCGGCTTTGAGTTGCTCAATTGCACTATCAATCGCGATAGCCTTTTCAACAAAATGAGCACGCAATGCCATCTACAATGTGTGTTTGAATTTTTTTAAGCGATAGGCAAAATTGATGTGTTGGACACACGTGTTGTGCAGAACCAGAATGAAGCGCATGTGGATTGAAGACGACAAAGTGGAAGTGGGATTGGATGAAGCCGGCCGTGGGTCCTTGTGGGGTCGTTTGTATGTGGGTGCCGTCATTCTGTCACCAGACGACGAGGCGTATTCGGACCACGGCGTTGTGCTGCTTCACAAAATCCGGGATTCGAAGACACTTTCACGTCGAAAACGCGCGATTCTTGCGGATTTTATTCGCGAAAATGCTATCGGAGCAACGGTAGCATTTTCTGAACCAGCTGAAGTGGATCAACTCAATGTGTTGCATGCGGATATGGCTGCGATGCATCGAGCATTGGACGCTATGCCCATTCCGTTTGAACGAATTCTTGTGGATGGCGATTATTGGACGCCGTGGACACCATCCGAAGAGGGCGTTGCACCTGTCGAAGAACAGATAACAATTGTTGACGGAGATGCGAAAAGTTTAACAATTGCAGCTGCGTCCATTCTGGCCAAAGAGAGTCATGATGCATGGGTCAAGGAACAAATTGAGGCGGATCCAACACTGCATGAACGCTACGGGTTTGGAACCAACATGGGATATGGAACCGCGGCACACTTGGCTGGACTCAAGAAATGGGGACCACATTCGCTGCATCGGCGTTCATTTCGCCCTGTTTCACAAGGACCGCAATTTCGAAAGTAGTGTTTCGTCTTTATTGCTTGGAGCATGAAAGATGAAACAGACGGGACATTGACGGGACCAACGAATTAAGAAAGAGATTTAGAAGAACCGAAACCCGCCCTGGTGCTCCCGCTGCTGCTGCTTCTGGCTCTGCTTCTGGCTCTGCTTCTGCTGGCGGCGAGACTTGCGAGCAACCTTACGAACAACCTTGCGGCTCTTGCGGGCGACACTGGAGCGACGGGACAGACGGCGGGCCATTTATACTTGGGGCATCGATTTTTTGTTTGAAGCCCTGGCCCCCCCAAAAGATGACGTCGCCGCAGACCGCACCGGGGAAGATTTAGGGTTGATGTCTGTGCGTGTCCTCATGTTTGACACCGAGACCAACGGACTCCCGAAGAACAAGCATGCCCCGTATACAATGCCGGAGTTCTGGCCCGCCATTCTTCAGTTAAGTTGGGCAATTTACGGTGTCGTGGAGGTCGCGGGTATGCGTTCACTGCGTTTGGAATCGCGCAAGGATCTGGGACTTGCATTGGACCCTGCAATTCCGTGGGACGCCGGGGCAGCAGCTGTTCACGGGATTCGTGAAGAGGATGCCCGCACCGGGGGGGCGCCCGTACTCCGAGCACTCACAGAGTTCAGCGAAGCTCTGCGGTCCGTCGATGTTATTGTTGCACACAATTTGGCATTTGACAAGGCCGTGATTCGCGCTGCCGGGTACCGGGTTGGCCTACGGGACTTGTGGCCGTCTCCGTCGCAAGATTTCTGTTCCATGATGGCAACCCGTAAGCTCGTAAATTTGCCGCCGCATCCGAATGACCCGCAAATGCGACCCAAATCGCCTCGCTTGGGCGAGTTGTACGAATTTATCTTTGGGCACCGATACGATATGCTGGGAGACCACTTTCATGCAGCCAAAAGCGATGTACATTGTCTCGCGCAGTGTCTTCAAGGTCTCTTGCGCAAGGGACACATGGTTTGTCGTGACGGTTGTTTGAGTATGGCTGCTTAAGGCGTCATCATTTCAATCAATGCAATCCAACAGGCAATTCGCGTATCATGTATTCTTTACGCAATTGGATCATCGATGCTTCATGGTCGGCTTCAGCGATTAAGAATGGTTCAACCCTTAAAATGGAGTTCAGGCTTAGTGAATTTGGCATAATTACACATCGTTAAAATATTTAACGCATTGTCATCGACAAATATGAGCAGTTTTTTTGGCGGCATTTGTGACAATATAAATTCACAAGCAACATCTTTTCCCGCAGATACGATATTTCTTAACACGCCTCTCAACCAAATTTCGTCACACTGAATGCGTTGTCTCTCGAAGAAAACGGTTGATTTAGCATTGATTGTGCTACGGACGGAACATGAACCAATCAACGCCGTTTTCATTAAGATACTGTAGCAGCACCCTTGCACCGCCACGAATGCTGCCCCTCGATTGCGTTGCTTTGAGACCTGTTGACGTTCTCTTCTGAGTTCCATCCGCATTCAGTATTGGAACACGCTCAATTTGAGTTAGAGTTTGGTCGAAATCGAAAAACAGAATAATATCGCTGAGAGCAAATTTCGCTGAGAGCGATTTTTCAATCAATGACCGAATGTGAGAAAGAGACTCATGCTTTTTCAAGAAATACAGTTCACGACTCATCTTAATTTGAACGCTGTGTTTCCGTTCGTCTTAGGGTGTCAATTTTTCACACATGGATGTCCACAAAATTGATGGTGTACAAACGGTGTTCTCAATCTCAAGCAATGGCATCTGAAGATTATGAAGATTTCCCATGTGCAGGAACCGTAGCAGGAACTGTAGCAGGAACATGGACCACATCAGGAATAACTACATTCTTTAAAGACTATTCAGTCACTAAAATGGACTTAACATGCATTGTGCTTGAAACGGCTGTTATTTCCAGAATTAATGATATTCTACCATTTATTCTTGACAGACTCGATGTTCCGTCTCATCACGGACCAGACAGGCCCCCCGGTAGGTACTTTTTGCCTGTACTTTTTTGCCCGAATTGAGACCAAACGGATTTAAACAAAAGTACCGAGATTTGGCCCTGCGGACCAGAGTTTGGCGTGATGTTAATAGTGCATCGTTTGTTGTGCCACCCACCATTCTTTCATGGTGATCCAGATATCGCCATTCGATATAATGCGCAAAACACCACATTACAACAAAAATTGGTGAACATACGCATCGTGGTTGGTCAACTTCGCTCATCTGCAAATGCTTTTACCGAAATTGATTTACTCATCGATGCAGTCAAAGAGTACGAACAAGTACTTACAACATTCATTTCAACACTCGCAGAACCTGCAGCATCACAGCCTTTAATTTCTGTTCGAAAAGACATAACGACAGCATTCAACGAAATTTACGAGCGTATTTCAGAATTGCGCGCGCATGTTGTTCTCTTTTACACCACAAGAGATTCGTGGAAAATTATTTGAGGCAACAGTACAGCGTTCGAATTTTTTGGCTTTAACGCGAGTACATAGACTCGTTCGTCGAACACATTCTGAGACACCGTTTGCAGCTCCATCCGTCTTTTAGTAAAAAATTAGACTTGAAACACTGTAATTGAACCAACGGCTGTATGGACTTCAAGCAGTGACCACAAGTTTATCACAGATTTTTGGAGACACCGTTTGAAACCAATGGATGCATGGACGATCAAAAACGTGCATCACATATGATGTGAAGACATGGATACATGGACTTTAAGCAGCAAACAAAAGTGCATTACATTTTTGGAAGACATGGACGATCAAAAACATCAATCACATATTTTTTGGAGACACCGTTTGAAACCAACGGCTGTTTGGACGTCGAGCAGCAAACACATCAATCACATATTTTTTGGAGACACCGTTTGAAACCAACGGCTGTTTGGACGTCGAGCAGCAAACACATCAATCACATATTTTTTGGAGACACCGTTTGAAACCAACGGAATGCATGGACATCAAGCAGCAAAAACATCAATCGCAGTTTGGAGACACCGTTTGAAACCAACGGAATGCATGGACATCAAGCAGCAAAAACATCAAT
>Ga0164294_10001121_pt1 | contig 25233 bp, 19 predicted proteins | sample GEODES005metaG_FD_111479 | JGI IMG/M metagenome (GOLD analysis project Ga0164294, IMG submission 111479) | Oligotrophic lake water microbial communities from Sparkling Lake, Wisconsin, USA - GEODES005 metaG | ecosystem: Environmental > Aquatic > Freshwater > Lake | place: USA: Sparkling Lake...
TCTGGGCCAGAATCACCATGGTGTCAGAGCCTTTGACCGTGATCTTGGTTTCGGCAGCGAAGGCGCTGGAAAGTAGGCCGAGGGCCGCAACGGCGGCGAACGTGTGTCTCATGAGAGGTGGTTAGGATGGTTGAGGGTATGAAAGGTATAAGCGGCAGACCGGGCTGCCAAACAATGACGCCAATGTGACAATAGTGGAACGGAAAACTTCCCGTGAGCCATCACCTAATTTCCGCAAGGCCTGGCACCTGTCATCTGCCAAGCCTTGGTTACCGCGCGCACGGCCACAGGTTCACACCGCGCCTTCCGGCAGCGCCACGTAGGGCTCTTCATTCAGCACCACCTTCTTCGATCCGCTCAGCAGCTTGATCCACTCGCGCAGGCAGCCGAGGAAGATGATGGCCACAGCCAGCAGGAAGAAGCCGGTCACCACGGTGTCCACGGTGAAGTTGAACTGCTGCGCCGACCATTCCTTGATCTGCTGCGGCGTGCCACCGGCGGCGATCTTGTCCTTGAAGGAGTTCGCGGCGGCGATGAAGCCCATCTTCGGATCCTGATCGAAGATCTTGATGTAGCCCGCGCTGAAGGTGGCGCTCATCAGGAACACCAGCGGCACCACCGTCACCGCCAGGAATCGGGTCTTACCCATCTTGATCAGGATGGTGGTGCCCAAGCAGAAGGCGATCACCGCCAGCAGTTGGTTGGCGATGCCAAAGAGCGGCCACAGCGTGTTGATACCGCCCAGCGGATCGACCACGCCTTGATACAAGAAATAGCCCCAGGCGCCGACCAGCAGGGCGCTGGCGAAGATGTTCGCAAAGATGTTCCGCGTGTTGCCCAGCGGCTTCCAGATGCCGCCCAGAAAGTCCTGCAAAATGAAGCGCCCCACGCGCGTGCCAGCGTCAATCGTGGTCAGGATGAACAGCGCCTCGAACATGATGGCGAAGTGATACCAGAAGGCCATCAAGCCATCGCCAAAGGCGCGAGCGAACATATGCGCCATGCCCACGGCAAAGGTGGGCGCGCCGCCTGCGCGGCCAAACATGGTCTTCTCCCCGATGTCGCTGGCCAGCTTGTTCATGCCTTCCACCGTGACCGGGAATCCGGCGCTGGTGATCACGCCGACCACTTGCTCAGGTGCCATGGTCTTGTTGATGCCTGCGTTGATGGCGAAGTATTCGCCGGGCTGAAGCGCGCAGGCCGCCACCAGGGCCATCAGCGCCACCAGCATCTCCGTCACCATCGCGCCATAGGCCACGCTGCGGATGTTGGATTCGTTATCGAGCAGCTTCGGCGTGGTGCCGGAGGAAATCAGCGCGTGGAAGCCGGAGATCGCGCCGCAGGCGATGGTGATGAACACAAACGGAAACACTGTGCCCGCGAACACCAGCCCGGTGCCATCGACAAATTTCGTCAGCTTCGGCATGTGCAGTTCCGGGGCGACCCAGATGACCGCCAGCGCCAGCACTGCCACGGTGCCAATTTTCATGAAGGTGCTCAAGTAGTCGCGCGGCGCGAGCAGCATCCACACTGGCAGCACGCTGGCCGCGAAGCCATAGATCATGATCGCCTTGGCCTGCCACTCGCCGCCATGGTCAAAGTAGTGCTGCAAGCCCCACTCACCCAGCTTGCTGCCCGCCCACACGCTGACCAGCAGACCGATGATGCCGAACACCGTCACCCCGCGCACGCTGATGCCGAAGATCGTGTGCGCCACGCCCATGATCAGCGCCAGAGGGATGGTCATCGCGATCGTAAACAGGCTCCACGGGCTCTCCGCCATCGCCTTCACCACCACCAAACCCAGCACCGCCAGCAAGATCGTCATGATAGCCAGCACCGAGATCATCGCCACGAAGCCGACCAGCGGATTGACTTCCTCCTTGAGCATCTGGCCCACCGATTTCCCCCCGCGGCGGATGGAGGCAAACATCACGATCGCATCATGCACGCCACCGCCCAGCGTGGCACCGATCAAGATCCAAAGCATCCCCGGCAGGTAGCCAAATTGCGCGGCCAGCACCGGCCCCACCAGCGGACCAGGCCCCGCGATGGCCGCGAAGTGATGGCCAAAGACAACCCACTTGTTCGTGGGCACGAAATCCTTGCCGTCATTGTGCGTCACCGCTGGCGGCGCGCGATGCGAATCCAGCACCAGCACCTTCGTCATCAGCCACTTGCTGTAGAACCGGTAGGCCACAGCAAACGAGCACAGCCCCGCCACCACCAGCCACAGGGCATTGATGCTCTCGCCCTGATGCAGCGCGGAGTAAGCAACAGAACCAGCTCCCAGCGCGGAGATGGCGATCCAGATGAGAATTTGCAGGACTTTCGGCATAAGCGGTGAGGATGAAGTAAGAAGTGCGAACTGGAAAGTGCGAAGTGAGAAGACCACGACGCCAGCCTTCGTTTTCATTCCCGCCAAGCGGATGGTCATTCGACTTCGCACCAATCACTAATCACTTTTGACTTCAGCCATGCCTTCCGCCCTCGCCATCACCGCCCATCCTGACGACATCGAATTCATCGCTGCGGGAACCCTGCTGCTGCTGAAGGAGCAGGGCTGGGACATTCACTACTTCAATGTCTCGCGCGGCAACTGCGGCAGCGTGCAGCATGACTCGGAGACGACGGCGAGGCTCCGTCTGGCGGAAGCTCAGGAAGCCGCCCGCATCCTGGGCGCAAGCTTTTACCCACCGATCGCCAATGACTTGGAGATCACCTACAGCGTGGAGCTTCTGCGCCAGGTCTCCGCCGTGATTCGGCAGGCCAGGCCGAACATTGTGCTCACGCATTCGCCGCAGGACTACATGGAGGACCACATGAACACCTGCCGTCTAGCCGTAACGGCGGCCTTCACACACGGGATGCCCAACTGGGTCACCGATCCGCCCACGCAGCCTTATGACGGCGATGTCGTCGTTTATCACGCGCTGCCGCATTGCCTGCGCGACGGTCTGCGCAAGCGCATTCATGCCGGTGCCTATGTCAACACCGCCCGTGTCCAGGTGTTGAAGCGCGAAGCCTTGGCCGCCCACGTGAGCCAGAAGCACTGGCTGGATGTGAGCCAAGGCATGGACTCATATCTGGTTTCGATGGATGACTTCGCGCGCGAGGTCGGCACGCTATCAGGCCGGTTTGAATTCGCTGAAGGCTGGCGCAGACATCTGCACCTCGGCTTCAGCGCGAAGGATCACGATCCGCTCAAGGAAGCCCTGGGTGAGGATTGCCTGATCAATGCGGCCTACGAGAGCGGGCTTGATGATTAACCACGGAAGACACGGAAGGGATCAACAGCTCGCCGTCCTTCCGTGTGTTTCGTGTTTTCCGTGGTTGAATCACTTCTTCCGCATCACCCGCACACGGTGCGCTTCGCTGTCGCCGATGTAAACGGCACCATCGGCATCCACAAACACGCCATGCGGGCGGCCCATGTCGCACTTCAAGGGATCGCTGTCCGCGCTGTTGCCACGTTTACCGCTTCCGGCCACGTGCTCCAACTTACCTGATGCAGCCATCACCACGCGGATCGTGTGACTTTCGCAATCGGCCAGCCAGACGTTGCCTTCCGCATCAATCGCGATGCCCTTGGGGCCGCTCAGCGTCGCCTCCTTCGCCGGACCGCCATTGCCGGTGAAGCCTGGTTTCCCGGTGCCTGCGACATGATGAATCTTGTTCGCCTTCAAGTCGAACTTGAACACTTGATTGCCTTCCCGCGTGGCGAGCCAGAGATTGCCTTCCTTGTCAAAATCCATGCTGCGCGGTCCTTTCAGCGGCGTGCCAGCGATCGGCGAGCCATCCGGTGTTGGCCCCGCTTTGCCGGTGCCCGCAAAGGTGCTGATGATGCCAGTGGCCATGTCCACCTTGCGAATGACATGGTTGCCGATGTCGCAGATGTAAAGATTCCCATCCGCCCCGAAAGCCAGGCTGTGCGGCTGCTTCAGCGTGGCCTGGTTCGCCGGTCCGCCATCGCCCGTGTAGCCTTCTTTACCCGTGCCGGCGAAGGTGGTGATGATGCCCGTCTTGGCATCCACGCGGCGGATGGCGTGGTTCTTCATGTCGGTCAGGTAGTAATTGCCGTCTTTGTCGAAGCGAATCTCATGCGGCAGATTGAAGGTCGCCTGCAACGCCGGGCCTCCATCGCCCGTGTAACCGACCTTGCCCGTGCCCGCCATCGTTTGAATGGTGCCATCGGGGTTCACCTTCCGAATCTTCTGGCCGGTGTATTCGCAGACCCACAGCGCACCATCGGGTCCGCGCACGATGCCAAAAGGATTGTCAATCTGCGCCGCCGTGGCCGGAGCGCCATCGCCGCTGAAACCTTTCTGGCCCGTGCCGGCGAAGGTTTCCATTTTCCATTCCGCTGCGGAGGCGGAAAGGGCTGAGAAGACGAGTATGGAGGCGATGAGACGGTTCATGGCGAAGAGGAAAAAGGCTCAGTGTTTAGTGATGAGTGTTTGATCTGAACTTATCACTAAGCACTGAACACTCAGCACTTTCATGGCAAGCACCGAAAGCTGAATTTGGCAACCCTCACCGCCACAGCCAGCGCAGCGCGTCCGGCAGCGACGCGCTCATACCCTTGCTGCCGTGGAAGCACTCGCCGTAGTCGAAGCGGTGGTCATACCCCGCGAACTTCAGCGCGGCGGCCATGTTCAGGTTGGCCAGCGGCCAGTTGCCGAAGCTGTTGTCCAGGTCATTGCGGCCATCCAGCAGGTAGACGCGGATCGGCTTGCGCTCAGTCTTGCGCACCATCGCGGGATACACATGACCACCGCGCAGATCGACGAAGCTGCCCACCCAGGAAAGCACCTTGCCGAACTGATCAGGCCGCTCCCAGGCCAAGGTGAAGGCGCAGATGCCGCCGGAAGATCCACCAGCTGCCGCACGATCTTCCGGCTTGTCGCTCAGCTTCACGCCATAGCGCTTCACCACTTCCGGCAATACTTCATCCAAGACCAGACGTGAGTAAGCATGGCCCAGCGAGTCATACTCAAAGCCCCGGTTTGCAGCCTTGCCGTCCGGCTTCTGATCCGGCTTGCGGCCTGGATCAATGAAAACGCCGATGGTCACCGGCATTTCCTTCCGGGCGATCAAGGTGTCCATCACGCGCGTGGCCTTCATGCCGCCATTCGGGTCGGCGTGTCGGCTGCCATCCTGCCACACCATCAGGCTCGCAGGCGTAGAGCCATCGTATTGCGCAGGGATGTAAACCGTCACGATCCGGTGCGTATTGGGGAAGACCTTGCTCTCGTTCCAGTCAAACTTCTCCAGCCGCCCCTGCGGCACACCCGGCTGCGGCTTGGCTTCCGGCGGCGCTTCATAGTGCTCGATGCGCACCTGCCCCGCCACCAGCGCCATGCCCTGAGCCTCCACTTTGTAGTCGAACTCCTGGAAATTCTTCGCCTCCAGCGCCAGCGCCTGCAAGCCGCTCTCGTTCAGCGCCTTCATCTCGCCCAGGACCGTGCCCTTGCCGTCGATCACCCGCGCCGGAGCCGCGTTGATCACCGCCCAGGCCACCGTCGTCGCCTCCACCTTCGCCCCGGTTTTGCCCATTGTGAGATTCTGCCGGCCGAACAGCCGGAAGGTCGCTTGCTCCAACGCCTTCGCATCCGTGCCGCTATCGATCAGCTGCTTGAATGCGATGACACTCGGCTGCTGCCAGCCGCCCTTGGGTTTCGCTGCCTGCTGCGCACTGGCGACGGGCGAGCAGCAGAGGCAAACAAGAGCGAGACAAAGCGGAAGAGACTTCATGAATTGGAGTGCGCCTTAAACGGCCCGCTTTTCATCGAGCTATCGAGATTCAGCGAAGTTGCTTCGAGCGTCACTCGAAGCCTGGGCACAGGCCCGCTTCGCTACTCGTCATCCCGCGCCGCGCGGCCGTCTGTCAGCACGATGCGGAAGCCAATGTCTGGCTGCCGAGTTTCCGCTGGAACGGCACGTCGATACGAGGCGAGCAATTCCTGCCGCTCGCGGGTGGTGAAGGCTCCGCCACGGCAGGTGCCTTGATCGCGGGTCGCTTCCTGGCTGCCGCCGTAGTTTTCCTGCACCCACTCCCAGGCATTGCCCGACAAGTCGCTGAGCCCCCGCCAGTCGGGCCGGAAGCTGCCCACGACCGCCACCGCCGCCTGCCCGTCGTTGTAGCCCGCGATGGCTTTCGCATTCGGCACCACACCCGCCTTCGCCGCAGCTTCATCAAAGAGATTGCCCGAGCGCGGCGCGGGAGGCCAAGTGAAGCCCCAAGGATAGATACCTTCGATGCGCAGGTGCCGGTCCGCCGGAGTCTCTCCTTTCTCGCGCGGAAGGTTGGCCGCCATGCTCCATTCGTCGTCGGTAGGCAGGCGATAGTGGTAGTTGCCTTCGATGATCTCGGTGGCCTGCTCCTTCTGCGTCAGCCATTCGCAGAAAGCCTTGGCATCCTCGCGATTCACAAAGGTCACCGGCTTGTCGAGTTCTGGCTCCAGTTCCAGTTGTTGCTCGCTCACAAGCGGCAGCTTGCGCGCTAGGATGAACTCACGGTAGTCGCGCCGCCGCACCTCGGTCGCGCCGATCATCGCCTGGCCCAGCGGCACCAGTTTCATCTTCAGCGTGTTCTCCCAGGGCTTGCCAAAGATGACCGCGCTGATGTTTTTCAGCCGCACGTTGAAGGATACCGTCTGCCCAACCTTGATGTTGCCCTTGATCAGCTCCGACTTGTAGCCTGGATAGCGCACTTCCAGATCGATCGGCCCCGAGCGCATCCGTGGCAGCGACAGCGGCGTCTGCCCGAGCAGCGTGTCGCCTTCATACACCTGCGCAGGCGAGGGCGTGCTGAGCACGGCCAGCTTGCCGAACGTGACCTTCGTGACCTCGCACAAGATCGCCGACCAGCCCGGTGGCGTGGGTTGCGCGCCTTGCGGACGATTCACCTGGCGGAAGGGTGACCAGCCATACTCCTGCGCATCGGTCAAGCGGCCCGCCTTGCGCTCGCGCTGCGTCATCCAGTCGCAAAAATCCGTCGCATCCTCCTGCGGCACAATCACGACATACAACGTCTTCTTGTCCTTCGTCAGCAACGGCACCACCTCGCCTTCGAAGGGCCGCATCGTGGCTTCCAGGAAGCGGTTGAACAACGTCAAGTCCACCGGCTGGTCCGCCACATGCCGGTCCTTTTTGAAGGAGAACCAGTTCGTGTAAATGCTCTGCCAGGGCTTGCCCGGCTCCGGCAGCATGGAGGGCGGTGGCGGGCGCTGCGGCAGTGGCACCGTCCAGGCCCACTCCTGCTGGTGCTTGTAGGAGGCCCAGGCCCCGCCTGCCAGGAAGGAAGTGAACAGCAGCAGCGCGGCCTGCTTCAGCACTTTGCCCACCTTTTGGAGCGCGGTCGGCGGCGACACCTCGGTCACCGCGCGCAAGGCATCGGCAAAGGCCGCGCCGGTCTGAAAGCGCTCGCTCAAATCCGGCGCGCAGGCCTGGCAGATCACGCGGTTCAAATTGATCCAGAACGGCCACTCTGTTTCATCCAAATCCTCCGGCACCTCGGGGAACTCCATGCGATCCTTCCCGCTGCTCATCTCATAGAGCACCTTGCCCAGGCTGTAGAGATCCGCTTGCGGCGTGCCCGGCCCCTCCGGCGGCACAAAGCCCTCCGTGCCCACGAAGGTGCGCTCGCCCGACACGGCCACCAGGCCAATGTCCGCCAGCTTGCAGATGCCGCCGCAGTAAATGATGTTCGAGGGCTTGATGTCGCGGTGCGTCAGGCCGCGCTCGTGCATGTAGTGCAGCGCATCCGCGATGAAGGCCCCGGCTTCCTGACAGAAGTGAAGATCGAGCCGCCCATGATTTTTCATGTCCGAGCTGAGCGTGCGCGGCGAGTAAGCGACCAGGTCATCAATGTGCGGCCCCACCACCGCGTCATCCGCCAGCTCCATCACATAGTAATAGAAGCCGCGCTCCTCGTTCCAGCCCACGTGCAGAATGTGCACCAGCCCGGGATGCCCACGCGAGATCGGCTCGAACTGCTGAATGCCCTGGAACTCGCGATGGAAGGTCTTGGTCAACTCAAAGTCCTCCCGCCACACGATTTTCACCGCGCGCAGCGCGCCCGTGATGCTCTGCGCCAGCCACACCTCGCCATACGCGCCTGAGCCAATGCGCTTGATCAGCGTGTAGTCCTGAATCTGCACGTCATCGCGCAAGGATGACAGCGTCGGCTTCCGCCGCGCTGGCTCCGGCAACTCGTCGGCATACGCCTCCTCCGGCACAGCCGTCTCCGCCTCACACTCCGGGGGATCGGGCGTGAGCGGTTGTTGTTCCAGCGGATCGTCGGCAAGCGGCATCAGACGAAAAAGCTAATGCGTTGCCCGCGCCAGCACAAGCAAACCGTGGGCTTGTTTGAAAGGCAACGGCAGGCAGGTGGGCTGGCTTGGCTGCCACACCTATCGTCAGATCCTTGCCGATTCACCTCCCAACCGCAATCAGCAGCCAAGCATTCTTTTTCTTAACTAGTGCAAATGGAAGAAACACAATTTTATTGCCTTTTAACTAAGCATTTAATAAAAAATACTTAAGCGTAAAAAATCCTTGATCGACATTATCAAGCTTTTCAACCCCACAGAACCATGACTCGAAATTCGAACCACTGTTCTTTGCCGGGCGTTCTGCTTCGCCTTTGGCTGATCCTGGCGCTGATGTTAGCCCCGCTGCCTCCCGGCTCATTGCAGATTTTCTCGCAGGAAGAGCCACCACCACCGGAGGGAACATCACTGCCAGAGACTGCGCCGCCCACCAGCTTAGAACCCCAAACGTCTCCCCCGCTTGTAGAGCCGGCACCCGATGCTGACGGTGATGGCCTTCCCGACAACCAGGAAGAGGGAGCGGGCACAAACCCATACAACCCCGACACGGACTACGACGGGGTCACTGACACCGACGAAATCGTCATTACCGAGACTGATCCCACCGTAACGGATAGCGACAGCGATGGCGTCAGCGACTACAATGAATTCTACGGCACCACCGTCATCGACACGGACCTCTACGGCCCAGGCGTCACGCTCTATGATTGGGATGGCGACGGCATCAGCGACCCGAGCGACCCCAATCCTTTTGATGCAGTTTATAACGACTGGGACACGGACGGCGACTATGTCTCTGACTCCCTGGACAGCGACCCCTGGAACCCAAGCATCTGGGCTGACTGGAACCACAATGGTATCAACGAGGACGCCGAAGCCCCAGGCGGGGATGATGATGGTGACGGCGTCGCAAACGGCGACGATTCCAACCCCGGCGATCCTCATCTGTTCAACGACTGGAACAATAACGGTTCCGATGACCACGGAGAAGACATAGATAGGGACGGGGTGATGCATCTTGCCGACAGCCACCCGAACAACAATACACTCTGGTCTGACTGGGACGGCAACGATGTGAATGACGATGATGGAACGACCGATGTCCCACCCTCCAAAGGCTGGGTCATAGACACCGATAATGATGGTTACTTTGACCAGCAGGATTCCCACCCGCATAAACCACGCTTGTGGAGCGACTGGAACTACAACGGAATCAACGATGAGCAAGATCATCAGGGAGAGGACACCGATGGCGACTGCACACCTGACGCGGTGGACAGTCACCCGGCCGATGCATCACTCTGGAACGATCAGAATAGCAATGGCCTGAACGACGAAATTGAAACCATTCCAGCCGCCCTCGACAGTGATGGGGACGGTCATCCCGACCGCTCCGACACACATCCTCGCAATTTTTGGCTGTGGAATGATCACAACTACAATCGTGTCAATGATGAGAACGAGACCGTGCTCACTGACCGCGACGGAGATGGTTACAGGGATGAAGCAGACACCGACGATCTAAACCCAAACCTCTGGAACGATCACAACCGCAACGGCAGCAACGATGAATATGAGGCACCGCGTGACACGGATGGAGACGGCACCCTTGATGTGTTTGATCCAATGCCTTACGACTATGACAATGATGGATTGAACGACGCTGACGAGGCCTCCAACAACGCCAACGCCACGCAGCCCGACACCGATGGCGACGGCCTGAAGGATGGGGACGAAGTGCATATCTTGCACACCAGGGCGAACAAGCGGGACACCGACAACGATGGCTTCACCGACTATGAGGAAGTCGTGGCCTTGCATACCGACCCTCTCAACACCAGTGATCCTGACCGTGATTTGATGCTTCTCGATAGCGATAGAGACGGCATTCCGAACGCCATTGAAGATCTTTACGCGCCATTGCTGAATCCCTCGAATCCTCTTGATGCCGCTGGAGACGTTGATCACGACGGCGTGAGCAACCTTCAGGAGTATTTGGTTGGAACGGATTTGCTAGGCAACACTCGGGACGGGGACAGCGATGGCGACGGGCTAACGGATATTGAGGAGGATTATTGGAGCGGAACACTCCCACGGGTGCTCAACAAATACCGGTTTGCCGACGCGTATGAAGACCCTGATGGCGACGGGCTGCTCAGCATTGATGAGATCCGGCTCAACCAGCGTTTCATTGTGCATCTGCGGCTGAATGGTTACTTCACTGCCTTGCGCCAGGAAGCTGAATCACCCACCACAAGCAATGCTGCCCGCCTGGAACAGTTGCTAGGCAGCCTCCCCGGTGTGGAGTTGCCGGTGGAAGACCAGCAGAACGAAGCCTTCGCCACGCGCCTTGTCAGCAGGATCAGTGCCCATACACAGGGGCTATTCGAAGATGATGACAGTCTAAAACAGCTGTTCTGTCACCCGGCAAAGAAGCATTCCTGCATGACCCCGCAAGTTCAGCCAGACGGCAGCCAGCGCGCGGTGACCGACTCTCAAATCGCCGAGTGGCTGCAATCTCTACTGGACGGGGAAATCCAGTGGCCTCAGTCAAGCTGGCTGCTGCACAGCCCGGCGGCTGTCGTGCGTTACCTGAATGGGGCCTACATTCTAGCCAAGCTGGAAGAGCTTGATGAATCCCCCGAAAATGAAGGCACCGCTGCCGAGAGGTTGCGTTTGCAGCAAAGTCTCGCTGCCCTCTACGGCGCGAATGCCCAGGAGCAAGCCGCTGCAGACCTGCGCCTGCCAGGCGTTGTCGACAACGAACTCATGCGACCCAACGAGCCCCCACCTGGCTATGTTGCTTGGCGCGCCGCCAGAGGTTACACTGGCAATCCGCTGGATCCCCTAATGATGCCGATCCCCAAGTTCCCAGCCCGCGCCGACATCGACAATGATGGCATGCCCACTGCCTGGGAAGCTTACTACGACCTGCCCTACAATGATAAAATCAACGCTGGGGTTTACCGAGGTTTCGTCCCTCTAGACCCGAGGTTCATCAACCGGTTTCCGCAACCTGAGCAGCGGTTTCTCAACCCGGCGCTCTCACCCGCCACGCAGAAATTGATGCTCAACGAATTCATCCAGTCATACATTTATCACAGTAACGGCCATGGAGAACGCCCCGATTTCCCAGAGTCATTGAAAAACCCGGCCATGCATGACAACATCGGCATGACGCTGGCATTCGAGAAATATAAACTGTCGTTTCTCGAGTGGAGTTGGAAGGTCTATCTTTTTGTCGACGGAGGATATGACAAGATAGATCCCGATGGCGACGGACTTTCCAACAATCGCGAGTTCATCCTGGGCACCCATCCCAGGCTGCCGGACAGCGATGGGGACGGCTTTCTTGATGGAGCCGAGATTTACCTGGGCACGGCTGCGACCAATGCAAGCAACGCGCCGCAGCTACCATCTGGCTATACCCAAGAAACCCTGCCAGATCATCCCGCCACCTTGCAGGAGGCCGGTATTCCACCAGGAGGAACGAATCCCGATCCTCCTCGCCCGCCCACAACTCCAGCTGAAGTCCAGGCAGACAGGTATGAAGTCATCGGGGTGGCCTCCCACGCCCATTTCTTGAGAGACGATTGGGCGTTTCCGATACCTGGCTACCAGCTGCCAGATGGCGAAGTTTTGCAAACCATTTTCACCAAGCCGAATAAAGACGGGTATCATGACGACCTCGCGTCTGGCCCAGGTTCGCTAATCTATGAACCAGCAGTGCACACCCCAGCCTGGGAGAGTTGGTTTAAGAAGCAGATCGAAGACGGCTGGCTGGCGGCTTCCGCCCCTTGGATACGGGCAGTTCCCAATACCGGTTCCTGGGAGCGGGTTGAGAGGAGTTGGGCACCCTATTCTCGTTTGGCTGAAGACCACGTCTCAGTGGAAGGCGCACTGGTCTCGCTGCGCAATCTCGACACCAGCACCGCACGGAATGTCCGTGGACTGGTCACCGTCGAAACCTACTGGGAATCAGAGGATACCGGTGGCTGGAGCACGACTCCAGACACTCAGAATGCCATGGTCAACTTCCACATTCCGCTGGGCCGCACCTACCCGTCCAGTGTTCAGTTTCTTCGCGGAGCGACAGGCGTCGCCAGCTGGATAAGGCCCCAGGTCGTCAATCAGCACGCCGCCCTTGGCTTGGTGGCCCAGGTCAGCATCCCGTCCACCCGTGTGGTCGTGACCTACAGTCCCATCGACCTGCAAATCGCCCTGCCGGATGGCAGCCTGCAAACCGACGAGAAGGAGGACGAGGCCATGAATACCCCCATCATCTTCACCGACCAGGACCTGGATAATCCCGACCCCGGCAAGCTGCACCGGCTGGTGGTTGTTCCCCCGCGTGGAATGGAGCACAACCAGACCCGGCCCGTCCGTATCCGGCTCAACAGCAGCCAAAGCTTCCAGCTCTACGAGGACGCCAGCCTGTCCAAGCCCGTGCAAAACAACCAGGTCTTCCGCCTGAAGCCTGACGAACTCCGCAAAGAGCTGTTCATCAAGCCGTTGGCCCCGTCCGCCAGTAACGAGGGCGAAACCATCACCCTTCAGTTCCACGAAGCCGACGGCAACTGGGCCAACGCCGATGAAGTGCGGTTTGTCCTCCTGCCCGTGGAGATAAAGGTATATGAGAAGGGAACCTCTAGCGCACCAGACGATGGGCTAATGGTGAAAGAAAATGGAACGGTTGTATTCCAGTTGAGCGACACGCCGCAGGAGCAATTTCCGATTGATGAATACGATATCGAATGGCGAATTAGGCAACTCCAAGCTGGGGGCAACTACTCTGCTTGGGACGTGGTTCCCCTCAACAACAAGCGGGGTGTCAAAGTGGAGCATTCAACAATCAAGCCGGGCATTTACCAAGTGAAGGCAGTTCTCCATCTTGACGGAGGGGATCATGATTTTGGACTTTTGCGCATTAAAGATGCACCAAACGCAACTAGCTCTACAGGTGCCTATCCAGAGGACCGCCGAGCGGGACAGCCTGATGCATTTGCCATCTATAGGCATGATTGGCAAAAGCGCATTCGTGATGTAGCAAAGTCAAAACTAGGTAGCACGGATTGGGCAAAGAATGCCCCCACCACCATCTGGTGGCCGCATGATGCCGGTGTTGGTATGGATAAGTGCAACATCTTCGTGTATCACGTTGGCAACGAAGCTAACTGCCCAATCCCGCTCATCAATGGCTATCCAATTATTGATGGTGTGGAGACGATCCCCATTAATCCGCCCCGCGGAATAGACTGGTGGGATTCATCTGTAACAATCGGAAATTGGGATCATGCGGGAAGTCGCACCCCGCCAGAGCCAGGTTGGCAAATATCAAGGAAGCGAGTTCGAGATGATGGACATGTAGAAGCCCATGTTGGCTTTCTGAATTATGATGGTGGATGGATTAATGCTGGAGCAGCAACCGTGAATGTTTATCCACATCTGAACCAAAGTTATTATCAGCCTGCCGTATTCCGTATTTTCAATGGGCAATAACATGTCGGTTCAATATGAAACTCATTTCCACCCTGCTACTTGTGCCCACCATCGTTGTGACTGCTCTCGCACAGCCACCCCCTATCGATTTTCAGCACATTAGAGATCTGTGTTCAAAAATCGAAGTTACTGAGGATCTCTTTCTCGAAGGACGCTCATCCAGTGAAGCGCCTACACAGTTAACCGCGCTGGTGAGAGACCATTGGAGCCTCCTATTCGAATCGTTCCAGACGGAGATTCCGGACCCCTATCAGCAAACTGTAATTGCGGTAGCCGTATCATCCATGAACGGAGAAGAATACCTTCGGGCTGTTGCGCATGGTTTAAGGCTTTACTGCGACGGTCGAATTTCGCTTCAGGCAGCTCATCAATTATTGATGCCGCCGATGAATCGATATGGTTTTCTTGCGGTCAATCGAAACCATCCCTTGGTTCGGGAGCTTCTTCCCGAACTAAAGCGAAAAATGCCTCCTGGAGATCGAGACACTGAGTTTGTGGCTATGTTGATGGATGGCCGAGCGGAAAAGCAGGCTTTGGAGTATTGGCGTCGCTATAATGAGCCAGCCATCACTCCATTGGGCATCGTGAAAAGTAATACATCGAATGGCGTTTCACCGCGTTCAACCAGTCCCGCTCGTCTTGCATCAAAGCCGCCAAATGAGTCAGCGGTGTCAGTCCTCGATACATCTCAGGGCGTCAGGTCATCAACGCCGTGGAGTATCATCGTCGTTTTAATCGCAGCGGCGATTGGTCTGCTGTGGCTGCTGCTCAAGCGACGTTCGTGAGCGTGGGGCGAGTGGCAACGCTTCTCCGGCCTGCAACGCTGCTCCCCACCCCTGTCGGAGCCTGAGCTGGGCACTATGCCAGCGGGGTGAGTCCATCGTGTTTGGCGGCGTCCTGTGAACGCTGGCATAGTGAGGCGCGGCAGGCAACCGGCCCCCGCTTCGGCTCTGTGGCGAGTATCGTGCTGGCGATGTCGTGGGTTCGCCTCGCAAGTTAATCCCGTTTGATTCGCTTTGCTCACCCCTTTGGGGCTGCCTTTGGCAGTCTGTCTCCCTTCGGTCGGCTCTCACACTCCGCACCGCACTTCGCCACCCACTGCATCGGCCGTGCGTGATCGGTGGATCTCTGATGGCGCATCATCGGTGCTGAGCCAGAATGGCTGCGCCCACCCTTCCTCCAGCACTTGCCTTGCGCACGGTCCAAACTTCTCATCCCATCACTCATGCACCGCCGCTTCCTCCTGCCTCTGCTCCTGGCCTTCAGCGCGATGTCAGACACCGCCCAGGCCTTCAGCGATGGCGGGCACAAGGTGATCGCGCACATTGCCTGGCAGCTGCTCAGCCCGCAGGCGCGGCAGCGGGTGGTGGAGACGCTGGTGTTTCATCCTCGCTTCGGCCCCGACTTCATGGGCAAGATGCCTGCGGCCATCGTGCGCGGCCCGGTGATTGACCGGGCGCAGTGGATCCTGTGCCAGGCCTCGGTCTGGCCCGACATCGCGCGCGAAACGCCCTTCGACCGGCCCAAGTGGCACTACGTCAACTTCCCCATTTATCTGGCTTACCCGGACCAGCAGGCGCTCAGCCACCGACTGACCGTGAATACCAGCGCCACGTGGCAGCCCGGCCTGTTGGACTCGCGCTTGAATGCGCTGCAAGCCCTGGACCGCATCACCCAAACCTATGCCACGCGACCGATGGACGAGCGTGCAATCCAGCTCTGCTGGGCTCTCCACTTGGTGGGCGACCTGCATCAGCCCCTGCACTGCGCCGCGCTCTTTGACCGCGATCATTTCCCCGAGGGCGACAAGGGCGGCAACAGCCTGAAGGTGCGCACCCATCGTCTGCAACGCGAGCCCGTGGCTCTTCATGCGCTCTGGGATCAGCTCCTGGGCCGGAACCTGGACCTCAACGCCGTCAAGCGCCGCAGCCAGGAGTTGCTCGCCGATGCCCGGCATGTGCAGGAGGCACAGTTACGCATGAACAACCTCTCTCCCCGAGACTGGGCCATCGAAGGTGCCAGCTACGCCGCCACGTATGCCTATCCGCCGGCACTGCGCCATGCCATCGCCTACCATCCACCGCTGGCCCCGAATGGCGAAATCCATGATCTGCTCCTGCCGGAGGGCTATCCCCAGGCCGCCGGGTTCCTGATCAACCTCCGCGCCACCGTCGCCGGGTTCCGGCTGGCCGCTTACCTGGAGCGGCTGGTTCGGTAACAACGATGTGCGGTGATGCTGTAAAGCGCGCCAGGGCTCACACCTTGGGCTCCCAGCCTTCGCGATAAGTGCGGGCCCAGTAGAGCTTCACGGCCTCGTCATCGCCCACGATCTTCTTGGTTTTCGGATCGAAGTGAATCGTCCGGCCCGTGCGCCAGGCGATGTTTCCGAGATGGCAGAGCAGGGTGCTCTTCTGGCCTTCCTCGATCTCGGAGTTGGGCTTGGCCAGACCACGAATGGAATCGAGGAAGTTCTGGAAGTGCGGCACATCGGAACCAGGCTCGGACTTCTTTTCGATCTCCTTGCCCTTCAGGTCATAGAGGCTGTAGCCGTTGCCGCCGCTGATGGCCAGGCTGCCGCCCTCACCGTAGAACTCCACAAAGGCGGGCTTGTCGAAGGCACGAGGATTGCAGCTGCTGCCATCCCAGGCTGCGCCGCAGTGACCGAAGTCATAGGCCGCCACGAAGCTGTCCGGCGTTTCCTGCTCGTCATCGAAGTAGTAGCGCCCACCGGTGCAGCTGATTTTCAGCGCGTAGTCCACACCAAGCCCCCAGCGCACGATGTCGAGGCCGTGCGGTCCGTTGTTCGCCAGCTCGCCGCCGCCCCAGTGCCACTTCCAGTGCCAGTCGTAGTGGACATACTTCGACACATCCTCCCGCAGCGGAGCGGGTCCCTGCCAGAAGTCGAGATCCACATGCGCGGCAGGCTTCTGGTCGCCGATGCCGATGGCCTTGCGCGAATTGGTGTAGGCGCTGCGGGCGTAGGTCACCTTGCCGATGATTCCTTCTCGAAGGCGCTGCACGGCCTCGCGCACAGCGCTGTAGCTGCGGCGCTGGTTGCCCATCATCACCACACGGTCATGCTTGCGCGCGGCCTGCACCATCAGTTCCGCCTCATGCGCGTTGTGGCTGCCAGGCTTCTCCACATAGACATGCTTGCCAGCGGCACAAGCAAGGATCGTCGCGGGAGCATGCCAGTGATTCGGCAGGGCGAAGCTGATGGCGTCCACGCTCTTGTCTTCCAGGATCTGGCGGAAGTCAGCCACGCCCTGCGGAGCCTTGCCGGACTTGTCGGCGACCATCTGCATGCCCTTGGACAAGCGGCCCTCATCCAGCTCGCAGAGATAAGCGATTTCGGCATCGGGAATCTTGAGCAGGGAGGACACATGGCCCATGCCGCGCCCCAGTCCGCAGACGGCGACACGCACTCGATTGTTAACCTTGTCTGCGGCACGCAAGGTCGTAATCGCGGTAGCCGAAAGCGCAGTGGTGGTGAAGTGGCGACGGTTCATGGTGAAGTAGGAAGGTGGGATACCAACGCTGCCAGACCGCCGCTCTTGACGGAAGAAATCAGGAAGGCAGCCGCCACACAAACGTCACTGGCTTGTCGATGTCCGGGTGCACGCTGTGAAAGACGGGACAGCCCAGGGCGGAGGCCTCCAGCAGGGCGCGATCAGAGTGATCCGGTGGCAGCGGCACTTCGATAGTGACGGGCAGGCGCACGATGCGGCGCGGCGCATCGGCGCTCATGTGCTTTTCCACGCGCAGCTTCATGCCGCGCAGGTCCAGTTCCTTTCGCTTCGCGACGATGCCCATGATCGTGATCATGCAGGTGCCCAGGGCGGTGGCGACGAGATCGGTGGGCGAGAAGCTTTCGCCCTTGCCCTGGTTGTCCACGGGCGCGTCGGTGATGAGTTCGGTCTGGGACGGACCGTGCACGGCATGGGTGCGGAGGTCGCCTTGGTAATCGATGTGGATTTCAATCATGGTGAAGAGGTGTTGGATTTCGGAGCCAAAGGAATGCCGAAGTGCGCGCGGAACCATTGGGGCAAGACATCGGTCAACGCATCGACGAACTTGGCGCGGTTGGCGGGCGTGTCGCGCACTCCGAGCCACGGGCACTCGACCTGCACGGCACTGATCGGACCACCTTGCCGACTGCCATGCGTATCGGTGTTGAAGCCGCCCCGGAAATACTGCTCATCCTCCTTCGGCGCGGGAAAAGCCGGGCTGGGCACGCTGGCGAAGCCGCGCGCCTGGAGCAGACCGCCCAGGCTGCCGGAGCCGCGCAGCAACTCGACAAAGCTGGCGGGTGAGCGCTGGTCCAGTTCACGAATGCTGGACTGCCGGATCAAAAGCTTGCTTCGCTCCAGGGCGGCATCGTCCAGCCTCAGCTTGTCCGCCCCGATCATGTAGCCGAGTTCCACACGCGCCTCCTTGTGCCGCTGGCCATGCAGGTCGATGTAAAGCCCGGTGCCAAACTGTTTTTGCACGACCGCCTTGGCCTTGATGATGAAGCCCTGCCAATCGCGCCACGCCTGCTCGGCCCCACGTCCTCCTTGGGCTGCCTCCACGATCTCGCGGTTCGCATCCAGCTTGGAACGATGCAGGAGGCAGACGATCTGGTGCGGGGCCGCGCCCAGCTTCTGCTGAAAGGTCGCCTGAATCATGCGGGCCAGCTCCTGGGTGTTGGAGTCTTGATCGAGCACTCCGTAAGTGCGGGTCGCGAGCGACTCCGGCTTCAAGTTACCGCCGTGCGGTGCGCCGATGATCAAGGGCAAGCCTCCGGGCTGATACTCGATGAACTTGTCCGCGCCATATTCCACCGGCTGCGCCCAGGCGAGGCTGGAACCAGCGATGAGGACGGCGGCAAAACGAATCATGTGCGTCATCAAAGCCTGGGGCTGCCGCTCTTGGCAAGGCAGATCTGACCTGTCATCGCTACAGCTGCGAGCCGCTGCGCAAAATCAGCCAGCCCTTGCCTTCCACACCGGCAATCTGCACGCCTGCGCCGGGGACTCGGGACGACGGAGAGGCTGGGAAACACAGGCGCAGTGTCACGGGCACATCCTTCCACTGGCCCATCTCCAGCTGCTGCACGAGCGCGGCAAACTTGGGATCGTTGCGGTCGAAGTAGCCCAGCACCGTTCCTGACTCCGCCGGGTGCCGCAGCTCCAGCCATTCCCCCTGGCCGATCACGGTGCTGGAAGGTGGCGAGGATTCCGGCTTCGAGGCGATCACCCGCATCAACTTTGGCTCCACAGGCTTCATGCGCAGGAAGTCCGGCCAGGCCACCTCGCCATAGCGCACCAGGCATTCCCAGTCGACCAAGTAGCGGCCGTCGTCGGTCTCCTCGACAATCACATTGGCGGAATTCGCATCCTCAAACAAAGCCTGCACATAACCGAAGCGGTAGCCCGGCTCATCCACACGCACCATGCGGCCCAGCCCCCGCCATTTCAATAGCGGCATGGGCTCGCGGCTGTAGTAGCTCATCATCAACGGCTTCACCCGCGCCGCGTCACGGATCAAGGCCGAGCGGCTCTCCGGCGTGGTGGTGCTGAAGAAAGCGCCCAAGGAAGCTGAAATCGCGTCGCGCTTCGACTCGATGTCTTCAATGCCGGCCACCACTGGCAGGGCCTTCATGGCCTCGGTCAAGGATACCGGCGTGGCCACGGGAGCGCTGGCAGCCTTTGGCTTGCTCTCCACGGCCTCCATCAGCGAGACATGAGACTTGGTGTTGCCCGACCAGGCCGCCGCTGGCGACTCATTCCGGTAGGAGGCCGCCACGTATTCCTCGTCCACCATCGGCGGCTTCATGACCTGCTGCGTGATGACCATGATCACGCTGGCGATGATGCCCACCACCGCTCCGCAGCCGACAAGCAGCGTGATGCGATTCCAGAATTCCTCTGCACGTCGTGCGCGGGAACCTCTGCCTCGGGGTGGTTGGTCTGGCATTGTCGGTCTGACTGGAGCCGAAGGCGGGAATTGAACCCGCGACCCACGCATTACGAATGCGTTGCTCTACCCCTGAGCTACTTCGGCGGTATGGCTGGAGCCGGGAGTATATGGGCCTCGTTTGCGTTGTCATTCGCTTTCTTTGCGATCCTCCATTTTTCGCTTCTGAGGGTCGCGTTTGCGGCGTATGGACCCCGCATGACCGCCCGCCTAAAAGCCTTCTGGGAGCACGTGCCCTTCCGGCACATGACTTTCCTGGTGATCGCCCTCTTCGTCATCAAGGAGCAGTTCCCGTTCTCGAACTTCCCCATGTATTCGAATTTCGACAGCGAAGCCGACGTGGTTTACATCGCCAACCAAAACGGCGACCCGCTGGCGATGGACGACGTCTTCCGCAGCGGCTCCAGCACCGCCAAGAAGGCCTACAAGAAAGAGCTGGGCAAGATCACACAAGCAGCCGGGGGGCGGGATTCCAATGACGCCAATGCCGAGGAGCGCAAGGCCGCCGGAGCCATCGTCCTGGGCGACTGGCACGCCAACATCAAGGCCAAGAACGTCCCCGCCGGGACCACGGCCATCCGCCTGTATCGCCGCACCTTCGAGCTGAAAGACGGCCGCCTGGGTGACCAAACCCCTGAACTTCTTGCCGAGAAATCCCTGTGAGCACCTCCCCTTCCCCAGCCTCCTGGTGGCAACCCGGCGTCTTCGACTACAGCAAGGTCGAACTCTTCGTCATGCGCCTGCTCTTCGCCGGGCTGATCTTCGACACCATCAAGTGGGAGACCGGCCCCTACAAGACCCAGCGCAACCCCACCGGCCTCGCGCACTTCTTTGATTTCACCTGGCTGGCCGAGCACCCGCCTGGGGTCTTTTGGCAGGGCCTGACCATTGCCGGGCTCATTATTTACGTGTTCGGCAGGCTGCCCGTGATCGGCCTCGCGCCCATCTGCACTTTCGCCGTCATGATCGGCACGCTGGTCTGCTCCAAGGCCATGCATCACAGCTGGCAGCTGGTCACGCTGATCGGGCTCGCGCAGTTCGCCGTTTACGCCTGGCCACGCGGCAAGGCGAACTTCTTCAAGCCCACGCAGGAAGTCCATCGCCTCGCTGTTTATGCGAGCACCGTCGTCTTCGCCGCCGGGTATGTCGTCTGCGGCATCGTCAAGCTGGTGAACTCCGACTTCCAATGGATTCAAAAGGTGCCCTACCTGTCCGTGCAGCTGCTGAAGTCCAACTGGTCCACCTACTACGACACCCTGGAACCCGTCGCCCCCTGGCTCACCCAGGCCACGCAGCTCATCGTCGATTACCCGAACCTCGCCCGGCTCTTCTTCGGCATGGGCCTGCTCATCGAGCTGGCAGGCTTCGTCGTCCTGATCAACCGCAAGTGGGCCTTCTTCGGCGGGCTCGCCATCATCGCGCTGCATCTGTCCATCAGCGTGGTCATGCAGCTGAACTTCTGGTATCACATCGTCGCCGCGCTGATCTTCGTGGTCAATGTGCCGGGCTTGAAGCGGACATTTGGGCGGAACCGTTGAGAGTTGATTATTGAGAGCCGGAAGAGGCACATGCAGCGGCTGAAATGCCTACCTCTCAACCTGTCCATATTCCCCTTCTCCAGCAATATACTCAGCATGGCGTTGAAGCACACCGATCACATCATCGGAAGCGATTCGCACAGTCATGACAGCAACCTTATTGAAGCCCACCGAAACGCCCGCCTAGACCGTGCGGTGCCAGATGCAAGTGAAGCTCGACCTGTCAACCAGCATCCCCAGGCTCCTGCGGCGACACTTACAATCCGTCAACAGGTAGAGCGGGCGTCCCGCCTGCCACATCAGTCATCTTGCGCGGCATTCAGTGTCCCAAGAGACCTTGGCAAAAGGCCAAAGGCGGCAAGCGAGGCGCCTACCCTATCCCTTAAGCCTCCCTCAGCTAACGCAGGCAGGCCTCTTCAAGAGAGGTTTCAGTCGCAATTTTTGTCAATTCTTTGCACGTTGACCCACTTTCCTGTGCTCTGGCCATCTGCAAAAGCCATTACTTTTTTAAAAAGTTGCAGACGCGCGGCATTGTTCGGGATTTCCATCTGGATTTCGGAGCCTTCAGCAGAACGTGTTGTCACGATCAACTCATGGTATCCGTATAAGTTTAGCGGCACGCAGCGTTCCGCAGGCTCAAAATCTCCACCTTGCAAACTGCACTCATCATCTTCTCTGCCCTTTCCTTCCTCGGTTATGGAACGGCATGTTTTTTTATGAGTCACATGAAGCAGGAGTTTGTTCGCTACCGCCTCGCCTCGCAGCGCATGGTGGTTGGTATCTTACAGTGTTGTTCTGGTATCGGCCTGCTGGCGGGTATGAGCCAGCCATGGATGGGGCAGTTGGCGGCAGGTGGACTGGCACTGATGATGCTGGTCGCGGTATTCGTCCGCATCCAGATCAAGGATACCTTGGTGCAAACGATTCCGGCGCTGTTTTATCTGGTGCTCAACTCCTATCTCTGCCTCGCCGGATTCTGACCCGCACAAAGCCTAGAGCAGAGCAATGGCGACGCACAGCGCCAGCACCGCGAGAGAGGGTAGCGCCTTGCTGATCGGGTCTTTCACTTTCATGTGCATGAAGAAGGCTCCCAGCATGAGCACACCCATTCCTATCGCTGCGAATTGCGCTACGCTAGGGATCCAGAGTGAGGCAATCAGCCCAAGAGCCAAGCTCACTTTGAGAATCCCTATGCAGCAATAAAACGAGAACGGAAGCCCATAGACCTCAAACTCCTCGCGCAAGTTTTTCGCGTCCTTGCCCCGATACGCACTCGCTTTGCCGCGACGCAGGAGCCAAACATTCAGAATGCCAAGCGCCACGATGAGTTTCAGAGCAATGAGAAGGTAGTCCATGGTATTGAAGTTAACGATTCGACTGTGGCGCAATAAGAACTCTTGAGGCTACTTCAATCCGCAAGGTAATACAAATAAATCCACCAGCATCAGCTATGCCCATGACCTTATCATCAAGCTTGTGAGAAAGTTCTGGATGATAAGGAAAACTTCAGGACGCTGTCCGGGGATTGATGTCTCGCGATGAGCAGCGGCTGGATTTCTGCTCGATGACTCAAAATCATAAGGTGGTCGCCACCCTCAATGACGTGGTCGATCTTTTGGAGCGCGATTGGGAAAAGCGGGTCTCTGTCTCCGTGGATTTGGATCATGTCGTGATGAACTGCGGGACTCTTCCAGGCGGCTGCATTCAGACAGGCCCAGCGGATGAAACTGGCATCGGCCATGCGGAACATCGCAAGTGCCATGCGTCGATGGCGGCTGAGGACAAACGCTGGAAAAGGCACTCTCTGCATGAGCCGCCAGGGCACGACGCGGCTGAATTGACGTATTTTGCGAAAGAAAGGCACAAGGTGCAAGGAATCGGTGCAAGAGGACACCAGCGTCAATTTGGAGATGAACATATGTGCTGCGATCTCGCACGAAATCATGCCACCCAGAGAAACCCCGATGAGGCTGTCCCCTGGCTGGATGCCATTGTCAGCAATCAGTTGAAGCGCATATTCTGATAAGCCAACGGCAGGTGTTCTAGGTGCCGGGTAGTCCACTGTGCGGTTCGGGAACGGGAACTGATACTCTGCAAAAAGGTCTCTGGTAGCGCCTAGGCCGGGGATTAAAAAAACGCTCACGATGTCAGTTACGAATGGGTGAGCTTGAGATGAGGTGTCTTTTTCAAGCCTGCCCGTCACACTAAAGCAGAGTGTCCCGAGTGCTTGCGCAGACACGCGAAGATGGCGAGCACTCCACACGCTGCGGTGGCTGTTAGCAATAAGGTGCCGCCCGGGTTGGGGTAAAATCTAGCGTAACCATTCAAGGTCTGCCAAAGGGCGTAGCACGCCAGGAGGGAGAATCCCAGGACGGCATACCGCAGGCTGTTGAGTCTCCGCGTCATATCCACATCCATCAGCCGAAGCACCCAGACCCAGGCTGGCAGGACCTGCAATGCGTGGACCACGATGCCATGCACAAACTTCGGCACGCCCGCATTGCCGATGATATCAGGAGCTTGGCCCGCCTCCAGCCTAGCCGTGCCATAGGCCACCAGGGCAAATCCGAAGCCGCAGCTCAGCACCAGGAAAAACATCCCCCAGCGGATGGTCTTGGTGTAGTCAGCATCCGCCGCTGATCCTTTGAATGTGCGCCGCCATACCACGAAGATGGCAACGGAGAGGAGGACTAGCAGCAAGTCCACTGCGGAGCCGAGGGCTTGGTCAAGAGCCGCACCTTGATTAAAATGAGCCGGGACGCAACGCCAAGTCTGCACGGTGATGATGAGCACCTCAATCACAGAAGCTCCAGCAAGAGTCCATGGCAGCCAAGGACCACGCTGCGGAAACTTGCTGATGACCCAAGCTAAACTGAGAAGCGTGCCACCTGTGGAAAGACCGAACAAGATCGGCTTCCGCCAGCCAATGGGGCTGCCCCAGTCCCTGGGGTAAGTTGCCTGCATGACCAAGTGAGCCGCCCCAAGCAGCATTAAAAATCCACCAGCCCAAAGTAAGGAGAGAGGCCATCCCTTTTGAGAGACCGCTAGAGCTTGCTGTTTAGTAGTGGCTTCATTCATAGCAGTTACTACGAGGCGGAAACGGGCGGAGGGACATGGGTGCTTAATAGACAGGAAATAGCTCCATCCACACCCGCTTGCCAGGCGCTCGGCAGATAGAAGCCACTTGCCGGGATTGAAGCGGTCATTTGCGCGGTAAAGTTGAGAGTTGCTTGTTGGGAGTCGGCAAAGGCATGATGCAACGGATGAAGTGTCTGCTTCCCAACCCTTCACTCTCAACTTTCCCATGTTCCCCTTCTCCACCACCGGCCAAAAACTGACCGCTCGCAGCGGCATTCTGGAACTCATGGACGACCTCGGCCGGGCCATGACGGTGGAGCCGGACATGTTGATGCTTGGCGGTGGCAATCCCGCTGCGGTTCCTGCGATGCAGCAGCTCATTCGCGAGCGAATGAGCGCGCTGCTGGCCGAGGGCAGCACCTTTGACCGGATGATCGGGAACTACGATCCGCCGCAGGGCAACCCTCGTTTCCTCGCGGCGCTCACGGACCTTCTGAAGCGCACCTATGGCTGGGACATCGGGCCGCAAAATCTAGCGATCACTTGTGGTGGGCAGACCGCTTTCTTCTATCTCTTCAACCTGCTGGCCGGACGCTTCGCTGATGGCAGCCGCAAGAAAGTGCTGCTGCCGCTGTGCCCCGAATACATTGGCTACGCGGACCAGGGCATTGATGCCGATCTGTTCGTTGCCTGTCGTCCGCACATCACTTGGCCGGAAGGCGAAGCTTCGCGGGTGTTCAAATACACCATCGACTTCGACGCGGTGGAGACAGCCTTGAACAAGGAAGACATCGCCTTGATCGCCGTGTCGCGCCCGACCAATCCCA
>Ga0164294_10001122_pt1 | contig 25210 bp, 18 predicted proteins | sample GEODES005metaG_FD_111479 | JGI IMG/M metagenome (GOLD analysis project Ga0164294, IMG submission 111479) | Oligotrophic lake water microbial communities from Sparkling Lake, Wisconsin, USA - GEODES005 metaG | ecosystem: Environmental > Aquatic > Freshwater > Lake | place: USA: Sparkling Lake...
AATTTCTGATAGGTCGAATAGCTGTCGGTCGCGACTGCGGTCTGCAGCAAATGCATCAGCTGCGCCGAATAGGCATGCGTTTCGCCGGTATGGCGCTGGCGGTAGAAACCGCCGATCGGCAACGTCACGACCGCAGGGTCGAACGCTGCCTGGTGCCGCAATTCGGCGTTGAGGTGGAGCGAGGCATAGCCCTCGCCCGAAATCTTCGCCGGCATGCCGGGGAACAGGTCGTTGACCAGACTGCGCGACAGCCCGACCGCCTCGAAATTATACCCGCCGCGATAGCTGGAGATCACTGCGATCCCCATCTTCGACATGATCTTGAGCAGACCTTCGTCGACCGCCTTGCGATGGTTGGCGAGCGCCTTGTCCAGGCTCATCTCGCCGAACAGGCCACGCCCGTGCCGGTCGGCGATCGCGGCTTCCGCCAGATAGGCATAGACCGTCGTCGCGCCGACCCCGATCAGCACCGCATAATAATGCGTGTCGAGGCATTCGGCGGTCTCGATGTTGATCGAGCAATAGGAGCGCAAACCGCGGCGGACGAGGTGCGTGTGCACCGCCGCGGCGGCCAGCACGCCGGCGATCCCGACCTTGTCTTCGCCGATCTCGCGATCGGACAGGAACAGCTCGCTCTTGCCCTCGCGCACGGCCTGTTCGGCCTGGTTGCGGATGCGCTGGATCGCGGCGCGCAGCGCGTCGGCATCGCCGCCCGCCGGGAAGGTGCAGTCGATCTCCGCCGCCGCCGCGCCGAAATGCGCCTTCAGCTGCGCCCATCCGCGGCCGTCGAGCACCGGGCTTTCCAGCACCAGCACGCCGTCCTGCGCCTGTCCCGTGTCGAGGATATTGGCGAGGTTGGAGAAGCGCGTCTTGAGCGACATCACGTGCCGCTCGCGCAAGGGGTCGATCGGCGGATTGGTGACCTGGCTGAAATTCTGGCGGAAGAACTGGCTGATCAACCGCGGCTTGTCGCTGATGACGGCGAGCGGCGTGTCGTCGCCCATCGATCCGATCGCTTCCTTGGCGGTCTCGACCATCGGCGACAGGATCAGTTCCATGTCCTCGATCGTCTGGCCGGCAGCGACCTGACGCCGCATCAACTCGGCGCGATCAAAGCGGGTGACCGGATCGGCCGTGGGCGTGGGAAGGTCGTCGACCGTCAGGAACTTGCCGATCATCGCGGCATAGTCGTGCTCGCTCGAAATCCGGTCCTTGACCTCGCGGTCGTGGAACAGGCGTCCTTCGTGCAGGTCGACCGCGATCATCTGGCCGGGGCCGAGCCGGCCTTTTTCGACGATCATCGTTTCCGGCACGACGACCATGCCGCTTTCGGATCCGACGATCAGCAGCCCGTCCGATGTGTGGGTGTAGCGCAACGGGCGCAGTGCATTGCGGTCCATCCCCGCGACTGCCCAGCGCCCGTCGGTCATCGCCAGCGCGGCGGGGCCGTCCCACGGCTCCATCACGCTGCCGAGATATTTGAACATGTCGAGATGCGCCTTGGGCATCTCGCCCTTGCCGCCCCATGCCTCAGGGACCAGCATCAGCTTCGCGGTCGGCGCGTCGCGGCCGGAGCGGCAGATCGCCTCGAACACCGCGTCCAGCGCGGCGGTGTCCGACGCGCCCGCCGGGATCACCGGCTTGATATCCTCCGAATGCTCGCCGAACGAGGTCGCCGCCATCTTGATCTCGTGGCTGAGCATCCAGTTCTTGTTGCCGCGGATCGTATTGATCTCGCCATTGTGCGCGAGGCACCGGAACGGCTGCGCCAACCACCATTGCGGAAAGGTGTTGGTCGAATAACGCTGGTGGAAGATCGCGACGCGGCTTTCGAACCGCGGGTCCTTGAGGTCGGGATAGAAGACCGACAGCGATTCAGCGAGGAACAGCCCCTTGTAGATGATCGACCGGCACGACAGCGAACAGACGTAGAAGCCGTTGATTTGCGCCGCGATGACGCGCTTCTCGATCCGGCGGCGGACGAGATACAGGTCCTTCTCGAACTCCTCGACGGATTGCGTATCGGGCAGGGGTCCAGCGATCATGATCTGCTCGATTTCGGGCCGTGTCTCCTGCGCCTTGCGCCCGATCACCGACACGTCGACCGGCACCTGGCGCCAGCCGTAGATCGTATAGCCCGCCTCGATGATCGCGCTCTCGACGATCGTCCGGCACGCTTCCTGCGCGCCCAGATCGGTGCGCGGCAGGAAGATCATGCCGACCGCCAGCCGATTGTCGGCGACCTTATGCCCCGACGCCTGGATCGCCTCGTCGAAGAACTTGTGCGGCAGGTCGATGTGCAGCCCCGCGCCGTCGCCGGTCTTGCCGTCGGCATCGACCGCGCCGCGATGCCACACCGCCTTCAACGCATCGATTGCCGACTGCACGACGCGCCGCGACGGCTGGCCGTCCGTCGCCGCGACGAGGCCCACGCCGCATGCGTCGGATTCGAACTCGGGGCGATACATGCCCTCACGGGCGAGGCGGGCGCGTTGGTCGGTCATATCGTACTCTTCGGATCGCGGAGACTCTTCGGATCGACGCCCAGCGCCTTGGCAAGCTTGTCTTTCTCGGCCGGTGTCAGATCCTGCAGCTTGCGGGGCGGCGGCAGGCTGGCCGTCGCTTTCTTCGCCGCCCCGATGAATTGCGGCATCTGCTGCATCATCTTCGGCATCATCGACCGCATTTCATCGGTCATCGCGGGGTCTGCGGAAATCGTCATGAACTGGCTGGCGAACTTGTCCCCCGACGGGGTGCCGAAGAACCGGTCGATGTCGCCGAGTTCCTCCAAGGTGAAGTGATTGGCATAAGCGCGCGCCATCGCTTCGCGCAGTTCGGGTTCGAGCGTCGTGAAGAAATCGCCCATCGCCCCGAACATCGCCTGCATCTCGAGCTTCGACCGTTCCTGCCAGCGCGGATCGTAGATCGCCATGACTTCGTCGATCCGAACCTTGTCGAGCGCGGCGGCCGCTTTGGGGTCGAGGCCGCTCATTTCCGCAATCTGGCGGAGCGGGAGCGCCTTTATATTGTCGGCCATGCTGCCCATGATCGTGCCCAGCATCGGACCCATGACCTTCTTGTAGATACCTGGGGGCACCAGGTGGGCAACGACGCGTCTTGCCTCGGCGAGGGTCGCCGGATCGGGGGTTGCGACAACCGGCGCGGCCGGCGCCGGCGCCGATTGGGCCATGGCCGGCACCGCGGCGAGCGATGCGAGAATGATGAGCGACGCCTTGATCATGACAGACCTCCCAGCGGGACCCGATGCCCCGTCATGCCGCCAGCTTTGCCGACCGCGCCGCGGCGCGCAAATACTTGTCGATGTTCGCTGCAACGTCGCGTCCGTCGCGCACCGCCCACACCACCAGGCTCGCGCCGCGGACGATGTCGCCGGCGGCGAACACGCCGTCCAGGCTGGTCATCAGGCTGGCATTGTCGACCAGTACCGTACCCCAGCGCGTCACGCCGAGTTCGGGGGCGTCGAACAGCTTCGGCAGATCTTCGGCATCGAAGCCGAGCGCCTTGATGACCATATCGGCATCGCGCACGTCGGCCGGTGCGCCGTCGGGTTCGGGCGCGCGGCGGCCGCTCGCGTCGGGCGCGCCGAGCCGCATGCGGCCGATCAGGACGTTTTCGATTCGCTCTTGGCCGCCGAACGCCGTGGGGGCGGAGAGCCAGACGAACTCGACGCCTTCTTCCTCGGCATGGCCGACCTCGCGCTGCGACCCCGGCATGTTGTCGCGGTCGCGGCGGTAAAGGCAGGCGACCGACTTGGCGCCCTGGCGGACGGCGGTGCGCACGCAGTCCATGGCGGTGTCGCCACCGCCGACCACGACGACGTTCTTGCCCGCCGCATTCAGCGCGCCGCTGTCGAAATCGGCGACGGCATCGCCGAAGCTCTTGCGGTTGGAGGCGGTGAGATAATCGAGCGCTTCGATCACGCCGCGCCGGTCGGCGCCGGGGGCGGTCAGCGCGCGCGCCTTGTAGACGCCGGTCGCGATCAGCAGCGCGTCGTGGCGCTCGCGCAGTTCCTCCAGGCTCGCGTCACGGCCGACCTCGAACCCTTCGTGGAACACGATGCCGCCCGCTTTGAGGCGATCGACCCGGCGCATCACGACCGGTTTCTCGAGCTTGAAGCCGGGGATGCCATATGTCAGCAGACCGCCGGCACGATCGTGGCGGTCGTAGACATGGATGTCGTAGCCGGCGACGCGGAGTAGTTCCGCCGCGGTCAGCCCAGCCGGCCCGGCGCCGACGATCCCGACCGACTGCCCACGCGGGCGGCCCGGCGCGAGCGGCTCGACCCAGCCTTCTTCCCAGGCGGTATCGGTGATGAACTTCTCGACCGATCCAATCGTCACTGCGCCATGGCCGGAGAATTCGATGACGCAATTGCCTTCGCACAGCCGATCCTGCGGACAGATGCGGCCGCAGATCTCCGGCATGGTCGAGGTTGCGTTGGACAGCTCGTACGCTTCGCGCAGTCGTCCTTCGGCCGTCAGGCGCAGCCAGTCGGGGATGTGATTGTGCAGTGGGCAATGCACCGTGCAATAGGGGACGCCGCATTGCGAACAGCGCGCCGACTGCTCCTCTGCGGTCGGAACGGCGTAGCGGTCGGCGATTTCGCGGAAGTCCTCGGCGCGCTCCTCGGCCTCTCGCTTGGTCGGATAGGCTTGCGCCACAGCCACGAATTTCAACATGTCGCCAGCCATCGCTCGCTCCCTTCGGAACCGGCCCGTATCGCCATTATCGGACTACGTCACGCAGAATCCCACAAATAGGACAGCATAGCTGCCTATCTTTCCGTCGAATTCGGTGTTCGGAGTGGGTGGAGGGTTGAAACTTTATAATTATATATCTGGTCCGGACCTATTTCTGCGCTAGCCAGATCAGGGCGGCGATACCGGCGGCGATTCGATACCAGGCGAACGGCGCGAATCCTCGCTTCGTCACGATCGCCATGAATGCCTTGATGACGACCAAGGCAACGACGAACGACACGCCCGCGCCGATCGCGATCAGCCCGAAATCGTGCGGGTGAAGTTCGTGGCGATGCTTGAACAGTTGCAGCGCCGTCGCACCGACCAACGTCGGCAGCGCCAGGAAGAAGCTGAATTCCGCCGCCGTGCGCCGATCGATTCCCAGCGCCATCGCGCCCATGATCGTCGCGCCCGATCGACTGACGCCGGGCACCATTGCCAGGCACTGCACCAGTCCGACCGTCGCCGCCTGGCCCGCACCAACGGCCGACACGCCGCCCGTGGCGCGCGGGCGCGCCAGTCGTTCGATGACCAGGATCGCGACGCCGCCGACGATCAGCGACCAGGCGACCACGCGCGCACTTTCCAGCAACGTGTCGATCCGGTCCTTCAGGATGAAGCCGATCACCACCGCGGGCAGGAAGGCGATGGCGACATTGCGGACGAACGCGATCGATTCGGGCTGGCGTGCGATCACGCCCTTCAGCACCGCGACGAAGGTCCGCCAGTATAAGACGACGATCGCCAGGATCGCGCCGGGCTGGATCGCGATGTTGAACACTGCCCAGCGCGCCGCGTCATAGCCGAGCAGGTCGCTCGCCAGGATCAAATGGCCGGTCGACGACACCGGCAGGAATTCGGTCACGCCCTCGACGATGCCGAGGATGATGGCGGCGATGATATCGGACACTGTTGACCCCTGGGGCTGGAATTCAGGCGACGGCGCGAACGCCGAAGCGGCCGGCCTTGCGATAGCGCACCAGCCAGCCGGGCGCGACCGCCTGCATCGGCGTCGGCACGATGCCCAGCGCCGACAGGCCGGGCAGGGTGCCGGTCGCGACATTGTCGGTCTGCAGCATCTTCCACTGATCGCGCTTGATCGGCGCGCCGGGCAGGAAACCGGCCATCGACAGAAGATTGCCGGCCATGTCGGGCAATTCGATCATGTTCGGCGACCGCCCGATCGATGCGGCCAGCCAGCGGATCAGCTCGGCCATCGACACCACTTCGGGGCCGGCCAACTCATAGGTCTTGCCGGCATGCGCGTCCGGATCGGCCAGCACGCGCGTCACCGCCTTGGCGACGTCGACGACATGGACCGGCTGGAACCGCGCTTTGGGCTTGAGCACCGGCACGATCGGCAGGCTCGCGACCATCTGCGCGAAGCGGTTGATGAACTGGTCCTCGGGACCGAACACCACCGACGGGCGCAGGACGACGGCGTCGGGGAAGGCCGCACGCGCCGCCGCCTCGCCGGCCCCCTTGGTCGCGTAATAGCGGGAATCCGATTCGGGGTCGGCGCCGATCGTCGAGATGTCGACGAAGGACGTGACGCCGGCGGTCGCCGCCGCTTCTGCAGCGACGCGCAGGCCGTCCTGCTGGATGCCCGTGAAGTTCGGCCCCCAGGTGCCGACCAGATAGACCACCGCGTCCGATCCCCCGACGGCGCGCGCGACCGTGCCCGGCTTGGTCACGTCGCACGCCGCGAACTGCGTCTGGCCGAGCCCGCCCAGCGGCTTCAGGAACCAGGCGCGCCGCGGATCGCGCTCGGCGATCCGTACCCGCGCGCCGGCTGCGAGCAATTCCTGCGCGATATAGCGGCCGAGGAATCCGCCCCCGCCGATCAGCGTTACGAGTTTGTCCTTCACGGCCCGCCTCTTCTACTTGAAATCCGTCCGCCTCCATGCCGCGTCGCATCCGCGCCGACAAGCGGCGAGCGTGCGGTTGACAACGTGCCGACGCGCCCATAGAGCCCCGCGCCTACCCCGTGCCCAGATGGCGGAATTGGTAGACGCACCAGCTTCAGGTGCTGGCGCTCGCAAGGGCGTGGAGGTTCGAGTCCTCTTCTGGGCACCATTTCCCGACAGCGAGCGACGCTCAGGCCGACCGGCCGCGGGCGGTAACGGGCCAGATTGCGACGAGCGTCTCGCCGCGGACGACGTGATAGGCGTCGTACAGGTTTACCGTCGGGTCGCAATGCGGCGTCAGCGCAGTAATCCGCGTGCCGATCGTTGGGGCGGGTGCACCGGCGGGCACGACGACCGCGCCATGCTCGTCGCCCATGAAGCGATAGCTGCTGCCGGCGGGTGCGCCGGCGACGATCACCGGCACGCCGGCTTCGGTCGCAAATGCCTTCAGCCCGGCATCGAGCGTCGCTATACCCGGCGCATTGGCGCTGATCACGCGCGTGTCGACGGTCAGGGCGGTGAGGTATGCGGCGCCGATCTCGCAATCGCGATATTCGCGATCCATGAAGATGTACGAGCCGACCTGCAGCTCGGTCAGCACGCCGAGCGCGGCATCGATCCGGTGCGAGCCGGTGCCGCCGCCCGTCACCACCGGCGGTGCGAGGCCCGCCTCGCTCAGGGCGGCGATCACGGTCCGTAGACAATCGGTCAGGTCGGTGATGGCCGCCCGACGCTCGGCGAAGGTCGCGATATGCTGTTGCGACCCGCAATAGAATTGCACGCCGCCATAATCGAGTTGCGGCGCCGCCACGATCCGTCGCGCCAGCGCAACGGCGTCCGCGGCCGACGCGACGCCGGTGCGATGCAGGCCCGGATCGACATCGACCAATAGGCGGATCGGGCGGCCGGTGTTGGCAGCGGCGATCGCGGCGACGGCGTCGGGATGATCGGCGACGAGCGCGAGGTCCGGAATCCGCTGGTGGAGTGCGACCAGCCGCTCGATCGCCGCCACCGTGACGATCGGCGACGTCAGCAGGATCGACCCGATCCCCTCGGCCGCCAACGCTTCGGCTTCGCCGACCTTGGCGCAGCACACCCCCACCGCGCCCGCCGCGGTCTGCAACCGCGCGATGTCGGCGCTCTTGTGCGTCTTGGCATGCGGGCGCAGCGCGATACCCGCGTCGCGACCGAACGCCGCCATCGTCGCGATATTCGCCTCCAGCGCGTCGAAATCGACGATCAGCGCCGGCGTGTTGAGGTCGTCGCGCGAGCCGGGCTGGCCGATCAGATGACCATGGAGGTGCTGGCTCGGCGTCACGACGCGGTCATTTGCCCGCGCTCAGCACGACGGTCGCCGCTGTCCCGCCCGCCGCCGATGGCGCGATCCACAGGTCGAACGCACCGGCTTCGGCATAGGATTTCCGGTCGGGATGGACGAAGCCCAGATCGGCGCGAGTCACGGTGAAGCTGACGGTCGCGGACTGGCCCGGCGCGAGGTCGAGGTGCCTGATCCCCTTCAACGCCCGCACCGGCTGCGTCAGGCTGGCGACCTTGTCGTTGATATAGAGCTGCGCGACTTCGTGGCAGGGTCGTGTGCCGGTGTTGGTGACGGTCGCGGTGACGGTGACCGATCCGCTCCATGGCATCGTCGCCGTGCCGACGCCGGTCGGCGAATAAGTGACCGTCGAATAGGTCAGCCCATGCCCGAACGGATAGAGCGGCTCGTCGGTGACCTCGCGATAGCGCGCCTTGTAAGCCTTGTCGTCGGTCAGCTGTGGCCGCCCCGTGCGGCGATGGTTGTAATAGAAGGGCTCCTGTCCCGATGCTTGCGGGAAACTGACCGGCAGGCGGCCCTGCGGCGCATAGTCGCCGAACACCACGTCGGCGATGCTGTGGCCGGTTTCCGATCCCAGGAACCATGTCGCCATGATCGCCGGCGCTGCCCTGACCGCCCCGGTCAGCGCCAGCGCGCGGCCATGGCGGAGCAATACGACGATCGGTTTGCCGGTCGCCGCGACCGCCTCCGCCAACGCCAGTTGCGGGGCGGGGATGCCGATGTCGGTGCGCGCCTGCGCCTCGCCCGACATGCTCGCACTTTCGCCGAGCAGCAGCACGACGACGTCGGCATCCTTCGCCAGCCGCACCGCCTTGTCGATTTCGCCGTCGATCGGCGCTTCGTAATCCGATCCGCGCGTGACCGACAGCTTGGCCTTGTCGCCGAGCGCGGCACGAAAACCCTCCTCGACCGTCACGCAGCTGTCGATGTCGGGAAAGCTTGCCCAGGGACCGGGATAGTCGCCCTTCTGGCTGACCGCGGGACCGATCAATGCGATCCTGCCCCGCTTGGCGAGCGGCAGCAGCCCGCCTTCGTTCTTCAGCAGGACCATCGACTTGCGGCCGCATTCCCGCGCCAGGGCGATCGCGTCGGGACGGCGAACGTCGCGTTGTTCGCGCGCCGGATCGAGGGACCGATACGGATTGTCGAACAGCCCAAGCGCCTGCTTGACGTACAGCACGCGACGCACGGCGGTATCGACCACCGACATCGGCACGCGGCCCGCCTTTACCAAGTCGGGCAGATGCTTCCAGTAAAGCCCCGACTGCATCGATATGTCGCATCCCGCCGTGATCGACTTGACCACGGCGTCGGGACCGTCCGCCGCATAGCCGTGCAGGATCAATTCTTCTTCCGACGTATAGTCGCTCACCACCAATCCCTTGAACCCCCACTCGCCGCGCAGGATGTCGGTCAGCAGGTAATGGTTGGCGGTCGACGGCACGCCCGCAATGTCGTTGAAGCTCGACATGGTGCTCAACGCGCCGGCGTCGAACGCCGCCTTGAACCCCGGCAGGTGGATTTCGCGCAAGGTCGTGTCGGGAATGTCGACGGTGTTGTATTCCATGCCCCCCTGCACCGCGCCATAGGCGGCGAAATGCTTGGGGCAGGCGAGCATCGACGTGTCGTCCTTCAGGCTCGCGCCCTGGAAGCCGCGCACCCGGGCCCGGGCGAATTGCACGCCGAGCCAGGGATCCTCGCCCGATCCCTCGACCACGCGACCCCAACGCTGGTCGCGCGCGACGTCGACCATCGGCGCAAAGGTCCAGTGAATGCCCTTGGCCGATGCCTCGACCGCCGCGGCGCGCGCCGTCCGTTCGGCCAGGCCGGGATCGAAACTTGCCGCTTCGCCCAGCGGCACGGGAAAGCACGTCTTCATGCCGTGAATCACGTCGCCGGCGAAGATCAACGGTATCTTGTGCGGGCTCTGTTCGACCGCGACGCGCTGCAACTCGCGGCCGATCGTGGTGCCGATGCCGTTGAACAGCCCGACCAGTTCGCCGCGGGCGATCCGCCCCTTCAACGCTTCCATGCTTTGTTGCGACAGGCCGGGGTTGACCGCCGGTCCCTCGGTGCGCGCCGCCAACGGGTCGGAATAGATCGACAGCTGCCCCGCCTTTTGCGCGACGCTCATCGTACGGATCAGCCGCTCGATCTGCGGATCGCTCGCCGGTACGGCCTTGGCCAAGGCCGGCAACGTGGCGGACACGACCGCGACGGCGGACGCGCCCTTCAACAAATCACGGCGTGAAACGCGGTCGGTCATTGTCTCTCCTTTGCCACACTCGGCCCGTCACGACGAATCGCCCGAGTTTTTCCGCTTGGCGAATGCGCATGAAACCGGTTACGGGGCAAGTCGTGGAACCGGTTACGCGAGCTCGGCAGAGGCTCGACGGTCACGTTTAGGAGGAGGACATATGACCCGCATGATGAAGACCAGCCTGCGCCTGGCGCTCGCTTCGACCATTCTCGGCGGCGGCGCCCTGATCGTGGTGGCCCCGGCCGCAGCCCAGACGACGATTTCGTCGGTGCGCGGCTCCGTCAGCGACGCCAGCGGCGCGGCGGTTTCCGGCGCCGCCGTGGTCGCGGTCAACACCGGTACCAACCAGACCTTCCGCGCGACCACCGACGCCAACGGCTTCTACCAGATCAACGGCCTGCGCCCCGGTCCCTATCGCATCACGGTGACCGGCCCGGACGGCACGACCTTTACCCAGGACGTCGATGCCGCGATCGGTCAAAGCGCATCGCTGGACGTGACGCTGGGTGCGGCAAGCGCGCCGGCCGACGCGGCGGCGGAAAACGGCAAGGACATCGTCATCACTGGCAACCGGCTGGTCGAGACGAAGACCAGCGAAGTCGCGACCAACGTCAGCCGCACGCAGATCGAAACGCTGCCCCAGACCGACCGCAACTTCCTCAGCTTCGCCGCGCTCGCGCCGGGCGTGAAGTACAACGACAGCGAAACCGACAAGGGGATTTCCTCGGGCGCCTCGACCGCCAGCCAGGTCAACGTGTTCATCGACGGCGTCAGCTTGAAGAACAAGCTGCGCGAAGGCGGCATCGCAGGCCAACAGAACAGCCGCGGTAACCCGTTCGGGCAAAGCGCGGTGCAGGAATTCCGCGTCCTGACGCAGAATTACAAAGCCGAATACGAACAAGCGGGCGCGGCGATCATCACCGCGATCACCAAGTCCGGCACCAACGATTTTTCGGGCGAGATTTTCGGGCAATATACTGACAAGAACTTGAGCGAGAAGTCGTATCTCGACAAGCGCAGCGGCAACCCCGAGCCGGCGTTCAAGCGCAAGCAGTACGGTATCTCGCTCGGCGGGCCGATCATCAAGGACAAATTGTTCTTCTTCGGGGCGTACGAGGGCAACGACCAGGATCGGGCAAAGAACGTCATTCCTGGCGGCACGACCGGCCCGAGCGGTTCGCAGGCGCAGTTCGAAGCGGCGACCGGCCGCAAGCTCAGCGAGTTTACCGGCGCGTTCCTCAGTCCGTTCCGCGGCGACTTCTACTTCGGCAAGCTGACCCTGACGCCTGATTCGCGCCAGGTGTTCGACCTGTCGTTCAGCCGTCGTCAGGAAACCGATATCCAGGGATTCGGCGACGGCAACGTCGCGTACAGCGCCGCGGAGAACAAGAAGAACAAGGTCGATACCTACCTGTTCAAATGGACCTACACCGGCGACAGTTTCGTCAACGAATTCGCCGCCAGTTATCTCAATTACAATTTCAATCCGAGCTCGCTGAACCCCGGTCTGGCCACTTACGATTATCAGCCGGTGATCGTGTTCGGCGGCAAGGATTCAACGCGCAACGAACTGCAGAGCGATTATTCTCTGCGCAACGACTTCACCTACTCCGGCATCGACGGCCACACGTTCAAATTCGGTGCGTGCGTCGACGTCACCGATATTACGTTCGACAATCAGAGCTTCGTCCAGCCGCGCTATACGTTCCAGCTCGACAATCGCGGCACCGCGACGACGACGGACGATCTCGACTTCACCTTCCCGGCGGAAGCGCGGCTCGGGCTGGGCAATTCGCTGATCCTCAGCTCGGATACGCAGATCGGCGCCTATATCCAGGACGATTGGAACGTGACCGACCGGTTGCAGCTCAACCTTGGTGTGCGTTGGGATTACGAGACCAACGGGTTCAACAACGATTATCGCACGCCGGCGAGTGCCGCGGCGGCGCTGCGCGCCTTGCCCAAGACCTATTATTTCGACCCCGAAAACTACATCACCGACGGAACCAAGCGTAAGCCGTTCGCAGGCGCCTTTGCTCCGCGCGTCGGGTTCTCGTTCGACCTGTTCGGTGACAAGTCGACCGTCATCTTCGGCGGTGCGGGCCGTTATTACGACCGCAACAATTTCAACAATACGGTCGATGAAATCTCCCGCCGGATCAACCCGATCGGCGTGTTCCGCTTCTCGCGCGATGGGCTGCCGCGCAACGGCCTGCCGACCGTCGTATGGAACCCGGCCTATGCCACCAAGGACGGGCTGCTCGCGCTCGCGGCGAGTTCGACCCAGGGCCTGCCGGAACTGTTCGCGGTCAAGAACGATGCGAAGCCGCCGGTCAACGACCAGTTCAGCCTGGGCGTCCGGCAGAAGATCGGGCGCAGCTGGCAGGCGTCGCTGACCGCGTCCTATATTCGCGGCCGCAACGGCTACACCAACTTGTTCGCGACGCGAAACAACAACGGGTTGGGCGATTGCTGCAATACCGGACCGGTAATTCCGTTCGGCTACGCCAATGCCCTGATCGGCTATGACGGGCTCGATACCCGGTACAAGGCGATCTATTTCACGCTCGACAAGAATTACACCCAGGCGTCGGGCTGGGGCTTCAACTTGGCCTATACGCTGTCGAAGGGCGAGCAGAACGGCAACGACCTGTTCAGCCTGGATGGCGTGACTCCCGACGCTTACGGCTGGCGGCCAAAGGCCGGCGACGAACGGCATCGGCTGGTCCTGTCGGGGATCGTCGATCTGCCGCTCGGCTTCCAGTTCGCCGCGCTCAGCACGTTCAGCAGCGGTGCCGCCTATCTCGTGACCGACGCCACCAACGGTTTCGGCATCAACAGCAAGATCACCTCGGCCTATCCGCAGAAGAATTGCATCAAGGGCGTCTTCGCCTTCTGCGAGGTCAATCTGTCGCTCGAGAAGAAGTTTCGGTTCAACGGCTTGGGCAAAGACGAATTCTCGATCGGCATCGATTTGCTCAACGCCTTCAACAACAAGAATTTCGCCGGCTTCGACGGGTTCATCAACCGTAACGCGACGCCGATTCCCGATCTGCTCGATCCGGCCAATATCGGTAACAGCCTGCTGACCCTGCCGCGGCGAATCCAGATCCGCGCCGGGTACAAGTTCTGATCCTCCCCTGCCGGCCGCGCTCCTGCCTTGGGGCGCGGCCGGTTCTTTTGTGGTACCCGGCGGGGCGGGAGTAAGGATTATGGCGACGGTTCGCCTGACAGGAGCGGCCAAGGCGTTCGGGCCGGTCGAAGTACTGAAAGGCATCGATCTCGACATCGCCGACGGCGAGTTCGTCGTGTTCGTCGGGCCGTCCGGGTGCGGCAAATCGACGCTGTTGCGGAGCATCGCGGGGCTCGAGACGCTGTCGTCGGGATCGATCGAGATCGACGGGCGGCGGATCGACGATGTGCCGCCGTCGGCACGTGGTATCGCAATGGTGTTCCAGTCCTACGCGCTCTACCCGCACATGAGCGTGCGCGAGAACATGGGCTTCGCGCTCAAGCTGGCAGGGCGTTCCAAGGCTGAGATCGCCGGTGCTGTCGCGGCGGCGGCGAAGACGCTCGATATCGAACATCTGCTCGACCGACGGCCCAAGGAGCTGTCGGGCGGCCAGCGCCAGCGCGTCGCGATCGGCCGCGCGATCGTCCGCCAGCCCAAGGTGTTCCTGTTCGACGAGCCGCTGTCGAACCTCGACGCCGCGCTCCGCGTGCGCATGCGCTACGAATTCGCCAGCCTGCACCGCGCGCTCGGCACGACGATGATCTACGTGACGCACGACCAGGTCGAGGCGATGACGCTGGCCGACCGCATCGTCGTGCTGAACGGCGGCGTGATCGAGCAGGTCGGCACGCCGGACGAGCTCTACAATGCGCCCGATACGTTGTTCGTCGCCGGGTTCATCGGCGCGCCGACGATGAACCTGTTGGCGGCGACCGTCACTGCCCCGGGGCGCGTGACGCTGGCGGGCGGGCAAGCGATCGACGTCGACACCGGCGCGCTTCCGGCGGGTGCGGCGGTGACCTTGGGCGCTCGCCCCGAGCATCTCGATTCTGCGCTCCTGCGACAGCCGGAGCACGCCAATGACCTGACCGGCGCCGTCCGCATGATCGAATCCTTGGGGTCGGCGCACCACGTCCATCTCGCCGTCGTGGGGCTGGCCGATCCGCTGGTCGCGTCGCTGGCCGAGCGGCCGGCGGCCGAGACGCTGACCGTATCGCTGCCACGCGACAAGCTGTTGCTGTTCGACGGTGCGAGCCGCGCCGTGCGGAAGGAGGCCTAGATGTCCACTGCCACCATCCGCGATGTCGCGCGCCGGGCCGACGTGTCGGTTGCTTCGGCCAGCCGCGCGCTCAACAATCATAGCAACGTGACGCCGGCGACGCGCGAGCGCGTGCTCGCCGCCGCGCGCGCGCTCGATTACGTGCCCCACCTCGGCGCGCGGATCCTGTCGCGCGGGCGGTCGAACACGATCGGCGTGGTACTGCCCGACCTGTTCGGCGAGTTCTTTTCGGAAATCATCCGCGGCATCGATTATGCCGCGCACCGCCGCGGGCTGCAGCTGTTGCTGTCGAACATGCACGGCAGCGCGGACGAGACCGAGATTGCGATCCGGGCGATGCGCGGTCGCGTCGACGGATTGCTCGTCATGTCGCCGCAACTCGACGCCGACGTGCTCGGCCGCAGCCTGCCCAAGGGGTTGCCTGCGATCGTGATGAACGCCGCCGCCGATGGCATCCATCCGACGATCGCGATCGACAATCTGGCCGGCGCGCGCGAAGCGGTGGCGCATCTGGTCGCCCAGGGCTGCCAGCGGATCGTCCATATCGCCGGCCCCCGCGGCAACGCCGACGCCGACGCGCGCCGCACCGGGTTCGTCGAAGCGACGCACGGCAAGGGCGTGGTGATCGAGGGCGATTTCAGCGAGGCGTCGGGCATCGCCGCCGCGCACGCGATCCTGGCCGATCATCGCGATACCGATGGCGTGTTCGCTGCCAACGACATGATGGCGGTGGCCTGTATGGCGACGCTGGCGGAGGGCGGCATGCGTGCGCCGGATCAAGTCGCGATCATCGGCTTCGACGGCGTGCCGATCGCGCAATATGTCACTCCGGCGCTGTCGACGATGGCGCTCAATCTGGCGGAGCTCGGCGAGCGCGCGGTCGAGCGGCTGATCGCCGCGACCGAGCAGGCCGACGCGCCCCCGACCACCGAAATGATGGTACCCCACCTCGTCGTCCGCGCCTCTAGCCGCCGCCATGGTTGATCGCCGCCAGCTCATATTCGGCGGGGCGGCGATGCTGTCCGGCTGCGCGATGCCCGCTATCCGCTCGTCGGCGGCGCCGGTCGACCTGATCGGCGACGTCCAGCGCCGGACCTTCGCCTTCTTCTGGGATCGCGCCAACCCCGCCAACGGCCTGATGCCGGACCGCTGGCCGTCGCCCAGCTTTTCCAGCATCGCCGCGACCGGCTTCGCACTGACCGCCTATCCGATCGGTGTCGAGCACGGCTGGATCACCCGGGCGCAGGCGCGCGAGCGCACGCTGGCGACGCTGCGCTTCTTCTGGACTGCGCCGCAGGGACCGCAAGCGACCGGGGTCAGCGGCCATAAGGGGTTCTTCTACCACTTCCTCGATATGCAATCGGGGCTGCGCTTTCGCCGCTGCGAACTGTCGTCGATCGATACTGCCTTGCTGCTCGGCGGCATCCTGTTCGCGGCACGCTATTACGACCAGCCCGGCGAAGCCGAAATTCGCGACCTGGCGCAGCGCATCTACGCACGGTGCGACTGGCGCTGGTTCCAGCAAGCCGATGCGGCGAAGCGCGTCTCGATGGGCTGGCATCCCGAAAGCGGGTTCATCGCGCGCCCGTGGTTCGGCTACACCGAAGGGCAATTGCTCTACATCCTGGCGCTCGGTGCGCCCGACTTCGCGCTTGGCCGCGACGCCTATGACGGGTGGTGCTCGACCTATGGCGACAGCTGGCGTGGGCAGGGCGCCGACCGCTTCCTCGCGTTTGGGCCGCACTTCGCGCATCAATATACGCAATGCTGGCTCGACCTGCGGGGTCTGCGCGACGCGCCGATGCGCGCGGCTGGGTTCGACTATTTCGAGAACAGCCGCCGCGCGACGATCGCGCAGCGCGACTATGCGATCGCCAACACCGGCGGCTGGACGGCCTATTCGGGCGATATCTGGGGGCTGACCGCGTGCGACGGGCCGGCCGACGTGACGATCGCGGGCCGCACATTCCACACCTATTCGGCACGGGGGCCGATCGGGCAGCCCGACGGGCTCGACGACGGCACCATCGCGCCGACCGCGGCCATCGCCTCGCTGCCGTTTGCGCCCGACCTGATCGAGCCGGCGACGCGCGCGCTTCACGACCGCTACGGCAGCGCGATCTATGGGCAATACGGGTTCCTCGACAGCTTCAACCCCAGCTTCACCGCACGCGACGTGCCGCTCCAGCGCGGGCGCGTGACCGAAACGGCGGGATGGGTCGACAGCGATTATCTGGGGATCGACCAGGGGCCGATCGTCGCGATGATCGAGAACCATCGCAGCGGGCTGGTGTGGGAACATATGCGCGGGCATCCGGCCGTTCGCACCGGCTTGAAACGCGCGGGGTTTACGGGCGGATGGCTCTCATCGTGAGAGCGTATCTTTCTCCGTGCTCCCGCGAAAGCAGGAGCCCAGTGCCGCAAGTGTCGCAGCTTGCCACCTTGGGCTCCTGCTTTCGCAGGAGCACGGGGAAAGCCCTGGCAATCGCCGCCAGCCTGTTGCTCTCGGCGTGTGGCGCCACTTCTTCAAAAACCGTGCTCGACGTGTGGGCGATGGGTCGCGAGGGCGAGGTGATCGGCGAACTGATCCCGCAGTTCGAGCTCGAGAACCCTGGGATCACCGTCCGCGTCCAGCAACTCCCCTTCACCGCCGCGCATGAGAAACTGCTGACGGGGTTCGTCGGCGATGCGATGCCCGACATGGCGCAGTTGGGGAACAGCTGGGTGCCGGAATTCGCCGCACTCGGTGCGCTCGAGCCGCTCGATGCGCGAGTCGCCGCCACGCGGGCGATCCCCCGCGCGGACTATTTCCCCGGCATCTGGGATTCGAACGTCATCGACGGCACGCTCTACGGCGTACCCTGGTATGTCGACACGCGCCTGCTGTTCTATCGCCGCGACTTGCTCAAGCAGGCGGGCTACGACCATCCGCCGCGCGACTGGGCCGAATGGCGTGCGCAGATGGTGGCGATCAAGCGGCTGGTCGGCCCGGGCAAATATGCCGTATTCCTGCCGCTCAACGAATATGAGCCGCTCGAAATCCTCGGGCTGCAGTCCCCCGATCCGATGGTCACCGACGATGCGCGCGCCAATTTCCGCAGCGCGGGATTCAGGAAGGCACTGACCTTCTACCTCGATGCGACTCGCGGCGGGCTGGCGCCGGTGGTGGCGAATACGGAGATCGCCAACGTCTGGGACGAATTCGACCGCGGCTTCTTCAGCTTCTACATTACCGGCCCGTGGCAGATCGGCGAGTTCAAGCGCCGCTTGCCCGCCGACCGCCAGGACGAATGGATGACCGCGCCCATGCCGGGGCCGGACGGGCCGGGCGCATCCAACGCCGGCGGGTCGAGCCTGGTGCTGTTCAAATCGTCGCGAAAGAAGGACGCCGCGTGGAAGCTGGTCGCGTTCCTGTCGCGCCCCGACATCCAGGTCCGCTTCCATGCGCTGACCGGCGACTTGCCGCCGCGCAAAAGCGTGTGGGCGACCCCGTCGCTGGCCAACGACCCCTATGCCAGGGCGTTCGGCGAGCAACTGACGCGAGTGCGTGCGACGCCGAAGGTGCCCGAATGGGAACGGATCGGCGCCGAGATGAAGATCGTCGGCGAAAAGGCCGCACGCGGGCAATTGACCGTCGACCAGGCCGCCGCCGAACTCGACAGGCGCGCGGACGAAATCCTGGCGAAGCGACGCTGGATGCTGGCGCGCAAGAGTCCAAAGGTTTCCGTGCTCCTGCGAAGGCAGGAGCCCAGGTCCGGGAACGGTGTCGCTCGTCACCCCGGCTACCTGCTGTCGCAGGAAGACGGAGCGAGGCGCGCGTCATGAACCGCGAAGCCGCCGCCTGTGGCTTCGTCGCGCCCGCCCTGGTCGCGCTCGGGCTGTTCTTCTTCGTGCCGGTGGTTGCCGCGCTGATCCTGAGCTTCACCGATTTCGACATCTACGCCGTCGCTGACCTGACCAACCTCCGTTTCGTCGGGCTCGACAATTACCGCCAGCTATTGCGCACGCCGCTGTTCTGGAAAGCGCTCGGCAATACCGCGTGGTTCGTCGTGCTCGGCGTACCGCTGTCGATCGCGATGTCGCTTGCCGCCGCGCTGCTGCTCGACAGCAAGCTTGCGCGGTTCAAGGGGTTCCTGCGCACCGCCTATTTCGCGCCGGTCGTCACGACGCTCGTCGCGGTGGCGGTGATCTGGCGGTACCTGCTTCATGCCAAATTCGGGCTGGTCAACTGGCTGCTCGGCGGGGTCGGGATCGGCCCGATCGACTGGCTCGGCGATCCGCGCTGGTCGATGCCGGCGATCGTGCTGTTCGCGGTGTGGAAGAATTTCGGCTATAACATGATCATCATCCTTGCCGGGCTGCAGACCATTCCGGCGGAGTTGCACGAGGCCGCCCGCATCGACGGCGCCAGCGCGTGGCAACGGTTGCGCCACGTCACGCTGCCCGGCCTCGCGCCGGTGCTGCTGGTGGTCTCGATCCTGACCATGGCGGGCTATTTCCAGCTGTTCGCCGAACCCTATGTCATGACGCAGGGCGGGCCGGCGGAAAGCACCGTCAGCATCCTGTATTTCATGTACGAACAGGGCTTCAAATGGTGGAACCTGGGGTTCGCCAGCGCGGTGGCGTTCGTACTGTTCGCGATCATGTTCGCGCTGACGCTGCTCCAGCTGCGCGTGTCCGAACGGTGGACGCGATGAAGCGGGGCGGGATCCTGACGAACGCGGCGCTGTGGCTGATCGCGCTGTTCGCGCTGGCGCCGCTCGCGTGGATGGTATCGGTCAGCATGATGGCGCCGGGCGAAGCGTCGCATTTCCCGCCGCCGTTGCTGCCGGCGCACCCGACCGTCGCCAACTTCGCGTCGCTGTTCGCCGACACCGACATGGCGCGCTATCTCGTCAACAGCCTGATCCTTGCGACGCTGGCGACGGCGATCTCGCTGACCTTCAACGTGACGGCGGGCTATGCCTTCGCCAAACTGCGATTCACGGGGCGCGACCGGATCTTTCGCCTGTTGCTGACCGCGCTCGTCATCCCGGCGCAGGTGGCGATGATCCCGCTGTTCCTGATCTGCAAGATGCTGGGCGTCGTCGACAGTTTCGCGGGCGTGCTGATCCCGTCGATCGCCAGCGTGTTCGGCATCTTCCTGGTCCGCCAATATGCGCTGTCGATCCCCGACGAAATGCTGGAGGCAGCGCGGATCGACGGCGCGAGCGAGGGGCGCATCTTCCGCTCGATCGTGCTACCGACGCTCAAGCCGATCCTCGCGACGCTGGCGACGTTCAGCTTCCTCGGCTCGTGGTCCGATTTCCTGTGGCCGCTGATCATCCTGAACGATTCGAGCAAGCAGACCCTGCCCGTGGCGCTCGCCAATCTGTCGCGCGAGCATGTCCAGGACGTCGAGCTGATGATGGCGGGCAGCGTGGTGACGTTGCTTCCCGTCCTACTGCTCTTTCTGCTGCTGCAACGCTATTACATCGCCGGACTGATGGCAGGGAGCGTGAAGGGATGAAGTGGATCATGGCACTCGCCGCGCTGGCAAGCGTGGCCGCGACGAAGGCTCCGCCGGTACCGCTGCCGCCGGAGGGCGTGCAGACCGCCCAGCCGGCGCCGGCGGGCGGCTATCCGTATCAATTGTTCCTGCCGCGCGGTTATGGCGCCGACGGCACCCAGCGCTGGCCGCTCGTCATCTTCCTGCACGGCTCCGGCGAGCGCGGCACCGACATCGAGGTGGTGAAGAAGAACGGCCCGCCCAAGATCATCGCGGCGCATCCGGGATCGCCCTTCATCCTCGTCTCGCCGCAGCTCGGGAAGGGATCGTACGACAGCCGCTGGGACACGACGAAGCTCGATGCGTTGCTCGCCACGCTGCGCAAGACGTATCGCGTCGATCCCAGCCGCATCTATCTGACGGGCCTCAGCCTCGGCGGGTTCGGGACGTGGGACTGGGCGCTCAAGCGTCCCGATCTGTTTGCGGCAATCGTCCCGGTCGCCGCCTTCACCGAGAATAAAAGCGACCCCTGCGTGCTGAAGGACATGCCGATCTGGGCATTCCACGGCGACCAGGACGATATCGTCGATCCGCTCCAAGGCTTCGCGATCGTCAAGGCGGTCGACGCGTGCAAGGGCAGCGTGCGCCCGCGCATGACGATCTATCCGCGGATGACGCACGGATCGTGGGAGCCGGCGTACGACGACCCCGCGATGTGGCGCTGGCTGCTCGACCAGCGCCGCGCGACGCCTGCCCCCGGCGACCCCGAACTCCCCAAGAAGAAGGCCAAGAAATGACCACTCCTTTCCCCGACGATTTCCTGTGGGGATGCGCCACCGCCGCCTATCAGATCGAAGGATCGCCGCTCGCCGACGGGGCGGGCGCGTCGATCTGGCAGCGTTTCAGCCACGACCCGCGGCTGATGGCGGCGAAGGGGGATACCGGCGACGTCGCCTGCGATCACTATCATCGCATGGCGCAGGACGTCGCGATGATGAAGGAGATGGGGCTGCAGGCCTATCGCTTCTCCGCCGCCTGGGGCCGCGTGCTGCCCGATGGCACGGGGCACGTGAACCAGGCCGGGCTCGATTTCTACGAGCGGCTGGTCGACACCCTGCTCGCGCACGGTATCGAGCCGTTGTGCACGCTCTATCACTGGGATCTGCCCGCGGCATTGGACGACCGGGGCGGCTGGCTGAATCGCGACAGCGCCGACTGGTTCGCCGATTATGGCCGCGTGATGTTCGACCGGCTCGACGGCCGCGTGAAGAAATGGGTGACGCTCAACGAGCCCTGGGTGATCACCGACGGCGGCTATCTCCATGGCGCGCTGGCACCGGGTCATCGCAACATGTTCGAGGCACCGATCGCCAGCCGCAACCTGATGCGCGCGCACGGCGCCGCGGTGAAGGCGTACCGGGAGGTCGGTCGCCATGAGATCGGCCTGGTCGTGAACCTCGAACCCAAATATCCCGCATCGGACTCGGCGGAGGACCAGGCGGCGACGGCGCGCGCGACGGCGTACATGAACCGCCAGTATCTCGATCCGGCGATCCACGGTACCAACCCGGCCGAACTGGCGGAGGTGTTCGGCGAGGCCTGGGTCGACTGGTCGGCCGAAGACCTGGCGCTTGCCCGGCAGACGATCGATTTCGTCGGGGTCAATTACTATACGCGCAACGTCACGCGCGCCGATGACCGGAACTGGCCGCTGCGCGCCAACATGGTCCGCCAGCCGCTCGCGACCTACACCACCACCGACTGGGAAGTGTTCCCGCAGGGGCTGACCGATGTCCTGTTGTGGGTGAAGGACCAGTACGGCGATCCGGCGATCTACATCACGGAGAACGGCGCCGCCTTCTTCGACCCGCCGGTCGCCGAACAGGGTCGTATCGAGGACCCGTTGCGCGTCTCGTACCTGCGCCACCACATCGCTGCCGTCGGCAAGGCGATCGAGCAGGGTGCGAACGTGCGCGGCTATATGCTGTGGTCGCTGCTCGACAATCTCGAATGGTCGCTGGGCTATTCGAAGCGGTTTGGTATCGTCCACGTCAATTTCGGCACGCAGGAGCGCACGCTGAAGGACTCGGCGAAATTCTATCGCGAAGTGATCGCCAGCAACGGCGCTTGCCTGCGCTAGCCGAGCGCCGCCGTCGCGCGCGCCTCGGCTTCGGCATGGAGCGTCCAGAAATTCTCGACAGGCCGGCCGGCGATCCGGCGCTCCAGTACGTCGAGATGCGCCCCCCAACCGCCGCCGAAATTGCGCGCGTCGTCGGGCCCGCGCAGGCCACGATGCGTCAGCACCAGCCGCGTGCGTGCGGCATCGATCGGCGTCAGTTCGATCGTCACCGTGCCGGCATCGCCATTGTCCCAGCTGAACGCCAGCAGGCGCGGCGGCTCGATCTTTTCGATCGTCTCGAACCAAGCATGGCCGACGTTCGTCGCGTAACGTTCCGGCATCGGTGCGTCGCCGTCGGACAGTCGGTCGTGATCGAAGGTCAGCCCGAACTTGCCGCCGACGCGCGGCTCGGTCTCTCCGCCCATGAACCAGCGTGCGCGCAGATCAGGTTCGACCAAATAGCGCCACACCGTTTCGACCGGTGCATCGATCACGCGGTCGAAGCGCAATTCGTGAGGGGTGATCGTGTCGGTCATTGGCCGTCCTCCGCGATGACCGCCGCGAGCCGATCAAGGCTGGCGGTCCAGAATTGCTCCCATTGCCGCAGCCAGGCGTCGGCTTCGCGCAGCCGGCCGGCCTTCAAGCGGCACAAGTGCTGACGACCGGCGCGGCGGCGCTCGACCAGCCCGGCGCGTTCGAGCACGCCGACATGCTTGGCCGCGCCTGCGAAACTCATCGCGAAGGGCGCGGCGAGCTCCCCGACCGAACGTTCGCCGGCGGCCAGATCGCTCAGCATGGCGCGACGCGTCGGGTCTGCCAGTGCGGCAAAGGTCATGTCGAGCCGTTCAACCATATGGTTGAGCTAAGCCGACCCACACGAACTGTCAACCGATCGGTTGAACGATCGTCATTCGCCGGGATCGGCCTGCTCGCCCGACGGCATCGGCGGGCGACCGCCGAACCCGCCACCGCGGCCTATCGACTTGCCCGCCGGCGCATCCGGCAGGCTGGGCAATGCGCCGCGCGTGATCCGGCCATCATGTTTCTTGTCGAGCATCGCGAAGCGGTCGAGCGCCGCCGAGCGCCATTCATTGGGATCGACACCGCGGTTGAAATTGGTGTCGGCGACGACGATCGGCTCGGGATAGTCGAAGAACGAAAAGCGCGCCGCACCGCGCCGTGTGTCGGAATATTTGGGCGCCTTGGCCGCGCCGCCGTTGCCGAACGAAAAGCTGCCCGGTTCGCCGCTCTGGCCGCTACCGCCGCCGCCCATGCCGCCGCCGCGTCTTCCGCCACGCCGCCCGTTGCCGCTACGGGGGCCAGCACCGCCCGCCGTCGCTTCGCCACCCGTGCGGATTTCGGGCGCGAGCACGGTCTCGTAATAGGCGATGTCGTCGGGATCGATCTCGCCATCCTTGCCGCGATCGAGTACCGCGAAGAAGCGCATGGCGTCGGCGACGAACTCGTCGGCGGTCAGCACGCCGTCATGGTCGGTGTCGGCGCCGTCGAACCATTGCCTGATCGGATCGGGCCCCCGGAACGGCTCGCCCATCGGGCTGATGAACAGTTTTCCGCGCGGCCGCATGTCGCGTGGTTCGCGCGCCGGCCGCGGCGGGGGTAGGGGCGGTAACGTTCCGGCGAGCGGCGGCGCGTCCTGCACCGCCGCCATCAAGGCAAAACTCAGTATCGCTCCCAGCATCGCCCGCGCTCCATCGTTACCGGCGGAGCGCTAGGCCTGCTTTGTCGCACAAGTTTGTCGGATTGTTGCAGTTGCTTGATCGGCGGGTACCGCGACAGACTCAATCCGCGAACAGCAACACCGGCGTCTCGAGATACTTCTTCAGGGCCTGGACATAGCTCGCCGCGTCCCAGCCATCGACCACGCGATGGTCGCAGCTGATCGAGAGATTCATCAGCTTGGCGCGGACGATATCGTCGCCGCGGAACACCGGGCGCTCGACGATCTTGTTGGGGCCGATGATCGCGACTTCGGGACGGTTGATGACCGGGGTCGTCGCAATCCCGCCGAGCGGGCCGAGCGAGGTCACCGTAATCGTGCCGCCGCCCATTTCGTCGGGCTTCAGCTTGCCTGCGCGCGCGGCTTCGGCGAGGCGCGAAATCTCGCTCGCCAGTTGCCACACGTTCTTGTCCTGCGCGTCGCGGATGACCGGGACCGTCAGCCCCGCATCGGTCTGCGCCGCCATGCCCAGATGCACGCGGCCCGACCGCGTCACCACGCCACCCTCATCGTCGTAGCGCGCGTTGAGCATCGGGAAGTCGGGCAGGCTGCGGCAGATCGCGACGATCAGCAGCGGCAGCATCGTCAGCTTGGGGCGGGGGCCGCGATTGTCATTGAGGTCTGCGCGCATCTCCTCCAGCGCGGTCACGTCGATTTCGTCGACATAGGTGAAGTGCGGGATGTTGCGTTTCGACGCCGCCATGTTCTCGGCGATGCGGCGGCGCATCCCGATGACCTTGATCGCTTCGTCGTCGCGGGCGCGGCTGGCGTGCGGGGCATGATAGCCCTGACCCCCGCCATAGCGCAGGAAGGCATCCAGATCGGCATGGCGCACGCGGTCGCCATCGGCCTTTACTTGGCCGAGATCGACGCCGAGTTCCTTGGCGCGCTGGCGCACGGCCGGGGAGGCGAGGACGGCTCGTTGATTGCCGTGCTCCTGCGAAAGCAGGAGCCCAGGGTTGTCAGGGGCTAAGCTATCCTGGGCTTCTGCTTTCGCAGAAGCACTGTCGGGCTGCTCATATGCTGGCGTCTTGCCCTCGGCATCGGCGACGCCGGGATTCTCCGCTTCGACCTGCGCCTCGATCCCGTCGTCTTCCGCGGCCGGCAGTTCGCCCGGCGCGACATCGGCGACGGTTTCCTCGGACGGCGCGATCGCGGCATCGCCCTCGACCTCGATCACCACCAGCGTCGATCCGATCGGCACCTGGTCGCCGACCTCGCCCGCCAGGCTCACCACCACGCCCGCGACCGGCGATTCCATCTCGACCGTCGCCTTGTCGGTCATCATGTCGGCGACCTGCTGGTCCTCC
>Ga0164294_10001123_pt1 | contig 25208 bp, 22 predicted proteins | sample GEODES005metaG_FD_111479 | JGI IMG/M metagenome (GOLD analysis project Ga0164294, IMG submission 111479) | Oligotrophic lake water microbial communities from Sparkling Lake, Wisconsin, USA - GEODES005 metaG | ecosystem: Environmental > Aquatic > Freshwater > Lake | place: USA: Sparkling Lake...
ATCGACCAGAAGGCCCCGCGCTCGACCGCCGACATGCTCGAGATGGTCCCGGGCATCTTCGTCGAAGCGACCGCCGGCGCGGTTTCGAACAACTATTCGGTCCGCGGCCTCCAGGGCGGCGGCCAGCGCTTCGTCCAGCTGCAGGAAGACGGCATGCCGATCCTGTACGGCGGCGGCGGTGCCGACTTCTTCTTCGACCAGGACCTGACCATCGATCGCCTCGAAGCGGTCAAGGGCGGTTCGTCGGGCGTGCTCACCGTCAATGGCGCGGGCGCGACGATCAACTTCATCTCGAAGGCCGTGAACCACGAGCGCCCCGAGGGCGCGGTTCGCTTCACCGGCTATAACTACGGCCTGAAGCGCGCCGACGGCTATTACTCGCAGCCGATCACCGACAAGCTGGCCTTCAGCGTCGGCGGCTACATCCAGTCGAGCCCGGGCGTTCGCAAGAACACCAACGACTATGCCGGCTGGCGTCTCAAGGGCGCGCTCGAGTACAAGTTCGACGACGGCGGCTATATCCGCCTGTCGGGCAAGGGCGGCGACATGAAGAACGCCTATTATGCCGACCAGCCGTACAAGTTCACCAACGGCAAGCCGGGCAGCGTTCCCAGCCTCGACACCCAGTTCGGCAATGTCGGCGGCCGTTCCTTCTCGAACATCGCCGTGCCGGTTTCGACCTTCGCGCACTCGAGCGGCTATCGCGAGTTCAACTATGACGACGGCATCGTCGCGAAGACTTGGCAGGCCCGCCTCGACTTCGAAAAGCCGATCTCGGACTCGATCACGCTGTTCGGCCATGGCCGCTATCTCGACTATAGCTACGACTTCAACGGCCTGTTCCCGGGCTCGGGCACCGGCAATGCCGGCCTGACCAGCGCGGTGAACTATCTGACGCCGGGCGCGACTTCGCCGATCAACGACCTGCTGACTGCCGGCCAGGCCGCCTTCCCGACCACCGTGCGCTTCGGCATCAAGAACCTGCGCACCGGCCAGATCATCGGCTCGAACCAGACGGCGCTGCTCAACGCGCTGAACGGCAACGGCTTCCTGCAGCGCACCACGCTCAACCACGACGCCATCGACGCCACCGATTTCGGCATGAACATCGGCGGCCGCTGGGACTTCGAGAGTGGCAGCATCAAGAACTCGCTGACCGCGGGCGTGATGTACTACAACACCAGGCGCAACCAGGATCAGTCGGCGACCGCCAGCGTGGTCAACGACGTCCGCACCAACAGCGATGTCTATGACATCGTCGCGCTCAACGCGTCGAACCAGGTGATCGGCACGCTGTCGGACAACGGCCTGGTCTCCTATGGTGACTGGGGCGCCGGCATCCGCAGCCGCAAGGACGACAGCCTGTCGCTCTATGTGAACGACGAGTTCTCGATCGGCGACCTGCACCTCGACGCCGGCGTGCGCTGGGAGCAGGACAACGCAACGGCGTGGGACGGCAACCAGGCCGCGGTGAACCAGGCGGTTCAGCCGGGCACTGCCGGCGTGCTCACCACGGTCGGCTCGACCTGGGACGGCACCTACACGGTGCGCAAGGCGAAGAAGAAGGCCGTGGCCTACACCTTCGGCGCGAACTACCTCTTCACGCCGAACTTCTCGATCTACGCCCGCTATGCCAACGGCTTCCAGATGAACAACGTCGATGCCATCACCGGCATCGAGCTGTACGAAGCCGGCGTGCGCGCACAGCTGGGCCGCATGTTCTCGGGCTCGGCGACGGTGTTCCGCACCAACTTCAAGAACCAGAACTACAACTTCGCCGATCCGGTGAACCCGTCGCAGCAGAGCAACATCAACGCCGATCTGCGCACCAACGGCGTCGAGCTCAACCTGAACTTCCGTCCGGTCAATGCCTTCAGCATCGACTTCCAGGGCGTGTTCCAGGATCCGAAGCTGGTGAATCTGGCGATCAACGGCGCCAACCAGGCGGGCTTCGAGGGCAACCGCCCCGAGCGCACCCCGGCGCGCCTGTTCACGATCACGCCGAGCTACAAGCTGCCGAACGGTCTCGGTGAGATCTATGGCCGCTACAAGTATATCGGCAAGATCTACGCCGATGCCGGCAACGGCGTGGCGCTGCCGAGCTACGGCGTGACCAGCGTGGGCGCCTCGTTCAACCTCAGCAAGCAGCTGCAGGTGAGCGTGAACGCCGACAACATCTTCAACGTCATCGGCCTGACCGAGGGTAACCCCCGCCAGGGCCAGACGCAGGCGATCACCGACGGCTATTTCTATGCCCGCGGCATCGTCGGCGCCACCTATGGCGGCTCGGTCACGTTCAAGTTCTGATAAACCCCGCAAGGGTCGCAAAAGGGAGGGCGCGGCAGCTGAAAGGTTGGCCGCGCCTTTCCATATCTGAGTACGAGAGGAGAGACGGATGCGAGGTTCGATGCGGTTGATGCTGGTGGGCGGGCTGCTGCTCGCGGGCACGAGCACGGCAGCGATGGCGCAGCAGCGCGCCGCCAAGGCACCCGAGCTGGCCTACAGCCTGACCGAGGGCCAGAATCTCAATGCGTTCGTGCGCGACGGCAAGGTCGCGGCGCACCTGCTGCTGCGCAATGGCAGCGACCCGCGCATCCTCGTCGCCTTCCCCGCCGGCAACAGCGGCGTCGGCCTGTGGTTCAAGTCCGTGGCCCGACCGGCCACCTGGCGCCTCGACCAGGCGCCTCGGCCGGTCACCTTCGCCGACGGCAAGGGCCGTGCGCTCCACGGCATCGAGAGCATCGCCACGATCGACGCCGCCCGGCTGGCGCCCAAGCAGGCCGTGCTCTCCAATGTCCGCTTCCTGCGCGACTATCAGTCGGTCAGCCGCTTCCCCGCCGACGTCGCCGCGCCGATGCGCGTGGAAGGCAACCGCATCCTCTACGCCCGCGACCGCGTCGACGGCGCGCCGGGCTACAGCCTCGAGATCCAGGTGCTGGGCGGGCGGATCGAGAAGGGCGAGATCGTTGCCGGCGCCGATGGCCGCATCCGCCTGCGCATCGTCGCGGCGACCGGCGAGACGCCGCTGACCGGCCTCAGCAAGGCCGAGCTGCTCAACGCGCATGCCGCGGCCGACCCCGCCGCGCGCAACGCCCTCGCCTTCCTCAGCTACCGCGAGAAGTTCCTCGCCGGCTCGTGGCGCTTCGACACCTATTTCGGCCGCGACACGCTGATGTCCGTCCGTCTGCTGATGCCCGCGCTGAAGGGCGCGGCGGTCGAGGCCGGACTGGGCGCGGTGCTCGCCCGCCTCGACGACAAGGGCGATGTCGCGCACGAGGAGGGGCTCTCCGAATTCGCGCTGGTCGATCACAAGCAGCATGGCCAGGGCGGTGGCGACACACCGACGCTCGACTATGCGATGATCGACGACGACTACATGCTCGCGCCGGTGGCCGCCGAATATCTGCTCAACCCGGCCAACCGCGCCGCCGCCGGCGCCTTTCTGGCGCGTAACGTACCCAGCGTCGCGCATCCGGGCACGGCCCAGCCTGCCGGCGCGCTGCTGGTGCGCAACCTGCGCTTCGTGCTCGAGCACGCCGCGCCCTTCGCCGACGATCCGAGCTGGAACAAGCTGCTGGCGATCCGCGCCGGGCGGCTGACCGGCGAATGGCGCGACAGCGAGGAAGGGCTTGGCCGGGGCCGCTATCCCTATGACGTCAACGCTATCCTGATCCCCGCAGCGCTGGAATCGGCCGACAAGCTGCTCCGCGCCGGGCTGCTCGATCGCTTCCTCACCCCGGCTGACCGCGCCGCCCTGACCAAGGCGCATGCCATGGCAGCGACCTGGCGCGACAAGGCGCCGGGCCTGTTCGCGGTCGAGACCCCGGCGGCCGAAGCCGCCACCCAGGTCCGCGACTATGCCGCGCGCGTCGGGGTGCCCGCCGCCCCCGCACTCGCCGCGCTCAAGGGCCAGGCGCTGCGCTACCACGCGATCGCGCTCGACGATCATGGCAAGCCGGTGCCGATCATCAATTCGGACGAAGGCTTCGCACTTCTGTTCGGCCATCCCGACCCGGCCGATCTCCAGGCCTATGTCGGCGCGCTGGCGCGGCCCTTCCCGGCCGGCCTGATGACCGATATCGGCCTGCTCGTCGCCAATCCGGCGCTGGCCGGCACCGAGGTGCAGGACCGCTTCACCCCCGCCGCCTATCACGGCGCGGTGGTGTGGTCGTGGCAGCAGGCGCTGTTCGCCGCCGGCCTCGAGCGCCAGCTCACCCGCACCGACCTGCCCGCTCCCACCCGCGCGGTGCTGAAGGATGCGCAGGCGAAGCTGTGGCGCGCGATCCAGGCGACCCGGGCGACGCAGAGCTCGGAGCTCTGGTCCTGGGCGTTCGAGAATGGCCGCTACAAGGTCGTCGCCTTCGGTGCCGGCAAGGCGGACGTCGACGAGTCCAACGCCGCGCAGCTGTGGAGCACGGTCTATCTCGCGGTGCAGCCGCCCAAGGCAGCGCCGGCGAAGAAGAAGCGCTGAGCCGCGTTCAACCGAACACCCCACTCGCCCGCCATCCGACCTTCCTGGGGATGGCGGGCAATTTTTTGGGCGGTCATCCAATCTGTCGTCACCCCCGCGAAAGCGGGGGCCCATCTCCTGCCCGTGAAACGCGCAAAACGGCTGTGCTGTTCGTGACATCTCTCCGAGATGGGTCCGCTTTCGCGGGGATGACGAACACAGGGGTCAGCTAGCCGCCAGAAACGCCGTCACCGTCAGCCGCCCGGTAGCCGGATCGGCATCGAGCACCGCCCCCGGCGAAATAGCGCCGCTGTGGAGCAGCGCGCTGTGGTAGATCACCGCCCGGTTCACCCGCGCCTCGACATGCAGGGTCCGCTCGAACAGCGCCGTGTCGCCGAACGGATAGGCCGCCGCCGGCGGATCGTCGCGCAGCTCGGCGTTGAGCGCCGCCAGATACCCCGCCGAACGCGCCGCATCGATCGTCTCGAAGCCCGTCGCGCGGTGGCGGAAGAACGCGGTCCCCTCGCCTTCGGACAGGTAATGAACCAGCGCGATCCGCCCCGGCTGCACCGCATCGACATGCGGCAGCCGCTGTTCGACGCCGAGTTCGCCCGGCGGCGTGGTCACGATCGAGAAGCTGGCGTCGAGCAGCGCAACACCCTGCCCCGCGCCCAGCACTTCGCGCAGTACCGGCACCAGCCCCGGGCGGACCTGGGCGAAATAATCGCCGGGCAGCGGCGCGCGGATGCCCGGATAATGATGCCGCCCCGGCTCGAACACCGCCGCGAGCGCCGCCGCCCGCAGCGCGTCCGGATCGGGGTGGAAGCCGTCGACGATCGCGATCGGCTGGCCCTCGGCGCCGATCCGCCGCGCGACGATGTCGGGCCGGATCACCCGGCCATCGCCGCCGCCAGCGCCGCATCGTGCAGCGGCAGCGTCGGCGCGGCGCGCTGGATGACCTCGGCGACCTGGCGGACCTGGGCGCTGTTGGCGGCGCTGTCGAGCACGTCGGCGAGCGGGTTATAGTCCTGCGCCACGATCTCCTGCCCGTTGAGCACCGCCAGCCAGCTCGCGTCGCGGAACAGCTCCTCGCTGCCCAGCATCAGCCGGCCCGAGCGGCGATACTGCTCCTCGCGCGCCACCAGTGTCTCGGGCAGCGCCATCTCGCGCCGCTCGACCCAGAACGGCTCAGTCCGCCCCGGATTGGCGTGGTAGTGGAGGATCAGGAAGTCCTTGATATTGTCCATGTCGGCATTGAGGAGCGCGTTGTACCGCTCGGCCAGCGCCGGATCCATGTCGCGGTCCGGGAACAGCGTCAGCAGCTTGGCGATGCCGCTCTGGATCAGGTGGATCGACGTCGATTCCAGCGGCTCAAGGAAGCCCGAGGACAGGCCCAGCGCAACGACATTGCCTATCCAGGCCCGCCGCCGCGTCCCCGCCTTGAAGCGCAGCGTGCGCGGCTCCGCCAGCGCCTCGCCATCGAGATTGGCCAGCAGCATCCCCGTGGCCTCGTCCTCGCTCATGAACCCGCTGGCGAAGACATGGCCGTTGCCGATCCGGTGCTGGAGCGGAATGCGCCACTGCCAGCCGGCCGGGCGCGCGGTGGAGCGGGTGAAGGGCGTGGTATGCTCGGTGCGTGCGCAGGGCACCGCCACCGCGCGATCGCAGGGCAGCCAGTGCGACCAGTCCTCGAACGCGCTCTGCATCTCGCCGTCGATCAGCAGCGCGCGGAAGCCCGAGCAATCAATGAACAGATCGCCTTCGATCCGCGCGCCGCGCTCGGTGGTGAGCGCGGTGACCAATCCGGTTTCGCCGTTGCGCTCGACCTGCTGGAGCTTGCCCTCGATCCGGGTGACCCCGGCCGCCTCGGCGATCCCGCGCAGGTGGCGGGCATAGAGGCTCGCGTCGAAATGATAGGCATAGCCGAGCGTCGACAGGATCGAGCGCGCATCGCCGGTCGGCATGGCGAAGCGTCCCTGCCCGGCCAGCTCGGCCGCCAGCGAGAAGGCGGAGAGCGGCAGGTCGAGCCCCTCGGCCCGCGCCTTCATCCAGCGATGGTGGAAGGCGACGCCGGGGAAGCGCACGCCATAGTCGCCGAACGGGTGGAAATAGCGGTGCCCCGGGCGCACCCAGTCGACGAACTCGATGCCGAGCTTGAAGCTCGCCTTGGTCTCACGGAGGAAGGCTGCCTCGTCGAGCCCGATCAGCTGGTTGAACCAGTGGATCGTCGGGATCGTCGCCTCGCCGACGCCGACCGTGCCGATCTCCTCGGATTCGAGCAGCGTGATGTTCAGCGTACGCCCGAACTGGCGTGCCAGCGCCGTGGCGGTCATCCAGCCGGCCGTGCCGCCGCCCAGGATGACGACGGAACGCACACGCCGGGACTGGGGATCGGATAGGTTCATGGAATCGATTTCTCTCTCGTGTTTCACGAGAGGCATAGCCGAGCGGCGCTGCCCTGACGACCTTGGACTCGCATAAGGCGGCCCCACCACAAAGTGATTATCCGGTCGATTGCCGCGCCATGTCGATCAAGGCCTTGAACGCGGCTGAGGGATTTCGCCTGGTGGGATAATAGAGGCACAAGGGGGCAAGTGGCGGCGTCCAGTCTTCCAGCACCCTTACAAGGCGGCCCGCCTGGATGTCGTCCCGGACATCGGCTTCCATGAAATAGCCGATGCCGACATGATCGAGGACGGCGATGCGCGACAGGCTCGCCTCGTCCAGCGTGATCGGACCCGCAACATCGATCTGAACGGGCTGACCGTTCTTCTCGAAATGCCAGCGATGCAGCGCGCCGTTCGGCAGGCGGATGCGCAGGCAAGCATGGCGAAGCAGGTCGGGCGGTGTGAGGGGCTTGCCGTGGGCCTCGAAGTACGCAGGCGATGCGACGACCGCAAAGCTGCGAGGGGGCCCGACCGGAATGGCGATCATGTCGCTCGGCACGAGGTTCGCGGTCCGCAAGCCAAGATCGAACCCCTCGGCGACGATGTCCACGATCCGGCCTTCGGTGACGAGGTCGATGTGAACCTTGGGATAACGTCGCAGGAACTTCAGCAGGAGCGGGCCGAGAATCTCCCGTGCGCCCGTGGCGAAAGCATTGATCCGCAGCGTGCCGGAGGGCGTTTCCTGCTGTGACCGAGCGGCGCCCATTGCTTCGTGGAGCGTGGCCATGGCGGGGCCCACCTGCCCGACGAAATTCCGCCCGGCATCGGTGAGGGACACGCTGCGGGTCGTGCGATTGAAAAGCCGGACACCAAGCTGCCCTTCCAGCTTGGCGATGGCATTGCTCAGCGCCGTGGTTGAGATCCCCAGCTCCAGCGCGGCCGCGCGAAACGACTGCCGCCGCGCTATAGCGAGGACAGCATCAAATTCGATCAGGCCGCGCTTCGACATTGTCCCGCCTTTCGCAACGTCACATGCCGGTTTGGCCCGATTATCACAAGCATCGCTCTGCCCTAGATTCTGCGCGGCACTACAAGGAGCTGCGCAATGCCACTCGAACTACCCAAACCCATCGCCGACTATGTCGCGGCCAACGCCCGGCTCGATGCCGATGCGATGCTCAAGCCGTTCGCTGCCGACGCGGTTTTCCTGGACAATGGGAAGCGCTTTGAAGGCCATGACCAGTTGCGGCCCCTGTTCGAAGACGAGGTCATCGCCGTGAAGGCCATCTTCACGCCGGATGCGATCCGCCGCGAGCAGGATCAGGTCGTCGTCGAAGGCCCCGCCCATGGCGACTTCCCCGGCAGCCCCATTCGCTTCATCTATCGCTTCACGCTCGAAGCCGATGCGATTCAGGCACTGGAGGTCACGGCATGACCATCAAGGCTGATCCGACCGAGTTCGCTGGCAAGCGCGTGCTCGTCAGCGGCGGCACCAAGGGCGCGGGCCGCGCTACGGTGGAACGGTTCCTGGCCGGAGGCGCGCGCGTCATCACCGCCGCGCGCGGAACGCCGGCGCCGATCGACGGGGTCGAATTCGTCCAGGCCGATCTCACGACCGCGGAAGGCAGCAAGAAGCTGGCGGACGCTGCGCGCGAACGTCTTGGCGGCATCGACATTCTCGCCCACGCCATCGGCGGCTCGTCGACTCCGGGCGGCGGCTTCGCTGCCCTGACCGATGAACTCTGGCTTTCGGAGCTCAACCTCAACCTTCTGGCGACCGTTCGCCTCGATCGCCTGCTGGTGCCGGGGATGATCGAACAGGGCGGCGGGGCCGTGGTGCATGTCACGTCCATCCAGTCCGTGCTGCCTCTGCCGGAGTCGACCACGGCCTATGCCGCTGCCAAGGCCGCGCTCAGGACCTACAGCAAATCACTCTCGAAGGAGCTGGGGCCGAAGGGGGTGCGGGTCAATGTCGTATCCCCAGGCTGGATCATGACCGAGGCGACAGCCGACTTCCTGGAGCGGCTGCAGGAAGCGAACGGCGGCACGATCGAGGATGCGAGGCAGTCGGTCCTCGACGCATTGGGCGGCATTCCGATCGGGCGCGCTGCCGAGCCCTGCGAAGTCGCGGACCTCATCGCCTATCTCGCCTCGGATCGCGCCGGGGCGATCCACGGCGCCGAATTCGTCATCGATGGCGGTACGATCAGGACGGTGTGAGATCGTGCGCCGGCGTTGGCGTGATAGCCAACGTCGGAACGCCCTGGCCGCTAAGCTTAATGCCCCCGGCCGAGCAGAGAGAAGTCAATCGCTTCTCTCCTGCAAGGCGGGTTTCAGCGACTCGGTCATGAACTTCACGAACGCGGACACCTTGGGCAGCGGGAACTTGCTGCGCGGCCACAAAAGACGGAACGCGCGGATCTTCTTCTCGGCATCGGGCAATACCTCTCGCAAGGTTCCGGCCCTCAGCTGGTCCGCGACCGCGAAATAGGGAAGCGAGGCAATCCCGCACCCTGCGGCCGCGAGATCGATCAGCGCCACGAACGAGGTGGAGGCCAGCGCGACCGGCATGGCGGTACCCTCGGGAATCCCCGGCCCCCAGTCGCCGAGCTTGCCGGTATCGTAGAAGCGGTGGTGCAGCAGCCGGTGCCGGGCAAGGTCCGCAGGTGTGCGGGGTTCGCCCATCCGCTCGAGATAGGCGGGAGCCGCGACCAGCCGGTTGGTGAAGTCGCCCAGCTTGACCTGCATCAGCCGGCTGTCGCTCACCTCGCCCGAGCGAATGACCGCGTCGAAGCCATCCTCGATCACGTCGACGAAGCGGTCGTTATAGTCGAGGTCGAGTTCGATATCCGGGTAGCGTTGCATGAACGCGCCCATAAACGGCGTGAGCAGATCGCTGGCGACCGGCACGCCGACGCGGAGCCGTCCGCGCGGTGAAGCGGTGGTGCTAGCCAGTTCCGCCTCGGCCGCCTCGAGTTCGGCAAGTACGGTGCGGCAGCGGTCGAGGAAGAGCTCGCCCTCCTGCGTCAGCGCGATCGCGCGCGTCGAGCGATGGAACAGCCGCACGCCCAACTGGTCTTCGAGCCGCGCAATCGTCTTGCCGATCGCCGAGGAGGACAGGCCGAACTGCTGTCCCGCCAGCTTGAAGCTGCGCAATTCCGCGGCCTGCACAAAGGCGGCCATCGCCCCGACGCTTTCGATACGCACGCTCATAAAGTCATTCTAGTCCGCAATGATCGGAAATCGAGCCTGTTTTTCGCTAATGCGGCCGCGCCTAATTGGGAGGGACACCGACGGAGACTGAAGATGTCCACCCTGTTTGCCCCGATCACGCTTGGCGTACTGACCGCACCGAACCGGATCCTCACGGCGCCGCTGACGCGCAGCCGCGCGACCCGTGACCATATCCCGACCCCGATGATGGCCGACTATTATGCCCAGCGCGCATCGGCGGGGCTGATCATCAGCGAGGCAATCGGCGTCTCGCGACAGGGGAATGGCTTCCCCTATGCGCCGGGCCTCTGGTCGGCCGAGCAGGTCGCCGCATGGGAGCCGGTGACCCGCGCCGTCCGCGCCAGGGGCGGACAGATCATCGCCCAGCTCGGTCATACCGGTCGCGCGGGGCACCCCTCGGTGATCGGCGAAACGCCGGTGTCGTCGAGCGCGACGGTCTCGCCGGTCGATGCCTGGACCTATGACGGCCCCAGGCCCGCGCATCAGGCACGGCCGCTGACCGTCCCGGAGATCGCCGGCATCGTCGCCGACTTCGCCCGAGCCGCCCGCAACGCCATCGTCGCTGGCTTCAGCGGCGTCCAGATCCACGCCGCCAACGGCATGCTGATCGACCAGTTCCTGCGCAACAAGGCCAATCTACGCGACGACGACTATGGCGGCAGCGTCGGCAACCGCATCCGCTTCCTCGGCGAAGTGACCCGCGCGGTCACGGGCGCCATCGGTGCCGGACGCACCTCGGTGCGCCTGTCCCCCAATGGCGAGACCTGGGGCGTCGACGACAGCGATCCGACGCCCCTGTTCACCGCCGCCGCGGCGATGCTCGACGAGATCGGCATCGGCTTCCTAGAACTGAAGGAGCATCGCCCCGACGGCACCTTCGCCGCGACCGATGTGCCGCGCCAGTCGCCGATGATCCGGTCGCTGTTCAGGGGGGCGCTGGTGCTCAACAGCGACTATGATCTGGCGCGCGCGCAGGCCGATCTCGACAGCGGACTGGCCGATGCGATCAGCTTCGGGCGGCCCTTCATCGCCAATCCCGATCTGGTCGAGCGTCTCGGCGCCGGCGCGCCGCTCCGTCAGCCCGATCCCACGACCTTCTATACGCAGGGCGCCGAGGGATATCTCGACTATCCGACGCTCGCAGACAGCAAGGCTGCCGCCTGAGCAGCCGGACGCCCCGGCCTGCCCCCTCCCCCGCCGGGGCGTCCCTCCACCCCATCAAAGGAACGATGTCATGAGCGATCCGCTCGACAATCAGCCTGCGGGTTATGTGCCGCCCAAGGTCTGGACCCAGACCAGGACCTATGGCGGCGCCTTCGGCAGCAGCAACCGGCCCGTGTCCGGCGCGACGTTCGAACGTGCGCTGCCCGTCGGCAAGCATCCGCTGCAACTCTATTCGCAGGGCACGCCCAACGGGCAGAAGGTCACGATCCTGCTCGAGGAATTGCTCGCAGCGGGCCACGAAGGCGCCGAATATGACGCCTGGCTGATCGACATCTTCAAGGGCGATCAGTTCGGCAGCGGCTTTACCGAGATCAATCCGAACTCGAAGATCCCGGCGCTGGTCGATCGCTCTGCCGATCCGGCCATCGCGGTGTTCGAGAGCGGCTCGATCCTCGTCTATCTCGCCGAGAAGTTCGGCGCCTTCCTGCCGACCGAACTGCGCGCGCGGACGCGCACGCTCAACTGGCTGATGTGGCAGATGGGCACCGCGCCGTTCGTCGGCGGCGGGCTCGGCCATTTCTACGCCTATGCCCCGTTCAAGATCGAATATGCGATCGATCGCTATGCGATGGAGGTGAAGCGCCAGCTGCACGTGCTCGACTCGCATCTGGCCAGGAACGAATTCCTCGCCGGGGACGACTACACCATCGCCGACATGGCGGTGTGGCCGTGGCAGCCGGGCAGCCTCTACGGCGTGTACAACACCCACGCATTTGTCGGGGTCGAGGAATACCCGCACCTGCTGCGCTGGTATCGCCAGATCGCCACGCGCCCCGCGGTGCAGCGCGGCCGGCTGGTCAACCGCACCTCCGACATGCCCGGCGAATGCCTGCGCGAGCGCCACGCCGCCGCCGATTTCGATTCCCTGGTGCCCACACCCATCCCCGGCACCTGAAGCCCATCGCCCCCTGAAATCACGGAGCTCCCCATGAAACTCTATTATGCCTTTGGATCCTGCGGTCTTTCGCCGCAGATCGTGCTGCGCGAGGCCGGCCTCGCCTTCGATCTGGTGCAGGTCGATTTCGCCACCAAGACCACCATCGAGGGCGATTACCTCAAGGTCACGCCGAAGGGCTTCGTGCCCGCGCTCCAGCTGGGCGATGGCGAGATCATCACCGAGGGCGCGGTGATCCTGCAATGGATCGCCGAACAGGTGCCCGAGCGCAGCCTGCTTCCCGCCCCCGGCACGATGGCGCGATACCGCGCGCTGGAATGGCTCAACGTCGTTGCGACCGACCTGCACAAGGGCATGGCGACGATGTTCTCCCCCTTCATCGATCCCGAGTCCAAGCAGCGCTTCGCCGAGGGCTTTCTGAAGGGGCGCTTCGACATCATCGAGGCCCGGCTGAGCACCGGCGACTATCTGCTCGGCAGCAGTTTCTCGGCCGCGGACGCCTATCTCTACAATGTCCTGTGCTGGCCGCCGCGCGTCGGCATCGACCTCTCCGCCTACACCGCGATCGAGGCCTTCATGCAGCGCATGGAGCAGCGCCCGAGCGTGCAAGCCGCGCGCGCCGCCGAAGGGCTGCCGCCGCGCTGACGGCGCCCGTCATCACCTCCGCCACATCAAAGGAACACCAAATGGACTGGAATGAAAACCGCACCCGCCTGCTTGCCAATGTCGGCAAGCTCGCGGCGCTGACGCCCGATACGGTGAAGGGCTATGCCACCGCTTCGGGCGCGGGCAGCAAGACCCGGCAGCTGGACGAAAAGACGCGTCAGCTGATCTCGCTCGCCGTCTCGGTCACCACGCGGTGCGACGGCTGCATCTCGATCCACACCAACGAGGCCGCGAAGGCCGGCGCAACGCGTGAGGAAGTGGCCGAGGCGCTGGGCGTCGCGGTCGCGATGAATGCCGGCGCGGCGCTGGTCTATTCGACCCGCGCGCTGGAGGCGTTCGACGCCGCACCGGGCGCATGAGGCCAGGGAAGCCCCGCGCCGCTGGCAGCAGGGCTTCCCCATCACGCTCAGGCGACCTGCTTGAACGCGTGACCGCCGCGCGCGATCTTGCTCTGGTCGAACAGGCGCAGGATCGGGAAGTCGACGTCGTTGCGCGACACCTTCCACAGATAGTTGGTCATGAAGTTGAGCACGAGGTGGCCGAACACTTCGGTCACATCCTCGTCCGTCCAGCCGGCATCCTTCACTGCCTGGACTTCGCCGTCGGTCAGATCGCCCTTGTGGCGGACCAGCAGCAGCACGAAGTCGAGCAGGGCCTGCTCCTTCGGCTCGGTCGACTTGCCGCGGCGGGCCAGGTCGATGTCCTCGTCGGTGAGCTTTTGCAGCTTGGCGATCGCGGCGAGCAGCGAGATGCAATATTCGCAGCCGTTCTCCTCACCGATCGCCAGGCCGATCTTGCGCGCGAGCTGCTTACTGAAGCGGCCCTCGGTCAGGTTCTGGAACAGCGCGAGATAGCTGTTCATCGTCGCGGTTGAATTGGTCAGCACCGACAGCAGAATCGGGTGCTTGCCGAACTTGGCGGCGGTGTTGGCGAGGATTTCCTGCTGTGCCGGCGTGGCGGTTTCGGGGGTGACGACATTGAGGCGAGCCATGTGGTTTTCCTTCGATACGAATCGTACCGATCGTTCGGTACAGTTCGCGAAATGAATGCTGCACACGCCCACGTCAACTTGAAATGTACCGAACGTTCGGATTATATGATCGGCGGAGGTATCGATGCCACAGGTTCGCAAGGTCGAAGACGATGTGCTGCTCGCGCGGCTGGCGCACACGTTCAAGGATGTCGGGTATGAAGGCGCGTCGCTCAGTGCGATCTCGGAAGCGACGGGGCTGAAGAAGTCGAGCCTCTATCACCGCTTCCCGCGCGGCAAGGAGCAGATGGCGCAGGAAGTGCTGCAACAGGTCGCGGACACGCTCGAGGCGGAGCTGTTCCCGGTGCTGGCAGGTGCGGAAACGCCGGGCCGCAAGATGGCGGCGTTCGTCCGCGTGATGGACAGCGTCTATGCCGGCGGGCGGGAGTCCTGCCTGCTCAACATGCTGTCCCCGCCGCGCGGGACGCAGGGCGTGTGCGGCGAGGCGATTGCCGGCACCTTCCACCGCCTGCGCACCGCGCTGAGCCAGGTCGCGCACCAGGCCAGCGCTGGCGACGATGAAGCCGATCTGCGCGCGGAGGAAGTGCTAGTGGCGCTACAAGGAGCGCTGGTCATGGCGCGCGGCATCGCCGATCCTGCGGTGTTCGAGCGCACGCTGACGCGCCTGCCCGGCATCATCGATCCCAATGGCGGCGCCTGAGCGGATCATGACCTTCGAATGGCGGGGCGAGACGATCCACTATGTGGACGAAGGCCGCGGCCCGGCGCTCGTCCTGCTGCACGGCCTTGGCGGCAATGCCGAGAACTGGCTGCTCCAGCGCCGCCATTTCTCCGCGACGCATCGGGTGCTTTCGCTCGATTTGCCGGGGCACGGCCTGTCCAGCGGCCGTTCAATTGCCTTTGCTGACTATCCCGACGCCATCCGGGCGATGCTCGACCATGCCGGTCTCGCCCGGGCGACCTTGTGCGGCCTCTCCAAGGGATCGCGCGCCGGCCTGGGCTTCGCGGTGCGCTATCCCGAGCGCGTCAGCGGCATGGTGATCGTGAACGCCTTCCTGCACCTCGAGACCGAAGATCGCGCGCAGCGGCTGGCGCTCTACGACCTGCTGCTCGAGCAGGATGGCCCGCGGCTCTGGGCGGACCGGCTGCTGCATTTGATGGGGGTCGAGCATCACCCGGCAATCGTCCGCGGCTTCCGCCGCTCGCTCGCCCGGATCGAACCGGAACATATCCGACGGATATTCCGCGAGCAGATCGACTGGGACCAGCGCCCGGACCTCGGCCGCGTAGATTGCCCCGTTCTGGTAGTGCGGGGCGAAAGGGACGGGTTCATCCCTGCCTATTGCGTCGACGAGACCCTCGCCGGGCTGGCGGATGGCACGCTCGCGGTGCTGGCCACAGGCCATCTGCCCTATCTGGAGAGGCCCGATGCGTTCAACCGCACCGTCTCCGAATTCCTGGCGCACAACGAGCTTTGAACGGCCCACATGGCCTGGAGCGCGCGTCTACGGCCATCAGCGGCCGGCAATATTCGCATCCCGCCGCCGGAAAGCTGCCCGACCGCAAAGTCCCCAAAGGCTCGTGTCGTCCCGATCCATGCCCGATAGTCGAAAGCGGCTCTTGGCGGATTTCCAGGCGCGCGCCTCCGGGTTCACAAACCCAACGAGCCCGGCAAGCGCAACCAGGTATCCGATTTTCTAATTATATTTCTTATACTTACACTAAATTCAACCCAGCCCTTGCCCCCTCTCTTTTGCCGCGCTAGATGCACCGTCCGCACAGGGGCGTAGCTCAGCTGGTTAGAGCGTCGGTCTCCAAAACCGAAGGCCCTCGGTTCGAATCCGAGCGCCCCTGCCATTTCGCATTTTCGCTATTCTTGCCGCCTTCGACGTCCCGCTCGTCACCGCGCGCTTTCCGATCATGGCCGCCTGCAAGCTATTCCGGTGACGATACCGACGACGGGCTCATCCTCCCTGAGGTCGTCTTCCAAGTGGTGGCGGAAGCGCTCCGTTTACCCGCCAGTCACCGACAAGACGGAAGCGCCAGTGATTGGCGTCGTGGACAGTGTGCGTGCGGGCATTGCGCCAGTGTCGATCCAGAGCCCTGCCGCGCTCGGTGGACGAGGCCCCCAGCAGCGCGAAAAGTTCGCTCGCAATCGAGACAGAAACCTCTTCGGCCAGTGCCTTCACGCCCGAGGCGGCAACTACCGCCTCGCCCGTATTGCGTGAATCGAGTCCTTCCTCCCATGCGATATCCAGGGTGGCCGCTGCCGCCGCCAGACCGGCCTCCAGCGCGCCAAGGCGAGCACCGAACCGGCCCAGCTCGGCAAGCACAAACGCGTCCTCATTTGCAAGGCTGACTCGAGCACCATGCCGAGGCCGCGGCCGCCCGCGCAATTCGCGCAGCAAATCCTCGAAGGCGTCACGGGCGATGCCCACGTCGATTGCAGCGTGCAATAGCGTCAGGAACGCATGATTGAGCCCAGGCCTGCCCAAACTGCGCCACTGCTCGACGACGAGGTCGCTCGGCACCCGGACATCACGCAGATGCACGGTGCCCGAGAAAGTCACGCGCTGGCCGATCGGGTCCCAGTCGGCGAGCACCTCGACGCCTTCGGCACTGCGCGGCACATAGACGAATACCGAGCGATTCTCGGGGTCGAGCGCCGCCACCGGGATCCAGTCAGCGGTCAGTGCGCCGGTGCAGTAATATTTGCTGCCATTGAGCAGGAAATCCTCGCCCACCGACCGGAGAGCGGTGGCGATGTGCATCGTGGATGCCGTGCCTCGCTCGGCCTGGGCGTTGCCGAAGCGGGCGCCGCGCAGCACCTCGGCGAAGAAGAAGGCCTGCTGCTCGGGCGTGCCGGCCTCGCGCAGCACGTTGACGCAGACGAAATGGTTCTGCGGAATCTGTCCAATCGCGGGATCGGCAGCGGACAGAATGCGGAAGACCTCGGCGACGGTGACGAAGCGCACGTCCGCGCCGCCATGGCTGGCCGGCACGGTGATCGCCAGCAGGCCGGAGCGCGACAACGCCTCCATCTCGGCGCGCGGGACGAGCTGGTCGCGATCGCGCGCAATCGCGCCGTCCGCGAGCAGCGCCGCGAGTTCGTGCGCCGCCGCGATCGCCTCCGCGTCCGAGGCGATCCGGCGGACCGAGGTGTCACTCGGCCTGAGCGCCCGCACCGCGCCGCTCATGCCGCCACCTCGCCGGCCAGATGTCGCCGCCCGATCGCCTCGAACGCCAGATGCAGATCCTCGTCGGCATGGCTGAAGGTACGCGGCAAGGTCGCCGGGAAGCCGGCGACCAGATCCAGGCGCAGTTCCGTAACGAGTGCCTGCCGTTCGGCGCCCTCCGGCAAGGCTTCGACAGCGCGCAGCCGAGCCTCGAACCTGCCTATCTTCAACAGGCTGCCGGCATCGTCTTCCCGGCCGCGGGCACGCAGCCCGCGCACTGCCTGGGTCAGGAGCACATCAAGCTCCACGGTATCGATGGCGCTGCTCATATTACCGCCGGCGCCTCGACAACGTTGCGCACATAGGCGGGGCGCTCGCGCAGTCGATCATAATAGGCCTCGACCGCGGGCAGCGCCGGGCGCTCGATCGGCAGCTGGAACCAGCGGTTGAGGATCATGCCGAGCGGGATGTCGCCGATCGTCAGCGTGTCGCCGGCGACATAGCGCCGTCCGTCGATCCAGGGGGCAAACCGGCGCAGCACGGCATCGGATTTCGCGACATGCGCCTCGATCTCCGCCGGGGTAGAGGGCTCCCAGCCCATCACCAGCTTGGAGAAGATCGGGTTGATCGCGGCCTTGGCGGTGCCGTCCGCCCAGTCCATCCAGCGATCCGACGAGGCCCGCTCGCGCAGGTCTGTCGGCCAGAGCCTACCTTCGCCATAGCTGGCGGCGAGGTAGCGGACGATCGCATTCGATTCCCACAAGACGAACCCGTCCGAAGTCTCCAGCGTCGGCACCAGACCATTTGGGTTCTTGGCGAGATAGTCCGGCGTATCGACGATGCCGAAGCTGCGGCCGGCATCGACCTGCTCATGCGCGACGCCCAGCTCATCGAGCGCCCAATAGACTTTCTGCGCGCTCGACGAGCTGCGCCGGCTCCAGATACGGATGGTCACGTCTTCTCTCTCCGGTAGGTCAGGCATCGGCGATGCCCAGGTCGGCGAGCAGCGCCTGCTTGAGCGGCAGCATGCTCGGATCGGTGCGGTGGCGCGGGCGGGGCAGCGTCACGACATGCTCGTTCGCAATGCCCCCCTCGCGCATTACCAGGATGCGGTCGGAGAGCAGGATCGCTTCCTCGACGTCATGGGTTACCAGCAGCGCGGCGAAGCCATGGTCGCGCTGGAGCCGCGCGATCAGGTTCTGCATGCGGATGCGGGTGAGCGCATCGAGCGCGCCAAAGGGTTCGTCGAGCAGCAGCAGCCGTGGCTCGGCGAGCAGCGCGCGGGCGAAGGACACGCGCTGCGCCTCCCCACCCGACAGCGTCGCCGGCCAGTCGTCGATCCGTTCCTCCAGCCCGACCTCGGCGAGCACGCGCCTTGCGGCGTCGCGGCGGCGCAGCTTGTCCCCGCGCAGGCCGAGCGTCACGTTGCGCCAGACATTGCGCCACGGCACCAGCCGGGCGTCCTGAAACACGAGGTTGAGCGAGGGATCGCGCAGGATCGTACCCTCGCTCGCGGCATCGAGCCCGCCGACCAGGCGCAGCAACGTCGACTTGCCGCAGCCGCTCTTCCCGATGATCGAGACGAACTCGCCCGTACCGATGGTGAGCTCGACGCCATCGAGCACCGATCGCTCGCCAAAGCGGCGGCGCAGCCCGCGCACCTCGACCACCGGCGCCTCGGCCTCGGCCTGCTCGCGGGGCCGCGGAAATGCCAGCACCGCGCTCATCGTGCGCGCTCGCTGGCGTGCCAGGCGATCGCCCGCCGCTCGACGAGCCGCACGCCGGCATCGATCAGGATGCCGACCAGCGCATAGAGGAACAGGCAGGCGACGATCGTCGAGATCTGCGAGAATAGCCGCGCCTGCATCGTCACGAAGCCGATGCCCGAATGCGCGTTGAACTGCTCGGCAACGATCAGCGAAAGCCAGGCTCCGGCGAGCGCGAAACGCACGCCGATCAGCAAGCCTGGCAAGGCGCCGGGCAGCGTGATGTCGCGCAGGGTCTGCCAGCGATCGAGCTTCTGGATCGCGGCAAGCTCGCGCAGCCGCGGATCGATGCCGCGGATCGCCTTGTAGAGGTTGATGTAGATCGGAAAGAAGCTCGCCAGCGCGATCAGCGCGATCTTGGGCTGCTCGCCGATCCCGAACCAGATCAGCAGCAGCGGGATCAGTGCGAAATGCGGCAGCACCCGAAAGGCCTGGAGCGTCGCGTCGAGCACCGTCTCGGCGCGCACCGACAGCCCCACCAGCGTGCCGAACACCACCCCGAGCGAGCCGCCGATGACGAAGCCCAGCGCGGCCCGCGCCAGCGAGGCGCCAAGCGAGGGCCAGAGAAGGTCGCGGTGGTCGAGCGCCACCAGCGCCTCGATCACGCCGGCGGGCGAGCTGGCATAATTGTCCGGCAGCACCCCGGATGAGACCGCCGCCTGCCAGAGCGCGACCAGCGCCACCGGCACCCCGATGCGGATCAGCGTGTCGTGCCAGCCGCTCATGCCGTCAGCACCCTGTCGAAGGCGCCGCTGACGCCCTGCGCGGCATCGATCCGGCCGGGGATCAGCCGCTGCGCCAGGAAGGCATCTGCGATGCGCTGGTTATAGGCGCCGATCGCACCGTCGCCGACCGGCACCAGCTTCTTGGGCAGCACCGCAAGCAGCCCCCTGGCGACTTCGGGCGTGACGCCGAGGTCCTTCACCGCGAGCGCGACGAAACGGTCGGGGTTCTGCGCGGTCCAGCGCGTATGCTGCGAAAGCGCGCGGAGGAAGCCTTCGAGCAATTGCGGCCGCTCGACGATCGTGCTGTCCTTGGCGACATAATAGAGCGCAGAGTTGGTCAGCCCCTGGTTGGTGAACAGCACCCGCGCGCCCTTTGCCAGCGCGACCTGCGTCGTCGGCGCGGTCATCACCAGCGCGTCGATGTCGCGACTGAACAGCGCGCTCAGCGCATCGGAGCCGCCCAGCGAGACCGGCACGATGTCGCTTTGCCTGAGCCCCGCCTTTTCCAGCGCGCGGATCAGCAGCCAGTGCGAATTGGTGCCGGCGATGAAGGAGACCTTGCGGCCCTTCAGATCGGCGATGGTCCTGAGCGGCGCGTCGTTCCGCACCAGCACAGAAGTAAGCTGGGCCGGTTCGGTCGACCCGACCACCTTCACCTTGTGCCCGGCACTCTGCGCGAAGATCGGCTGGACCTCACCGGTCTCGCCGACATCGATGCCGTCGGCCATGATCGCCTCGAGCACGTCGTTGCCGCTCTCGAACGGGAACAACTTGATATGCCCCTGCTCCAGCGCAGCCTTGTCGATCCCGAGATCGACGATCGGTCCTTGTGTCCTCAGATAGCCCACGCGGACCTGCCCGCTGTCCCCCGCCCTTCCCCGGCAAGCGCCGAGCGCGAGCAGCGCGGTGGCGGAGACGAGCATCTTGCGACGGTCGAGATGGATCATGGCTTCCAGCTCCCTTGTTGCCGATTGATCAGAAGGCCTTGGTCAGGCCGAGGGTGACGTTCGCGCCCTGCGCCGGGTAATAGGCGGCGCTATCGACGCCCTTGGCGTCGTAGACGGGCAGCACGAACGCGGCGTAGTGGCTGTTGGTCACGTTCTTGGCGTCGACGAAGAGCTGCCAGCCCTTGTCCTTGCTCGACCAGCCGGCCCGAAGATCGAGCGTCTGATAGGGCTTCACCCAGATCGAATTACCATAGTCGGCGGCATAGCGGCCGAGCAGCAATTCGGTGCCGGCGCCGAAGAACAGGCCGGACTTGTGCTCGATCTGGAAGCTGCCCTGGTAGAGCGCGCGCGGCACGCCGGGCAATTCGTTCGAGCCGAAGCTCGGCTCGCGCCGATAATGGAAGTCGTTGAGCGTCAGCGCCTGCTGCGCGCTCAGCTTGAAGGTGCCGTTGTCCCACAGCACGCCTTCGATCCCCGCCTCGATGCCCTGATGGATCGTCGGCGACCTGGCATTGGTCGCGATGACCACCGCTGGAGTCGATCCCACCGCCGGCGAGACCTGGACGTTGAGCAGCTCGCGCTGCACCCAGGTGCGGTAGAGCGCCAGGCTCCAGCGCAGCCCGCCCAGCTTGCCGCGCACGCCCGCTTCGGCGGTGTCCTGCACCTGCTCGCGGATATCGGCATTATAGGTGTAGAGCCCGCCGGTCAGCTGCGGCAGCGCATGCGCGATCGGCGCCTCCACCGAGCGGCTGTAATTGGCGAACAGCTCGACCGTGCCGCTGTCGTAGCGCACGCCGAGCCGGGGCGCCCAGTTGAAGTAGTGCTGGTCGATGAAGTCATGCGTCGGCAGCGTGATATGGCTCACGCGGGTCTGCTTGATCGCCGCCAGCGCGGTCGTGATCCACAGCCGGTCGGCGGCTTCCAGGTCGTTCTTGATGAGGAAGGTCGCATCTACGCCCTCGAACGAGGCGTACTGGCGCAGCGTCCGGTAGTCGGCGGAGAATTTCCGGTCGATCGAGCCCGGCAGCAGCGCCGAGTAGAGGATCGCGACCTCGGTCTTGGAGCGCGCGCCGAACAAATGATGGTCGGCCGTGTAGCGCGCCGAGAGCGCGATATCCTCGATGTCCCACCAGTCCGGGATCGCGATGCGGACGTTGCGGACCTCATAGTCCTTGTAGACCGCGCCGAGCTTGAGCTGCTGCCCGCTGCCCAGGTTCCAGTCGAGCGTCGAGCCGATCAGCACCGATCCTGGCGCCTGGCGGTTGCCCGTCGTCGTGTTGTTCGCGCGCGGATTGCTCTCGAGCTGCGCGCGCGTCACGCCGGAGGCCATCTCGGTGTCCTGCTGGGCGTAGATTGCATAGGTGCGCAGCTGCAGCGAGGGCGACAGGCGCACGCCGATATCGCCGACGATGCGCTTGCTCTCCGATGCGCTGTGCCGGCGGAAGCCGTCCATCTCGAAGCGCGTGGCCGAGACATAATAGTCGATCGGGCCGATCACGTTGCCCGAGCTGATCTGCTGGCGGTTATAGCCGAACGATCCGCCCTCGGCGCGCAGCAGCAGCGCTGCGGCGTTGGCGCCGTTGTGCGGCACATAGTTGATCGCGCCGCCCTGCGTCGTCGGCGAATAGTCGAACGAATTGGCGCCGCGATAGACTTCGATATGGTTGTTCGCGAGCGGTTCGAAATATTCGTACGGGCTGCCCTCCGCCGTGGTCATCGGCAAGCCGTCGAGCAGCATCTGGATGCCGGTGCCCCAGGTGAAGGGATTGCGGATGATGCCCGATCCACGCATCGAAAGCCGCGTCGCCTCGCCGCCCGATGCGGTCTGCGCGACCACGCCGGGCTGGTAGCGCAGCGCATCGCCGACATTGCCGGCGCGCCCGGTCTCGACCTGGTCGGCGGAGATGATCGACGCGTTCCCGGCGATCGTTTCGACATTGCTGATGCGGTTGCGACCGCGCACGACGATCTCGTTCTCGTGCGGCTCGGACGGGTCCGCTGCCGGCTCCGAAGTCTGCGCATGGACGGCCAGCGGCCAGAGCATCGCGGACAGCGACGCGGCGGCAAGAATTTTGCGATTCACCCTTTATCCCTTTGTAATTGAATATCTTTATTCAACCTGCCGGATCGGGAATGGCCGGGTTTCGCCAGTCCAGCATTTTGTCGGGCGAGCATATCCCACCAAAATGGTAGGAGTTTGAAACCTTTGCTTGGCGCGGGGCTAGATTTTCAATCCTCCCGCCGCCGGATCGGATCGATAGCCCTTACGCGTACGGGCGCGCCGCATGCGTTCGCTTCTCGTCCGAAACCGGAGTTCACCATGTCAGCGCAGCGTCAGATGATCCTCAACCTCAACCCGATGCCGGGCGGCTTCTCCAATGGCGGCTGGCGCACGGGCGAGCGGGAGCCGCTGCATTATTCGAGCATCGCGCATTTCGCGGAGATCGCGCAGATCGCCGAGCGCGGGAAGTTCGACGGCTATTTCCTGGCGGACTTCGCCTCGTGGAATTCCGAAGGGGTCAACCGGCCGCCGCGCTTCCTCGATCCGATCGTCGTGCTGTCCTATCTCGCCGCCGTCACCAGCCATATCGGCCTGATCGCCACCGCCTCGACCAGTTACAACACGCCGTACAACACTGCGCGGCGGCTGATGTCGCTCGATCACGTCAGCAACGGCCGCTTCGGCTGGAACGTCGTGGTGACGGCGGGCGACGACGCCGCGCGCAACTTCTCCCAGGAAGCCGCGCTGCCCAAGGAGGAGCGCTATGCCCGCGCCCAGGAGTTCGTCGATGTCGTGCTCGCGCTCTGGGAAAGCTGGGAGCCCGACGCGATCCAGGCCGATGTCGAGAGCGGCGTCTACACCGATGCTGCGAAGATCCACCCGATCCACCACAAGGGTGCGCATTTCCGCGTCGACGGTCCGCTCGTCATCGCGCGCAGCCCGCAGGACCGGCCGGTGCTGGTGCAGGCCGGCGGCTCGCCGATGGGCACCCGGCTGGCGGCGCGCTACGCCAACGCGGTCTTCACCGTGCAGAACGACATCGAGATCTCGCGTGGCTACCGCACGGAACTGCGCGAGGCGGTGGCCGCGCAGAACCGCGATCCCGATACGGTGAAGCTGCTCCCCGGCGTCGTCACGATCATCGGCCGTACCCAGGAGGAGGCCAAGGCTCGCGCCGCTTATCTGATCGACCAGGTCCCGATCGACGTGCGGCTGAACAGCCTGGCACATTGGTTGCTGCTCCCACGCGAGGCGCTCGGCACCGATCTCGACCGGGAACTGCCCTGGCACCTGATCCCGGCGGATGCGGTGAACGGCCACGATCACCGCGCGACGATGCTCAAGACCGCGCGCGATCAGTGCCTGACGCTGCGCCAGCTCACCAGCCAGTCCTCCGCCACCCATCTGGCGGTCACCGGCTCGCCCGAGCAGGTCGCCGACACGCTGCAGCACTGGTTCGAGAGCGGCGCGGCCGACGGGTTCAACATCATGCCCGCCGAGCTTCCCAAGGGGATCAGCGACTTTGTCGATCTGGTCGTCCCGATCCTGCAACGCCGCGGCATCTACAAGACCAAGTATCGCAACGTCACGTTACGCGACCGCTATCTGGGCATTTGATCGAACACTGCAGACGCCCGAACCAGGCGCCCAGCTTTGGAAAGCAAAATGCCGGTTGCGGGGTTCAGGACAGTTGCTGCTAAGGCACGCGCCAGATGTTCAAGATTACCTCCCGGAAATGCGCTGCCGCCCTCGGTGCACTCGCCCTGATCCTGCTTGGCGCCGCGCTCTGGTTGTCATGGGCCTGGGGATGGTTCGATCCCGCCCCCACGAAATTCGGGTGGCCGGCCACGCTCACGACAGTGGCAGGCTCGGGCGAACGCGGACTGGCTGACGGTCCGGGCGCGAGCGCGCGCTTTGGCGATCCCTTCGCGCTCGCGAGGGACCGGAAAGGCCGGCTCTATGTCGCGGACGATACTCGGGTCCGGCGGATCGAAGGCGATGGCAGCGTCACGACCTTGCCCGGCACCTTCGATACGCCCTCCGGCCTGGCGATCGACAGCAAGGGAGACGTCCTGGTCGCCGAGACGGGGCGCCACACCATTCGCCGGATTGGGGCGGATGGCACCGTCACGACGCTGGCAGGCGTTGGCGGACAAGCCGGGTTCCGAGACGGCCCCGCAGCAGAGGCGCGCTTCAACGGCCCGATTGGCGTGGCGGCGGATGCCAAGGGCAATGTCTATATCGCCGACACCTATAATGATCGGATTCGCCTCCTAACACCCGACGGCAATGTGCGGACCCTGGCGGGTTCGGGCGCCCCGGGCTTCGCGGACGGCCAGGGTGGCGCCGCGGCCTTCGATACGCCCACCGGCATCGCGCTTGACCGCAACGGGGCCCTGCTGGTGGCCGACACAGGCAACGCCGCGATCCGCAGGGTCACGCTGGACGGCCAGGTCTCCACGCTCGCGCGCAGCGGTGCCGAGGATGGCCAGGGCCTGTTACAGGGCGTGGTCGGGCTGGCGCCTACCTGGGACGGGTATCTCTATCTCGCTTCCTATGCGCGGGGACGGATCCTGCAGATGTCCCCGACAGGCGCGCTGCAGGTTCTGGCCGGGCCGGGCACGGCAATCGGTGGCAATGGCGAACTCCGGCTGATCGGCCCGGCGGCGCTGGCGGTGGACCGCGCGGGCGCGCTCTATGTCGCCGACGCATCCGCCTATGCCGTCCGCAAGCTTGCTCCCCGGG